>PVMK01157051.1_pt1 | contig 15106 bp, 14 predicted proteins | sample 1853481 | NCBI WGS metagenome assembly PVMK01 (sample SAMN08533507, study PRJNA380276) | Marine sediment metagenome, whole genome shotgun sequencing project.
ATGAATTTTCTTGTCCCAAAAGGTTGGATCGTCATACCAGTCTTGTATAGGATAGCCAAGCACGACCTCCGCCTGTCTGCTAACAAAGAGAAAGCGGCAGGAGGGATACTCCATTTCCCAAACGATCCCGTCGATTGAGTTAACCAAATCACGAAATCTTTGTTCATTGGTGACAATCGATTGCTCACGAGTCTTGATCGCATGCGACATATTCGTAATCTGACCAGCCAAGGTATCAATTTCAGAAAACCCTGAAGGGGGAAGGGTCAATTCATAATCACCGTTTGCGATCTGCCCGGCTCTCGCTCCCAGGGCATTCAATGGCTGCATGAGACGACGTACATTCAATAACGCAATAAAGCTGGCAAGTATAGCCGCGACGGCCATAAAGCCAATCAGCAGGTTGCGCATGTGATAAATCGGTGCCATCACTTTATCCATATCAAGCCCGACCCAGACAACCCATTCCGGGGTCGGGATAAGCGTCGCACTTTCCAGGTAATGCCTTGTCCCCTGTTCAAACTCCTGAGTTGTCTCAGTGCCCTTCATAGCAGCAACAACTGTCGGATGATCGCCGAAATTGATCCGCTGCATAGCTTTTTCGGCTATATTGTGCGCGACCAGGGTGCCACTGTTATCAACAATCGAGACCTCAACACCACCGTGGGTTGAGTAGCGCTGCAATAATTTCCCAAGGCTTCTCAAGCGGATATTCCCCAGCAAAAAACCTTGCTGCATTGGTACCCCAAGTGTGACTGACGGTTCTCCAGTAACCAATGAGACGAAGGTATTACTCCAGATGGGCCTCTCGACCACATTTACATTCTGAAATATCTGGTGCCCAGAGAAATCAAGTTTGACATAGTCATCGCGTCTTGATTGCAGTTTTGGTAAAACCCCGAGGTGCAGAATTTGACGATTGTTATCTAACAAATAAATTGACTCAAAAAACTGTGAGTTTCTAACCACATCGGCCAGGAAGTCATCCACACTGTCAGGTAGAACAATCGTATCCGTTGCGATCGTCTGCTGGACATTTCGCAAGTCAGAAAGAACCTCCAGAAGAAAAGATTCGACCTCTTCAGAGACACTTCTGGCTTGCATCATATTACGTTCACGAACACCTTCTAGCTGTTGTTTTGAGAGCAGTTGGATATTGAGCAGGCCAAAGAAAAGAACAGGAATAGAGGCGACTAGGAGGAAGTTTAAAGTTAAAGCGCGCTTCAGTGAGGTGAGGAGAGGCATGTCAGTTGATAAGCCTGTCAATCAGGACAAGTAAAGCGTCAACAGAAACAAGCTACAAACGCTTCAGGATTATGAAATCAGTGATTCGATGAGGAAGAAAGCTCATTATGGAGCTTATCAATATGACCGAACATCTCTTTAAGCCGAAACGGTTTACGCAAAACATCGACAGCTCCGGCCTGGCGTGCCTTATCGAGCACGGCGGCCTCGCTGAAACCGGTCATCATGACAACATGTGCCGTTGGACAAAAATCGCGAATCTCAACAAGGCTTTCGACCCCGTTTTTGCCTGGCAACTTAATATCCATAAAAGTGATATCGTAGCAGAGACTATGGAATTTTCTAATTGCCTCCTCACCCGTACGCGCGAGGTCAACATGACAGTCCCGCACACCCAGAGCTATCATCAAACTCTCGGCGAAATCAGGATCATCTTCGACAATCAAAACTTTGGTGATTCCTTGCTCCATCTAACCCCCTACTTACAGACTGAACTGAGAAAATTGTAACATAAAAACGGACATTCTTCTACATTAGAAACACTAAAGAGCACATTATTAAGCTAAAACTTATAAGTTCAATAGAGAACTCACGCGCGACTCAACTGCCTCTCGGGCCTCTGCGACAATGCGCTGTAATAAAACCTCACAGGTAGGGATATCATCTATCAACCCGAGGGCCATACCTGCCGCCCAGACACCACCATTGATATCGCCACTCACCATAACCTCTTGACGACCACGCTCACCGGCAACCAAAGGCTGAAGCTTCGCGAAGTCTGTCGCACCGTCCTGATCTTCAATTAGGAGGACTTCTCTGGCGACCTTATTTTTAAACACGCGCGCTGTGTTGTTGAGTGTTCTAAAAATCAACGTTGTCTGTCGCTCGTCGGCATCAATAATGGCCTGTTTTACATTGTCGTGAACAGGTGCTTCCTGAGTCGCTACAAACCGTGTACCCATATTGATGCCCTCCGCACCGAGAGCAAAAGCTGCTGCCATCTGGTAGCCGTTAGCAATACCGCCCGAGGCCAATATCGGGATGGCGAGTTTAGCCGCCACTGCGGGTATAAGTACCAGATTGGTGATGTCATCTTCACCGGGATGACCGGCACATTCGAAGCCATCTACACTGACTGCGTCACAACCAATTGATTCCGCTTTCAAAGCATGACGAACTGAAGTGCACTTATGAACAACCTTAATACCGACAGCTTTAAATGCAGACATGAAAGGTTGAGGATTACGTCCGGCGGTTTCTACAATTTTGACGCCACTCTCGACAATCGCTTTCGCATACTCTTCGTAAGGCGGCGGATTGATGGACGGAAGAATCGTTAAGTTAACACCAAAAGGTTTGCTGGTCAGTTCTCGACATCGAGCAATCTCTTTGGTCAGAGCATCTGGGGTTGGTAAGGTTAAGGCTGTGATAATGCCCAGGCCTCCGGCATTGGAGACTGCCGCAGCAAGGTCGGCGGTGCCAACCCACATCATGCCACCTTGAACGATAGGGTATTCAATGCCAAGAAGTTCTGTAATTCTAGTTTTCATGATAATCACCGTGAGACAATCAGTTAATTGGCTGTAAATTAGTCTATTGAGCCTTTAATACCCAAAATCTAGAGATTATTTATTTTCTCTGTCATCGCTGGCACAAATTCTTTGAGGTCAGCCACAATCAGAACATCAGCGACTTCACCGATAGGAGCGTCTCTGTCAGTATTGATCGCCACGATGAATTCGGACTTCTTCATACCAGCCAAATGCTGGATTGCCCCGGAAATACCACAGGCCACATAGAGCTTCGGAGAAACCGTCTGACCGGTCGTCCCGACCTGGCGAGTGTGATCAGCCCATTCAGAATCTACTACCGGGCGACTGGTACCGTATTCCCCTTTGAGGGCCTTGGCCAGCCCTTCAATCATCTCCATATTTTCTGGTTTACCAATGCCACGACCGGCGCTGACAATCACTTCAGCTTTAGAGAGGTCGACGCCACCAGGCTCTGCTTCCTCATAGCCACAGAACTCCATTTCAGAAGCAGCCTCTGTATTGATCGGTACAACAGTCGGGTTACCGGTCGGATGATCCTCAAGGCCAAAAGCGCCACCCTGAAGGGTGAGGACCATCTGAGCGGTCTTCGCCTTGACATCACATCTCAACTTGGCATTACAGGCCGGAACGACCGGGACACCATCAACAATGTCAATCACTTCGGATATATGGGCGACATTTAACGCCAGAGATATCCGTGGGGCCAGATCCCAGCCATACGAACTATGGGCAAAGACCACCATATCGGGCTGCTCTGTGGCAATTACATCGAGCAACAGTTGCTTGTGGACAGCCGGGTTGAATTCTCCATACTTGTCCACATCGGCCAGATAAAGCGTGCCATTGTAGGCGGGAAGAACCTCCTTTGATCCGATCAGGAACATAGCGCTATCAGCACCGAGCTGTTCTGCAAAGGCAACCAGCTCATAGCTGCTATTGAGTAATTCACCATCTCTATATTCTGCAACCAGTAGTGTTTTCATCGTTAACTCCTCGGAGCCCGTCAAGCATGACAGGCATCTATGCCAATACAGCAGTTTTGTCTTTCAGGATTTTAATAAGCTGATCAGTCAAATCAGCCACATCACCCTCCAGAACCAAGCCACCGCCCTTCTTCTCGGGGAAATACATCTTTACTGTCTCTTGCTTGCTTTCAACTTTGAGCAGCTCAGAAATCGGAATCGACAGAAGCTCCTTCCGTTTTGCTTTCATGATATTTGGCAAGGTCGGGTAGCGTGGTGTATTCAGGCCGAGTTGACAGGTGACCAATGCTGGAGTTCTGGTCTTGATAATCGATTTGATGCCACCTTCCAGCTCACGCTTAGCCGTGATCTGGCCTCCGTCAAAAGCAAAACCAACAATCGTTGTAATACTTGGCAGACCAAGCATTTCAGCCACCAATACACCAACTTGCCCGGAGCCACGATCCTGAGATTGCATCCCGGTAAAGATCATGTCGAAACCCTTATCTTTGGCAAACTCAGCAATCACCGAAGCAATCTCATATGGGTCTTTTTTGAAGTAGTCATCATCGGCAATATGCGCACCACGATCACAGCCCATAGCGAGCGCTTTTTTCATCATTTCCCTGACACGGTCCGGACCGATACTGAGGACAGTCAGGTCTGCATCACCGACTTGATCTTTAAGTTGCACGGCCTGCTCAACGGCATATTCATCATATTCGTTCATCCGCCAGGCGAGATCGGTTCCCTCGTACCATTTGCTTTCGCTATTCAGCTTGAACCTTGATTCCATATCTGGAACCTGCTTGATGCATACGAGAATTTTCATCACTTCCTCCACTTAAGCTTTGTTGCTGGATTCAAAAGCAGGTGCAACTTTTAAATCAAACGCTCAGCCAGGACTTCGGCAATATCCTTTGTGTTCAGTTTGTCCTCAACATTGGCCCCTTTAACACCGTCTTCGAACATCGTCAGGCAGAAGGGACAATTGGAGAGCAAGGTCGGAGCCCCGGTTTCAACCGCCATTTTAACTCGTTTGATGTTGATCCGGTCGCCCAGCTTCTCTTCAGCCATAATCCGCCCGCCTCCGGCACTGCAGCAGAAAGCTTCAGCTCGGTTCTTGTCCATTTCGGCAACCGACCGCCAGCCGCTTTGATAAGGGAGCGTGGCGCATCATAGATATCGTTATGACGGCCCAGATAGCAGGAATCGTGGTAGGTGCAGTGCAACTCTTCAGCATTGACTTTCAGTTTGCCGGTTTTTAAGAGATCTTCAAGGAAGACCGTGTAACTTTCTACTTCTATCTCGACCGAGATCTCGATAATCTTTCGCCAGCGTACTGAAACAGTGTGGACAGGTTGTCACCACTTTCTTGACATTATAGCCCTTGATCAGTTCGACAGTCTCGATGAGCCAGGGACTGGTACAGGTATTCGTTGCCCATCTTGCGCATCGGCTCGCCACAACACTTTTCTTCCTTGCCGAGGATGCGACTTTGATACCAGCTGTCTGGCAAAGCGTGATAAAGCTCTTGGCAACTTTGATATTACGCTTGTCAAAGGAAGCATAACAGCCAACAAAATAGAGGATATCCACATCAGGATCTTCCGAGAGCGGCTTGACACCAAGCTCTTCGGCCCAGTCGCCGCGTGATGCGTAGCCCAGACCGAGGGGGTTGCCATTGACTTCGGTCTGTTCCATGGCTGTCATCACCTCTTCGCCAGGGAACTCTCCCTCCATCAGAACCATGTTACGGCGCATATCGATGAGCTTTTTGACATGCTCGATACTCGCCGGACAGATATCCTGGCAAGCCAGACAAGTGGTACAAGCCCAGATTGCGTCCTTGTCACAGGTTTCGATCAGGTTGGCCTTCGGATTTTCGAAAGCCACTTCGCCAATCTGGTTGACAATCTTCATCGGTGAGAGGGGTTTATCAGTATTGTACGCCGGACAACGGTCCTGGCAGCGTTTGCACTGGGTACAGGCATCAGCATCAAAGATATCTTTCCAGGTCAGATCCGTAATTGCTGCGGCACCAAAGCTCTCAGCCTCTTCATCTTCCATATCGATGCTGACCAGTTTCCCGGTGGGACCTAGATCTTCGAAGAGATAATTGAGGCTAGTGGTAAAAATATGCCGTAATTTGGTAAAGGGTATCAGGACGATAAAGGCCATCACCAACAGCAGGTGAAACCACCAGGTGAGACGATGCAAAGAGCGCAGATGCTCTTCACCCAGGCCAGCCATGCCCTTGGCAAAGGCCAGTCCGACCGGTGACCAAAAGGCTAATGAAGTCCCCATCTCGGTGACCGCCATACGCGCACCTTCGATGACAAAACCGCTGATCAGAATCGCAAATAGAAGACCGTGTATGATGGCATCGTCTTTTATGGTCTCAAGCCCTTCTGGTCGTACAAAATAACGCCGCACAAAGAGACTGCCGAGCATAATAAGGGCGACCAGACCTGCCAGATCCAGAACCACTGAGAAGAACAGGTAGAAATTTCCTTCAAGAAATTTGACATCGAACAACAGGTCAGTAAAGTCAGCCTGAATAAAAATCAGACAGGTACCGAGAAACAGCAGAAAGAAGCCCCAGAAAAATAAACCGTGGACCAGTCCCGGCCCCTTCACCAGCGTCACCTTACTCTGTAGCAGCACGTTTTTGGCCAGATTGGTAATACGGATTGGCAGCTGGTCAAGCCGATCAACAGGCTGTCCTTGTTTATAGACCTTGATCCGCCTCATGAAAGCGCTGACCAGTACAGCTATTGCGGCAAAGGTCAACAGATACATGGGTAGTAAGGTACCTACTCCATGGCCGACATTCCAGTAGATCTCTCGGCTGATTTCCATTTAGAACCTCTGTTTACTCGCAGATTCTGCTGCTTTTTGTGGATGGAGCTGCCGCGCTCTTTACCCCCCGGTCAAAAGAACAACAGAGTTTTTAGGCTTCTGCACAGTATCTCACACAGAGACCATAAAGAATACAAATGGCTTGTATGGCCAGTAACGATTGTGGTAACACAATATCAGGCTCAAGCTATAAAAAGATAACAATTACTTTAGTTTGTGACAGGACAAGTCAGCAGACAAGAGATTTGTGACAGGACAGATCAGCAGACAAGACGTTGTACAGAATAACTTTGACGCTAAACAGTTTTCAACAACTCACAGTTGTAAACGAACGTCTCTGTTTAGCGGTGAGGGCTTTTTATAGAGAATATTTTGAGGTAACAGATGCCGGACAAGACCGAAAACGGTAGTGAAAGCAGCGAAAGGATGGGCCGAATCGGCGACCGTCCCTACTGGGTTCTGAGTTTTTCCATTCTGATCAGGGCGGTACACCAGCTTGGGGTTGCAGTTTTTCTTGCCGCTTACCTTCTGGATGTCATTCCTGGACCGCCCAAATTTTATGTATTTATTGCATTTATCAGCGGCGGCCTACTCCTTGCCAGCGAATGGTTACAACACCGACAAATTTTCAGAGAACTTGCTGGGCTGACCAGCATAGTAAAGCTCCTTCTACTGGGAGCGGCTTACCATGGTTTTCTGCCAATGCCAGCAACAGTACTAGTGATCTTCGTCATCGCCTCTATCGGAGCCCATGCACCGAAAAAGGTGAGACACAGGCTTCTGCTTTAAGTTCTGGACAATGATCAAGCCGCAGCACCGCCAGCCAGCGCCTTCATATTGACCTCGACCCCTTTGCCTTTTGAAATCTGTTTTACTACCTCAGTAATGATTTCTTCCTTAAAGGGAAGATGTTTCATGACTGTCCCGACCATGACCATATTGACAGCTTTGCCGTTGCCAGCCTCCCGGGCAATGGAGAGCGCTTCAACGCCATAAGTATCAGCATCAGCGGCAGCAATCTGCTCTTCTACATCCTGCGGATAGACGGCAAGACCAGCAGCCACGGTACTTGGGTTGATGGAGACTTTGTTGTAGACCAGACGTCCGCCTGGTTTGAGATAGTGGATGTAACGTAAAGCTTCCAACGGCTCAAAAGAAATCAGCAGATCAGCGGTTCCAGGCATGACCACCGGCGAATTAACCTGTTCGCCAATACGTACAAAGCTGATGACGCTACCGCCACGTTGGGCCATCCCGTGAACCTCATTCTGTTTAACGTCCATGCCACTGGCCAAAGCGCTTTCAGCAAGAACTTTTGAGGCCATCAGAACTCCCTGGCCGCCGACTCCGGCAATAACAATATTAAAGATTTGCATTGTTTTCTCCCTCAATCGTATGCATTGCATCGAATTTACACATTTGCGCACAGACACCACAGCCGTTACAGATATTGGGGTCAACACGTACCTTCTGTTTTTCGCCAGAAGCGGTTAAACCTAAAGCCATACAGGCGACCTTAAGGCAAGCCCGACAACCGGTGCACTTGTCCGGTTCGACAGTCATGGCATCTTTACGGATCTTGTAACGCAGAATGCAGGGGTTCTTGTCGATCAGTACATAGGGCCCAGGGGTTTCGAGACCCTTCTTGATGGCGGCTTCGGTCTCTTTGAGATCGTATGCGTTGAGCTCCACGACATTGTCGATGCCCAGCGCTTTAACCAGCGGAGCAATTTCGACCTGGCGGGTGGGGACACCCTGCAGAGTCACGCCACTGCCGGGGTTTTCCTGGCCGCCGGTCATGCCGGTAGTGCGGTTGTCCATGATGATGACCAAAGCATTACCAGCGTTGTAGGCCATACTCAACAGGCCGGTCATCCCTGAATGAAAAAAGGTTGAATCTCCAATAACGGCCACCGGTTTCTCATCCCGCCCGGCAATGGCGTTAACCTTGGCCATACCGTGAGCCGCGCTGATGCTGGCACCCATGTCAATGACCGAGTGCATGGCGTTCATCGGTGGCAGCGCGCCCAGAGTGTAGCAGCCGATATCGCCGGAGACGAAGACCTTGAGTTTACTGAGGATGGTAAAGAGGCCACGGTGTGCACAGCTCGGGCAGAAGACTGGCGGACGTTGCGGCAGACCTTCTACCGGATTGGTCTTCTCGCCGCTGCTTTCGCCAAGGGCAGTGCGGATAATGTCGGCATTAATCTCGCCGCAGAGGGGCAGTTTGTTCTTGCCGATATCGACGTTGATGCCCATGGCGCGAATCTGCTCTTCAAAGATGGCATCCATCTCTTCAACAATCATCAGGCGTTTGACGCTACCGGCAAATTCGCGGATTTTCTTCTCCGGGAGTGGATGAACCAGCCCCAGTTTCAGAATTGAGGCATTCGGACAAGCTTCGCGAACATGCTGGTAAGCAACTCCTGAAGTGATGATGCCGAGATCTGTCTCTGCCATCTCAATTCGATTCAGGGGAGTGGTCTCAGCAAATTCCTGTAGTTTGAGAAGCCGCGCTTCAACTTCAATGTGCTTGAGTTTGCCGAAGTTTGGCAACATGACATATTTGGGGACATCCTTGACCCATTCGCCGATCTGCGGAGCAATTTTGTCTCCCGGGACAACGACTCCCTTAGCGTGCGAAACCCGTGTCGTCGTGCGCAGCATCAATGGTGTATCGAATGCCTCGGATATCTCGAAGCCGGTTCGAACCATATCATAAGCTTCCTGAGAATCGGCCGGATCGAGCATCGGAACTTTGGCAAATTTAGCGTAGTTGCGGCTGTCCTGCTCATTCTGTGAAGAGTGCATCCCCGGATCGTCGGAAACCATCAGAATCAGCCCGGCGTTGACGCCGGTGTAGGTCAGAGTCAGCAAAGCATCGGCAGCCACATTAACTCCGACATGTTTCATGGTCGAGAGGGAACGTCCACCGGCAATAGAACCACCGATCACCGACTCCAGAGCAACCTTTTCGTTCGGAGCCCACTCGCAGTAGACATCACCCAACCGGGCGACTTCTTCGAGGGTTTCGGTACTGGGGGTGCCGGGGTAGCCAGAGGCGAAGACCCCACCAGAATCCCCGAAACCGAGTGCAATGGCTTCGTTGCCGGAAATTATTTTTTTCATCAAAACCTTCCTTTTTTTGACTCAACGATGTTTTATTGGCTGCAACTTGTTGATTGGCTCCCTCAAGAGGAGCCGAATGAGTATAGAATGTGAACCCTTCTTGTACCTGTAGATTCAGATTTCGTCAAAACAATTTATTTGGCCTGACGATCACCACCCGCGAGGTGGACCATCTGCGCAGCAAACTTACTGATTTTCTACATTTCCGGGGGGATATTTTTACCTTGGGGATAACGACCCTGGTGACCCTCTCAATACTTCTACCCTGCAGTAGCTGACCGCAGTCGCTTGATCATTTGTTCCAGATAGGCCCGAGGGCAAGCAAAGTTAATGCGGGTAAATTGCGAATCACCAAAATCACTGCCGGCAGAGGGGCCAATGCCATGGTTCAGCATGTACTGCTGGACATCATCAACGCCAAGACCGCTGGCATCGACCCAAGCCAGAAAGGTCGCCTGCGCAGGCCGGTAGCAGAAGCCATCCAGCTGATTTAACTCTTTTGCCAAATAGTCTCGATTGCCACGCAGGTAATCGAGTTGTGCTTTGAGCCAATCATCACACTCTGTGAAAGCAGCAACAGTAGCGACCTGCCCCAGAACATTGACCCAAGGCAGAATACCTAGCGTCGCGCGATGATAACGTTTACGGATAGCAGGATTGGGGATCACCACGAAAGAGGCACCAAGTCCAGCCATGTTAAAAGTTTTGCTGGGAGCCATGATGGTGATCGTCTGCTCACCAATCTCACTCAGAGTACCGGCAGGGATATGCTTGGCAGCTTCATCCAGCAGCAGGTCACAGTGGATTTCATCGGAGCAGAGCAGCACATTGTGCTTTAGACAAATAGATTCAATGTGCTTTAGCTCAGCCTCGGTCAGAACCGAGCCACAGGGATTCATGGGGTTGCAGAATAAAAAGAGCTTGCACAGAGGATCAGCAGCTTTGCGCTCAAGTTCATCAAAATCGAGGACCCAGCGTTCATTCGCCTGACCTTCATTTTCCAGCACCGTACCCACGGTCAGATTCACCAGCCCGTTGTGCTTGGCGGCTTGCAATAGTGGACCGTAGTTAGGGGTCTGCACCAGCACCTTGTCGCCTGGTTCGCAAAAGGCCTTACAGGCAACGTTAAACGCAGAGACCACGCCGGGGATCCAGAGGAGCCATTCGGCATCGACATCCCAATCGTACTGTTTTTTCAACCAATGAATGACGGCAGCATGTAAGGGTTGCACAACGTCTGGTAGATGATAGCCCAATACGCCGTGTTCAATCCGCTCGTGGATGGCATCAAGAATTGGCTGGGGACATTTAAAATCGGCATCGGCCACCCACATCGGCAAGATACTTTCATCATGGCGAAGCCATTTGTATGCATGAGTACTGCGACGTTCGATAATTTCATCAAAGGGTGAAGCGGTCATGGGTAAGTTCCTACGAAAATAGTAATATGATGTCCCTCTAAACGAATAGAAGAACTTGACGAAAAGTATTGAACTCCTAACACCATGCTCAAGACCATGTCAAACCCAAAAGCCTTCAGAGGTTTGCGCTCTCTGACAGAAACAAGTTCACTGATTCATGATAAGCATTATCTTGTCCGTTTATCAACAAATGAGTTAATATCCACTCTGAAACTTTCACAAACGGAGCAAACATGCAGCCCGATGACAAACGTTACCAGGCATACCTTGCCATATTAAGAGAAGAACTGGTTCCGGCCATGGGCTGTACAGAGCCGATTGCAATAGCCTATGCCGCAGCACGCGCGAGAGAAGTTCTAGGTGTCCTGCCGGAACGAGTCACAATCGAAGTCAGCCGGAACATCATAAAAAACGTAAAAAGTGTGGTTGTCCCCAACACCGGGAATCTCAAAGGAATTGAAGCTTCAGCGGTCGCAGGGATTGTTGCCGGCAATGCAGATAAAGCACTGGAAGTCATTTCTTCGATTGATGACTCCGGTCGTGAAAGGCTAAGAGCTTTCCTGGATTGTAAAGAAATCATAGTCAATGAGTCAGAAAGTAGTTTAACTTTTGACTTGGTAGTGTCTGTTTTTGCAGATGAATCCAGCGCCAGTGTAAGAATCTCCCACTATCATACAAACATCATGCTGATCACAAAGAACGATGAAATAATATATCAAAATCAGGGGTGTGATGAAGTTGATATCTCCAACCAAACGGACCGTTCCATACTAAAGATCAGAGATATTCTTGAGTTTGCAGAAACGGTGGATGTTCAAGAAGTTGAAGAGTTACTGCAACGCCAGATCGATTACAACATGGCGATTGCCGAGGAAGGACTGAAAAGTGACTGGGGCGCCAATGTTGGTTCAGTGCTCATTGACTCATGGGGTAATGATGTCAAGGTCCGTGCAAAAGCATTAGCCGCGGCGGGTTCTGATGCCAGGATGAGTGGTTGTGAACTGCCAGTCATGATCGTATCCGGGAGTGGTAATCAGGGGATTACTGCCTCTGTGCCAGTGATCGTATATGCAAAAGAGCTGGGATCTGACAAGGGTACCCTGCTCCGTGCACTGATTGTATCGAACCTTGTCACCATTCACCAAAAGACCGGGATCGGCCAACTATCAGCGTTTTGTGGAGTTGTAAGCGCAGGCTGCGGAGCTGGAGCCGGGATTGCGTGGTTGCATGGCGGCAGATTCGAGGAAGTAGCTCATACCATCGTCAATGCACTGGCGACAGTTTCCGGGATTGTCTGTGACGGAGCCAAGCCGTCGTGCGCGGCGAAAATTTCCGCATCAGTCGATGCCGGGATTCTTGGTTTTTTGATGTTCGAAAGAGGCCAGCAGTTTTACGGTGGCGATGGGCTTGTCTCGAAGGGAGTTGAGAATACGATAAACAACATCAGCCGTCTCGGCCGCGATGGGATGCGGGAAACCGACAAAGAGATTATTCGCATCATGCTTGGCGAGTAGCGCCGAGGCTTCTGCACCCAGAAACTTATGTCCCACGATTCTTGACGATGAACCAAAAGAGCGGAGAGGCCATATAGCCTACTGCTGTGACAAAGGCCATAAGGAGGGGCACAGTATAGTGATCACGATGGACCCCCAATGCCAGAAGGAAGAGAAACGCACCAAGGACAAGCACCCGCACAACTTTGGGGATTTTCGGCAGTATGGAACGACCGAAGTGAGCATAAGGCACCCGGGAGACCATCAGCAGTGCGGTGACTACAATGATTATCCCACTGATCGCATCGTTGGCAATGAATACACAAGTGGTGCCCACCATTAGCGCAGCGCCGGGTGACGGCATCCCTGAGAAGGTGGTCACGCCCCCCAGAATTCCCTGCTTTCTCTTCTCTACGACAAAGCGAATCAGGCGATACACCGTCGCGCCAACGTACACCCCTCCCAGCACTATTCCGACCCACAGGTGAGTAAACGATGCGGCGGCGATCAGCCCCGTGGTGAGCCCAAAACTTGTCCCGTCAGCCACATCGTCGAACAACTCCCCCTTAGGGGTGGAGCCCCACCGCTGCAGTGCGCCCATCGAAAAGATCAAGAAACTGTCCCAGAAACACCAGCCCTAGGGCGTAGACCAGGGGATGTCCGCTGAGCACCACCCAACAACCAGCAAGCCCGCAGAGCAAATTCATGATACTCAGAATGTTAGCATACCAGTAATTGGGAACAAGCTTGAAGACCGTAGAGCAAATGGCAAGGCCCGTGCAAATGCCTAAAAGCGGCAGAATAGTGCGACCAAGGAACGGCAGCGGCCCATAGATCAAGACGAGACCGGCAACGATCAAGAGCACGACCACGAGAAACGTCTTGGCCTTACCAAACAGGTTCGCCGCCTTGACCTTTGTGAAGCGCCTGGAGATCTGACCGGTAACATCGAAAGCCAGAAACAAAGACACCAGCACGGGATCCAGCCAGCCTCGCCAGACCATGTAAATCAGCATGGGACAGTACATCATTTTATCGGAGAAGGGATCAATCGACTCCCCCTCCTCGGTTTGCAGGTCGCACTTGCGGGCGATATCACCATCGGTGATATCGGTAATCATCCAGAAGGTGAAGAAAAGAAAACAAAGCCGCGGATAGCCCATATGCAGAAATGCCACGGAGATAAACCCCATGGGATATCGAGCCCGACTGATGGAGTTGGGGTGGAGCCAGGAGTGGTTGCGTACCCATGCGATCTGTTGGGGGGTTCGCAGAAACCAGATCACAGCAAAACGCTCCGCGCCCAGCATCAGCAGAACAGGAATCGCGATCTCAATCAGAATTGAACTGTAGGGGGTCATAGATTCTCAATCAAATTATTAAGGTTTGCTCTTGAGTCAGGGCTCTTTTCAAATGCATATTACATTAGAATAGCTATGATGTCCTCCTATCTCGGAATTATATCCCCTAATCCTCAATTAACCTGTGGTCACCCAGCTCCCAGGTCCTACCGATAAATCACTAATCAACATTTTTCGCTCTCAACTAGTTGAACTGTCAAGCAATAGGTTTAAACTGAAGGAACAGACTGTATAGAAACTATCATAAGGAGTCGACAATGAAATCACTGCGTGGAAAGACGGCCCTGGTAACAGGCGGCACCCGCGGTATCGGAGCCGCATCAGCGTATCAACTGGCTGAAGCCGGAGCGAATATTGCCATTACTTACAGTTCATCAGCCGAATCGGCACAAGAAGAGGTCAGTAGACTCGAGGGGTTGAGCATTGAAGCCCGTGCGTACAAGGCCGATGCTGCCAAGCCGGAGTCTCTGCAACAAGTTGTCGATCAGATCGTCAATGACCTCGGCGACATCGAAATTCTGGTCAACGATGCCGGTATGGTCGCAGGTGGGATGATCGGTGAAATCGATTATGTGGACTACCGCCGTATTATGTCGATTAATGTCGACGCACTCGTTACGACGACTCAAGCGGTCCTTAAATCAATGCCCGACGGCGGACGCATCATCAATATTGGCAGCGTCCTCGGTGAACGCGCCACGACCGCTGGTCTCAGCATTTATAACGCCAGCAAGTTGGCTGTTGCAGGCCTCACCCGTAGCTGGGCCAAAGACCTTGCAAGCAGAAACATCCTGGTGAATGTCGTTCAGCCAGGACCGATTGCCACTGTCATGAATCCGGAAGACGGGGAGAACTCGGACTTCATGCGTGGCCTCACAGCTCTCGGTCGCTACGGCCAGCCACACGAGGTGGCGTCCATGGTTGCGTTCCTTGCCGGTCCGGAAGCCACATATATCACCGGAGCGACGATTAACATTGATGGTGGATGGAACGCCTAAACAGACCAGGAAATCGCATCGGGGACACTTCTTGGAGTGTTCCCGATGCTTGAGAATGATATAGTGCACATAAGACTTCTTA
>PVMK01176825.1_pt1 | contig 15106 bp, 12 predicted proteins | sample 1853481 | NCBI WGS metagenome assembly PVMK01 (sample SAMN08533507, study PRJNA380276) | Marine sediment metagenome, whole genome shotgun sequencing project.
AAAAACTTTAGGCTTATATTCGCTTAACATTTTACTTGCAAACGTGTTTATTACCCATTATGATTCCACTAAATTGACAGCATCACCTATCTCAGACACAAGGCGGTATTATGGCAAAAGTATTTCGGCCAAGTTCTCGGGAATCAAACATCCTCTCGAAAATTGAATCTCAAAAAGAGCATGCCCGCAGACTGGCGATTCATGGGATCAGGGATTGTATCGATCCCCTGTCCAATTCAATTGCAATGAAACTTGTCGATGACCATCTGGTGGAAACCACCAATAAAAATTCTCTGGAAGAGCAAATCAAGGCGTGTCTGGAGAAACTGGGCCGCGCTGACGATTTCGAAATCGACTACCAGATGGCGCCTATGCGCAACCTGGTTCCTCAGCCCCATGTGGTCAGTTTATATCTGACGGCCTTCATCATCGAAAAGCTGCTCAAGCATAAAGATATTGTGGATATTTTTGGATCCGACGAAGATATCTATCTGAATATCCATCAGCAGGTTAAAAAATATTTGCCCGTATAATGCGTCCCCGTTTTCATCCCAGATTAATCAACGGGCCGTTTGAAGACCCCGGCCTATACATTCCCTTTCTTTTTGAAAACCGGGCTATCATTTTTGATCTGGGCGATACCCTGCCGCTCAGTACCAGAGATCTGCTCAAGATCAGCCACGCCTTCATCACCCATACCCACGTCGATCATTTTATCGGCTTTGATCGTATTCTGCGCATCTTTTTAGGTCGTGAAAAAAATCTGCATCTATATGGACCTCCGGGATTTTTAAAAAATGCGGAAGGAAAATTGGCCGCTTACTCATGGAACCTGGTTAAAAACTACCCCTACCGCCTCGAGCTGCACCTGACGGAAGTCCACCGCGACTCCCTGCTCACCCGGGAGTACCTGTGTCAGAATGAATTCATACCGACCCGCAAGGCCGCCCGAAAGCCGTTTAAAGACATTATATATGAAGAGCCGGCGTTTAAGATTTCCGTTGCTATTTTAGACCACAGTATCCCCTGTCTGGGATTGGCAATCAAAGAGCGCTTCCACGTCAATATAAACAAAGACGCGCTCGCAGCGCTGGGGCTTCAAACCGGTCCCTGGCTGACTGATTTTAAACAGGCATTGTACGATGGCAAGGATTCCCAATCGAAATTTGAATTTAAATCGGACAACGGTCAAATTCAGCGATTCAGGCTGGGGGAACTGACCGACCGGATTGCCATGCTGACATCGGGGCAAAAAATCGTCTATATTGCCGATGTGGCTTACAGCCCGGAAAATAAAGAAAAGATTATTTCACTGGCAAAAGATTCAGATCACCTCTTTATCGAGGCCGCCTTTCTGGAAGTTCACAAAAATATTGCCGCCGAAAAATATCATCTCACCGCCCGGCAGGCCGGCACGCTGGCAGCCAAATCCGGTGCCAAGCAGTTTACCATTTTTCATTTCTCCCCTCGCTATGTTGGGCAGGAAAGTCTTCTGTATCAGGAGGCCACTGAGGCATATGAACTTCACTGTTAATTTCTGCAATCTCAAAAATTTGATCTTTATAAAAGATCAAGTTGTGTTTAAAGTCGTTTGTGACTTTCTTTTTTGGAAAGGTCCTTTTTTATCAAAAAAATAAGAATGACTAAATTAATAATCGCTATCGCAACGATTACAATAAGGCGCAGGATATCCATAATTCTTTAATTCAATTAGATCTACTTAACTTTCTTTTGTTGATAGTGACTGTAAAGAAACCAATTTTGTATACAGGCCGGAGACTATTTGTTTCAGGGTCTTAAAGCCTTTAAAGAAATAAAATCCAGTGTAGGCTAAGCCGATTAATATCCAAACCTTATAATCGTTCCAGATACGTCTCATATTTTAATATGCCGAAATCTTAATGCATCTTATGTCTGCAAGATCAATATTTGAATCCTCTCAGCAAGAGCAAACCGCTCCTTATTGTTCAAATGGCACCTCCGTTCAAAACGATTATACTAAACAAAACCCCAAAAGGATCCCAACCAGTCCCACCAGCACATCCGCTGTATCCGGTGTACGACCAGGCATGAAAAACTGAACCCCCTCGATAATATACGGATGTATCAGTATCAGGCCTAAATAAGGATATTTTAAGCGTTTAAAAGTTGGATACGATAAGGCCATTATCATACCCAATATAAAATGCTGAAGGGTTGCCTCGTCAATCATGGCATCAGCTTCCTCTGTAAATGATGGATTTATTTGTGTCTAAGCTCTATGAAAACAGAAGATCAACGTTTTAGAATATAATGTTGGCGGGTTTGATTGTGGGAAATGTGGTTAAAAATTCTGCGTCTGTCTTTACCAGTACGCCTCTCTGGAAATCTCCGAAAGACCTCTGGCATTTTCTGGCCCCCTTTTCTATTTTTTGATCAGCACAAAAGCGTCTAAGTAAGAGTCTATGAATTTGCTTAATGCAAAAGATATTCCAATAAAACTAAATTAAAAATTAATGTAATTACAACTTGTTAGCTTCAGAGCACCTATGAAACTACAAATAAACATGAAGTTAAGTTCATAAATTTGGGTAAGAAATGAAATAAAATTTGAAGTTATTAAGGATTCAAAATTATAACTTTGATTAGTTTAAAAGTGGAAATTTTGCGCAGGTATAATATTTTGGTACAGAGTAAGGACACTACGAAGAATATTTAAAACGCCTCTTGCTGGATTATACCGCTTTCCATAATAATGTTCCGAATTACGGAATTGGGCATAAGTGTTTGTAGAAAAAAACGTTTGAATATCGGAAGGTTTTTTTGACAACCACTATAAATCGGAGAATGAGATTGGGTCGTAAATCCGTGTTTTGTAAATTACTTGTGAGACGCAACACTAGGATTCTTCAGCTCTATCTGAATCAGAGAAAGCTCGGTTTTTGCGGCATTCTCAATACTCGCCAGCTCTTCTGCACGCCAGGTGATCGCTTCTCCCGAACACAGAGTTTTATCTTCTGAACCGGTGATGAATTTCGCCTGACCCTTGAGAACAAAAAGATGATACGCCGTGTTCGTCTGCGCCGGCAGCTCCAGTGAAGAACTCGGATACACCGTCAACTCGGTTGCGGCATAGTTATCTTTGTGCTCGAGCAGCTTGGATATGCCCCAGGGGTGATACACACTGCGATGCTGCTGATACTCCTGGCGCTGCTGTTCTTTTAAGTCAGTAACAATGGATTTCACATCGCGGCTGTGTTCAAGGTCGGAGACAAAAACGGAATCCGGGGTTTCGACCACAACCATATCGCGCAAGCGATTGGTAGCGATCAGGCGGTCATGGCCGAGAATCAGGCAATTGCGGGTATCTTGCACAATGACGTCACCATCGATGACGTTGTTATCGGCATCTTTTTTGAGAAAATCATACAGCGATTTCCAGGAGCCGATATCGCTCCAGCCGAAATCAGAGGGCAGCACAACCCCTTTTTCGGTTTTTTCCATGATGGCATAATCGATGGAGATGTCGGCCAGCTGATCATAATCTTTCCTGGCGATCGGTTTATTCGCCTTAAAAATCGATTTCATTTTTTTAAGTAATTCAGGCTGGTGGCTTTTGAATTCCGAAAGTATCACCGAGGCTTTAAAGGCAAACATGCCGCTGTTCCAGAAAAAATTGCCGGCCTCAATGTACTTTTGAGCGGTGGCCGGATCCGGCTTTTCAACAAAGCGTTTGAGCACCCGAGCGCCATGGGGTGCTTTCTTTCCGCCTTCAACATAACCATACCCGGTTTCCGGGTAATCGGGTTTGATCCCAAAGGTGACGATATATCCATCGTTGGCCAGCGCAATGGCGGCGCTGAGTCGGTCATGGAAGCCATCCAGGTTTTGGATGACATGATCGGCCGGAAAAATACATAAAACCGCATCTTTATCAAACGCCAGTATATGCAGCACGGCCAGCAGAATTGCCGGCGCCGTATTGCGGCCGCTGGGCTCACAGATCAGTTTGCCATCGGGTTTGAGACCGAGATTTTCAATATGCCTTGCGGTTTCATGGAAATGCTGCTCACCGCATACGACTTTGATATTCTCTGGATTCAGCACCGGCGGCAGCCGCTTGATCGTACCCTGCAGAAGGGATTCTTCACCGACGAACTTAACCAGTTGTTTGGGATACAGTTCTCTGGAAACCGGCCACAGACGGGTGCCGGTTCCGCCCGCCAGCAGAATCGGATAAACGTTCAGGTCTAAATCCGTCATATAATCCTCTAAGTTTAAATTTTAACTGAGTGAACCATGCAGGATAATCGGGTAAAAAAATGCCTAAAATGTAAAGTGATCTAAAATGCCTAAAATTAAGGAATTCTGTCTATTTTATTAAAAAAGATGGAGCATAGCGACACCATAATTTTAGGCATTTTAAATTTTAGTTCATTTTAGGCATTCCATTACCGATAATTATTTCGCTTGGGTTCCGTCTTTGCCGCCATGCACAGGGTTTCAACGGCGTTGTAGCCCAGCAACGCATTCACTTCGCGGGTTAGGGCACCACCGGCCTTCAGTTTCATTGTAGCCGGTAGAGCGATAATGGAATCGGTCTTGTCAGGGCTGCACAAATGCAGGTAGGCCCGGCACACCCCGGGGTGTTTCTTTAAAATTCCATTAAGTTTTTCAAGTTCATCGCGGTCCGTTCGCGAGATCTCCACATTAAAATGGATGCTGGCCGTCCAGGTTTCTTCAGCTTTATCCATGGCGACCACTTTTTCGGCCAGGATTTTTACGGATTGTTCATCCTTTTGCACCTGTCCCTGAATAAAAACAGGGTTATCCTCGACAAGCAGATCACTTACCCTGGCGTACACCCTTGAAAACACAACGGCCTCAACCGCCCCGTGCAGATCTTCGATGGCGACGAAGGCCATCAGATCCCCCCTTTTGGTTTTAATAATCTTGGTGCTGCGAATCATCCCGCCAATTCGAACGGCTCCGCCGTTATTTAACTCTTTGATGGAAACCGCAGTGGCATTGGTAAACTTGTCGATTAAATCCTCATAGTGCTTCAGTGGATGCCCGCTGACGTAAAACCCCAGGGATTCTTTTTCAAATGCCAGGCGTTGTTTCTCCGACCACTCTTCGATGTCCGGCAGCGTCGGCGCATTGATGACCTGCGGATTTACCGTACCGTCAAACAGACCGATCTGGGGATCCAGCAACTCCTTTTGCACGCGCTGGCCGTAATCCAGTGCATCTTCCAGAGCCGCCATCATTTGAGAACGGTTGGCGCCGGTACAATCAAAGGCGCCGCATTTAATCAGCGACTCGATGACGCGTTTATTCACTTTTTTCAAATCGACCCGCTCACAAAAACCAAAAAGAGATGCAAACTTTTCATCGCCGCGGACTTCAATGATGGCTTCAATCGCGGCTTCACCCACATTTTTCACAGCCACCAGACCAAACCGGATCTTATCGCCATAAACGGTAAAGGCTTTATCGCTGTAATTGATATCCGGCGGCAAAACGGCAATGCCTTGACTGCGGCACTCCGCAATATATTTTACCACGCCATCGGTGGAATGCATTTCGCTCGTCAACAGGGAAGCCATAAATTCGACCGGAAAGTGGGCTTTGAGGTAAGCCGTTTGATAGGCAATCAAAGCATAGGCCGCACTGTGGGATTTGTTGAACCCGTATCCCCCGAATTTCTCCATCAGACTGAATATCGGTGCGGCCTGCTCAGCGCCAATCGCATTTTCAGCAGCGCCGTTCACAAAGCGCTCCCGGTGCTCGGCCATAATCGCCTGGATCTTCTTTCCCATGGCCTTGCGCAGATCATCGGCTTCCGCCATGGAATAATTGGCGAGATCATTGGCAATTTTCATCACCTGCTCCTGATAGACGATCACGCCGTAGGTTTCCTTTAAGATCGGTTCGAGCTGCGGCAAAAGATACTCCACCTTTTTTCTGCCATGCTTGCGGGCAACGTAGTCGTCAATCATGCCGCTTTCCATGGGCCCGGGCCGGTAGAGGGCCACCAGTGCGATCACATCGTCAAATGTTTCCGGTTTGAGTCGCACCAGCAAATCCTTCATGCCGGAACTTTCAAGCTGAAAAACGCCGGTGGTGTCACCGGCGGACAAAAGGCGATAGGTGTCGGCATCGGTCAATTCGATATTATCAAGATCCAGCGGCGTGTGCCCCTGGCTGGCGATAAGGGCAATGGTATTGGCAATCACCGTCAGGTTGCGCAGGCCCAGAAAATCAAATTTTACCAGGCCGATTTTCTCAACCATCTTCATGTCGTACTGCGTCACCACTTCACCTTTTTTCCCTCGGTAAAGCGGCATATAATTGACCAGGGGCTCGTCGGCGATAACCACACCGGCCGCGTGGGTCGATGCGTGCCGGGGAAGGCCCTCAAGTACCCGGCAGATTTTGATGAGCTCATCGATTTCAGGCTTTTGGCGGACCAGTTCGACCAGTCGGGGCTCGCGTTGCAGTGCCTCGTCAAGACTGATGTTGAGTATATCGGGGACCATTTTGGCGATGGCATCCACCTCAGCCAGCGGAATATCCATTGCCCGCCCGACATCCCGGATAACCGCCCGGGTTTTCAGTTTCCCGAAGGTGATGATCTGGGCGACGTAATCGCCGCCCCCGTATTTCTCGACAACATATTTGTAAACGTCTTCCCGGCCGTCGATGCAAAAATCAACATCAATATCGGGCATGCTCTTGCGCGCCGGATTTAGAAAACGCTCAAAAATCAGACCGTGGGCGATGGGATCCAGATCGGTAATTTCCAGGCTGTAGGCAACCAGGCTGCCGGCTGCCGAACCCCGTCCGGGGCCGACCGGCACGTTGTTTTCTTTGGCATAACGAATAAAGTCGGCCACGATTAAAAAATAACTTGAAAATCCCATATCGTGTATCACCGAGATTTCATACTCAAGGCGGTTGCGATAAAGGTCTTCATCAATTTGCGGATTTTTTTCTTTAAAGCGCAGCATGCGCCGCTCAAATCCCTGCCGGACTTTGCGCGTAAACAGCTCATCACTGCTCAGCTCCGACTCATCTGCAAATCGGGGAAAGTGATAGGTTTTAAAATCAAAGTCGATGTTGCACCGACCGGCAATATCGACGGTGTTGCTGAGCGCTCCCGGGTAGTCTTTAAATGCAGCATACATTTCAGCCTTGGATTTAAAATAGAGCTGATCGGTTCGAAACTTAAGGCGGTCGGTATCATGGATGGTTTTGCCGGTTTGAATGCACAGCAGCACATCATGGGCCTTGACATCCTCTTTGTTTAGGTAATGGCAATCATTACTCGCCACCAGGGGAATCGATAGCCGTTGACTGATGTCCAGCAGTGTCTGATTGACCCCTTCCTGTTCTTCGATGCCGTTGTTTTGCACTTCCAGAAAGAAATTGTTCTCACCAAAAATTTCACGATACCCGTGGGCCACTTCTTCAGCGTGCTCGATGCGGCCCTGCAATATGCGACGCGGAATCTCGCCGTGCAGACAGGCAGTTAAACCGATCAGGCCCTGGCTGCATTCTTTGAGGATTTTTTTGTCAATACGCGGTTTATAATAAAATCCTTCAAGCTGAGCAGCCGTGGCCAGCTTGCACAGGTTGCGGTAGCCTTCTTCATTTTTAACCAGCAAAATGAGGTGCGAAAGTTCTTTGTTGTCCAGCGGGGTTTTATCAGAACGGGTCCTGGGCGCCACATAGATCTCACAGCCGATAATCGGCTTTATCCCCTGCCGCTTTGGCCTTTTCAAAAAATTCTACGGCGCCGAACAGCGTTCCGTGGTCGGTAATGCTCACCGCCTGCATATCAAACTCGGCCGCACGCCGCAAAAGATCATCAATGCGGATGGCGCCGTCTAAAAGGCTGTACTGGGTGTGGACATGCAGATGAACAAAATCAGGAACAGCTTCGGTCATAGATCACTCGTTTCAAAATTGAATTTAGATCGAAAAATTAAAGTTTAGATAGCTACTCCAGGGAATAATTCGGCGCCTCCTTCGTGATAATCACATCATGCACATGACTTTCGCGCATACCGGCGGTGCTGACTTTCACAAAACGGGCCTTTTCGCGAAGCTCATCAAGGGTGCGGCAGCCGACATACCCCATACCGGCTTTTAATCCGCCGACCATTTGAAAAAGCGTTCCGGAAAGAGATCCACGATAAGGTACGCGGCCGACAATACCTTCCGGAACCAGCTTGTCCTCATCGGCTTTTTCGCTCTGGTAATAACGGTCTTTGCTCCCTTTTTTCATGGCCTCAATAGACCCCATGCCGCGATACACTTTATAACTGCGGCCCTGGAAAAAAATCTGCTCTCCGGGAGTCTCTTCCGTGCCGGCAAACAGGCCCCCGATCATGACCACATGGGCACCGGCACCGATCGCTTTGGTAATATCTCCTGAAAACCGGATGCCGCCGTCTGCAATCAACGGGACGCCGGTTTTAGCGGATGGGGCCCGGCAGTTCATAATGGCGGTAAATTGAGGCACACCGATACCGGCAACGATCCGGGTGGTGCAGATGGAACCCGGGCCGATGCCGATTTTTACACCATCGGCGCCGGCATTTATCAAATCTTCTGCTCCTTTGGCCGTGCCCACATTGCCGGCGATAAGCTCGAGGTCTTTGTGGTTACTTTTAAGCGTTTGCACGGCGGTGATCACATTTTCAGTATGCCCGTGTGAGGTATCAATAAGAACCACGTCAGCACCCGCTTTTAAGAGGGTTTCGGTGCGCTCCTGCATATCCGGGCCGACCCCCACCGCCGCACCGGCCCGAAGCCGCCCCATCCGGTCCTTACATGCATTGGGGTACTTTTTTAGTTTTTCTATGTCTTTAATGGTAATCAGGCCGGTCAGACGGCCTTTTTTATCGACCACGAGCAACTTCTCAATTCGGTGCTGGTGCAGCAGTTGCTTGGAGTCTTCCAGGGAGATTCCTTCAGTAACCGTTATCAGATTTTCTTTGGTCATCACATCCGAAACATTTTTTCCAAGATCGGTTTCAAATCGCAAATCCCGGTTGGTGACAATCCCCACCAGCTGGTCGCCTTTTGTCACCGGTACCCCTGAAATGCGGTATTTTCCCATCAAGGTCAGCACTTCCTCCACTTTCTGCTCAGGGCGTATCGTAACCGGATCGACAATCATCCCGCTTTCAGACTTTTTAACTTTGTCAACCTCCATGGCCTGGCTCTCGATGCTCATATTGCGGTGGATAAAACCCATGCCGCCTTCCCGGGCGATGCTGATGGCTGTGTCCGCTTCTGTCACGGTGTCCATGGCGGCACTGACAATCGGCATGTTCAGGGTAATATTCTGGGTCAGCCGGGTGCTGACATTGACATCCTTGGGCAACACATCAGAATAATTAGGGATAAGTAACACATCATCAAAGGAATAGGCCTCTTCGGGCGGTATCTTTGGGCATGCGCTCCCTCCGTTAGATTCATTGAAAATATTTAAAGGATTCCATTTGTGATTTTTACGGCAATCCCACAGGGGCAGGATATATTTTGCTTTTGGTTCCAGCTCTTCCGGGATAGGCAACCGAATAGCAAAACCAATTGTCTTTAGCAATCTTTTATTATCCACCTTGACAATATGGCCTATTGCATAATAGAAGCTATCTCCTAACCTGGACGAGCCGGAATTGAAAATTGAAGATCGTTTGGATTGTCTATTGTCGATTGACGATTGAATATTGGAGGTATTCTATCGTTTTATTATCAGGTTTTCATTTAAACCTTCAATTCTTAGGTTTGTGAAAATGTAAAGCGAACAATTAACCGGCATTCTTACCTCCTGCAGAAATACAGAATGCAAAGAAAAGAAAATAGACGCAATTCCATAAATATTCAATCGTCAATCGACAATTGATAGGACTTCCTTAAATATTCAATACTTGTCCGCCTCTGGTGGATTCAATCGAAAATATTCAATCTCTACAAGACAGTGAAAATATGCTGATCAAGGTAAATCCAATCAACCCCCAGAGTCGGCTCATTCAAAAGGCGGTCGACATCCTGACGAAAGGCGGCATCGTCGTCTATCCAACCGACACCCATTACGGCATCGGCTGTGACATTCTGAATAAAAAAGCCATTGAACGTATCTACCAATTGAAACAACGAAACAAAAGCAAGCCTTTCAGTTTTATTTGCTCAGGGCTCAAAAACATCAGTGATTACGCCAAGGTATCCAATTATGCCTATAAAACCATGAGAAGGTTATTACCGGGACCCTTTACCTTTATCCTGGAGGGTTCCAAACTGGTACCCAAGATTATGTTAACCAAACGTAAAACAGCTGGAATTCGGGTGCCGGATCACAAAATATGTCTCGAGCTGGTAGCGGGGCTGGGAAATCCCATTATCTCCACCAGTGCCACCTTACCGGACGGAAGCATCATTAACGATGCTTCTCTGATTCACGACGTATTTAAAAATCGCCTTGATTTGGTGATTGATGGAGATATTGTGTCGGGAAGACCGTCGAGTGTCATTTCCTTGATAAATGACGCGCCAGTGGTTATCCGCAAAGGGATGGGGGATGTCAGTATTTTTGAATAAAAAACCTCTGCCCATGCAAACAAATATTTCCTAAACAGGTTTATGAAGGTTGGCTATCACAAACTGAGTCCAGCTATTCATTCTGCTGCATGGGCAGAGGTTTTTTTAGTCTTCGTTCAGCTTCTCCTGCAAATTCTCGCGCAATATTTCTCCAAAGGTAGATGTGGCCGGCCCCATATTGTTGACGTACTCGTTGAGCAAGCTTTGTTCGTCTTCGATTTCAAGTCGTTTGATGGAAAGGCCGATGCGCCTTTCATCACTATTAATGTTCATCACCCGGGCTGAAATGACATCGCCAATCTTAAATTTTTCCGTCGGTGTTTTTATCTTTTCTTTGCTGATTTCAGAAACGTGAACCAGCCCCTCAATTCCTTCTTCCAGCTCAACGAAAATTCCAAAATCCGTCAGGTTGGTAACGGTTCCGGTAATTTCTTTACCGACTTCATATCTTTCAGCCACCGACGCCCAGGGATCGTCTTGCAACTGCTTGATGCCGAGCGAAAACCGCTCGTGTTCTTTTTCAATATCCAGCACGATGGCCTGAACAACATCTCCTTTATTAAAGAGCTCAGAGGGGTGTTTGATCCTTTTGATCCAGGAAATATCAGAGATATGAACCAGCCCATCGATACCTTCGTCAATACCGATAAACAACCCAAAATCGGTGATGTTTTTAATTTTCCCTTCGATGGTGGTGCCAATCGGATATTTTTCACTGATTACATCCCAGGGATTCGGAACGACCTGCTTCATGCCCAGGGAAATTCTGCGGCTTTCGGGTTTAATATCCAGCACAACCGCTTCGACCATTTCTCCGACAGATACGACCTTGGATGGATGCCGAATTTTGCGGGTCCAGGACATTTCAGACACGTGGATCAGTCCCTCAATGCCTTCTTCAAGCTCTATGAAAGCCCCATAATCGGTCAGGCTGACGACTTTTCCCGTCACACGCGAACTCACTGCATATTTTTCGGCAGCCAGGGTCCACGGATCCTCATTGAGCTGTTTCATCCCCAATGAGACTCTTTCGTTTTCCAAATCCAGATTTAAAATCTTGACAGTGACGGAATCCCCGATTGAAAAAAGCTCCGAGGGGTGCTTTACCCGCCCCCAGGAGATATCGGTAATGTGGAGCAGACCATCAACACCGCCCAGATCCACAAAAACACCATACTCAGTGATATTTTTTACCGCGCCTTCGATAATCTTGCCTTCATGGATGGTTGCCAAGGTCGTGGAGCGCTTTTCCTCCATTTCTTTTTCTAATATCGCCCTTCGGGAAAGAACAATATTACTGCGCTTGCGATTATATTTTAGAATTTTGAAATCAAATTCTTTGCCGACCATATCATCCAGATTCCGAATCGGTCGCAGATCCGCCTGGGATCCGGGTAGAAAGGCCGGAACGCCGATGTCAACCGAAAATCCCCCTTTAACCCGGTTGCTAATCGTACCTTTGACGGTACCCTCCTCATCGTAAGATTGTTTAATCGCTTCCCAGACTTTAATGTTGGCCGCTTTATCTTTTGACAGCAGGACGCGCTCATCTTCATCGTCCCACCATTCAACCATGACTTCGATGGCATCTCCGATTTTAGCGGTGACATTGCCACTTTCATCTAAAAACTCTTGAATCCTTACCTGACCTTCAGATTTGTAACCGATGTCCACCAGAACATGATCCTTATCTATAGAAATAACCCGGCCGGTGACCACTTCCCCTTCAGCAAAACGTTTGAAACTCTCTTCATACATGTCCATCACGCTTTCCATGCTTTCACCCGGATCACGTGAACTGTCTTCGGATGGGTCCGTCAATGACTGATCTGCTTTCAGCTCCTCGTTTTGCGGTTCATTTTCGGTATTCACCGGTTCAGCAGCATCACCATCGGAAACGTCAGCTGGCGTTTCATTTTGGGTTTCATCCTTGTTCGTTTCGTCAACCATGAATAATTAATCCCCCTTAGCCTATTTATTGCTACGCCATGGGCGTTAGTGCAATCTTCTATGTTTAACAGAATGGAAAAAAAATGCAATATTTTATTTGAATTTTTATTAATTCCAGGCAAATAATTCAAGTTGTAGTATCTTAGAAATTATTTTTTTGCTTTTTATGGCAAAATTTCTTCGTACCAACCGCTTACCGGATTCATAGTCGCGGAATACTGGAATGGTGGAATAGTGGAACAATGGGTTTTAATCGGAATACGATTTCTTAAATTTGATAATTGATCTGATCCCTATTTATGACCCAATATTCCAGCTTTCCAATATTCCAACATTCCAAAGTGTTGCATGCCTGCGCGTTATGGATAATACAATGATTGCCTGTTTGGTTCCGCCTCGTCCGGGTTAGGTATAGCTACTATAATAATCGATTATCTATCCTTTTTTAGCGATGCGCGACAGCATTAGATCTACCACCTCCTGGGCAGACAAGTCGGTGGAATCAATCACAATTGCATCATCGGCCGGTTTAAGAGGCGCCAGACTTCGGGTACTGTCGTTGGTATCTCTGCGCTGCATGTCTTTCTCAACCTCTTCCAGCGACTGATCGGATTCGGACTCGAGCTCTTGATACCGTCGCAGCGCCCGGGCTGTTGGAGCGGCATCCAAAAAAAATTTAACGTCCGCCCCTGGAAAAATAACCGTCCCCATATCGCGTCCTTCAAAGACCGCTGCCTTCCGAAGACCAATATCCCTTTGCACATCCAGAAGATATTTACGTACCACCGATTTGGCAGAAACAGACGATGCCAGCATACTAATCTCAGGCGTACGGATGCGGTCGGAAATGTCTGTTTCCCCGGAATAAAGGCGCAGCCCTTTTTCCTCAGTTTTGAAACTGAGCTGAATCCGGCGGCAAAGATCAGCCAGTTCAGTCCCGTTTTCGGGGTCGACACCCTGATTTTTTACTTCATAGGCAACCCCGCGATAAAGTGCGCCGGTATCGATATACCGGTATCCCAGCCGGTGGGCAAGAGCGCGGCTAACGGTTGTTTTCCCGGCACCGGCCGGTCCGTCGATGGTGATCAACAGTTTCTTCATAATCCTTCAAAGGTTTCAGGTGTCAGGTGTCAGTGTTCAGAAGACAGCCTGCGACGAGCTCCCATCGGCAAGCTCAGGGCCTTCGTCCTCGTCCTCGTACTCGTCCCTCGTCCTCGATAAAATTCTGATTCCCGAGGACGAGCACGAGAACGAGGACGAGGACGAAAAGTATCAGATTAGATCGCATGCATAAGCCCTGCGCCTCAACCTTATACCCTATACCCTATACCTCGTGTGAAACTACGCCAAAATGGCATAGTTTCTTTTTCGATCAGACTGGCCGTTTTTTTGGCCAGAGGCGGCGCTTATATGAAACTGCATCTCTGTAACGTAGGGTCGGCCACTGTGCCGACCTCAATTGGCGGCCGCGGTGGGCCGCCCTACTCTCAAGTTTCCATCTGACATCTGTCTTCTGTCATCTGTTTCCTGACACCTGACACCTGTCCTCTGACTTATTGAATTACCTTTTCAAGCGCTTCTAAAAATCGAATATTTTCCTCATGTTTTCCTATACTTACACGCATGTGTTGCGGGTATCCGTAAGCGGTCATGGCGCGCACAATAACGCCTTGCATCAGCAATTTTTCAAAGACTTCATCCGCGGTTTGCCCGTCGCAATTTCGATCATCAGAAAATTGGCCTGGGATCGGATATAGGGCAGTTCGAGTTTGTCCAGGGCAGCATAAAAAAATTCAAGCTCGTCATGGACCAGATTAACGGTTCTTTTCAGAAATTCAGCATCCTTTAGAGCAGCGGCCGCAGCCACCTGTGCCAGTGTATTGACATTAAACGGCTGTCGGACCCTATGGAGCAGTTCAGCCAAAACCACCGGCATCACACCATAACCCACACGCAGCCCGGCCAACCCGAAAACTTTTGAGAAAGTTCGCATTCCAACAATCGCTTTAGCGGTCTTCAAATAATCAAAACTGTTTACGCAATTCGAATCTGTAACAAATTCGATATAGGCTTCATCCAGGACAATAACGATTTGCGGCGGTATTTCAGCGATAAAATCTTCAAAATCGGGTTTAGAAATGATGGTTCCGGTGGGATTGTGGGGAACATTTAAAAAAATCATACGGGTCTTCGGACTGATTTTAGCGATCATACCCGCCAGATCCGTTTTAAACAATTTTAACGGCACCCAAATCGGAAGGGCACCTGAGCTGCGAATCGAAATTTCGTAAAAAAGAAAGGAGGGTTGCGGTAAAATAACCTCATCGGCCGGATTCAAGAAAACAGTTGCAAGCAACGCAATGATATCGTCAGACCCGTTTCCCAAAACAATGTTGCCGGGATCAATATTATATTTTTCAGCAATCGAATGGGTCAACTCGTAACCGCCGGCATCCGGATATCGATGCAGGTTTCCCAATACCTGATGAATGGCCGCAACAGCCATTGGCGAAGGGCCGAGCGGGTTTTCATTGGAAGCCAGTTTGATGGAATTATCAATTCCATA
>PVMK01123372.1_pt1 | contig 15099 bp, 15 predicted proteins | sample 1853481 | NCBI WGS metagenome assembly PVMK01 (sample SAMN08533507, study PRJNA380276) | Marine sediment metagenome, whole genome shotgun sequencing project.
GCGAAGACAGTCCGATTTATCGGATCACTCGCGATGAATGGAATGAACCAGTCTATTCAATGTAGTTGAATCAGAAGAAATCAATGTCCGCTTTTGAGCGCAAAGCGGACATTCGAAAACACACGATGGTTCCATTTCCGACTAACTAGCTATGCGTCGAGATCCGGAATGAGTTCGCTTTCCAATGTGGCGATCATGTCTTTGATGAGTAGCTTGCGTTTTTTCAATCGACGTATGCGAAGTTGATCAATCATCGGATCGTGTTGCAAGCGGCCGATCAGGTAGTCGAGATCCCTGTGACTGACGCGCAGTTCGCGCAATCTTTCGAGGTTTTTGAAGGATTCAGTATCGACTTTGTCGGTCATCGCTTCCCATGCTACTCGCCGTCCGCGAGTAGTGCCAGCCAGTCATGATCGGTGGCTCCGATGACCACAAACCACGGATTCAGGATGTCCGATTTCTTATTGTAGGACAACGGTTTACCGTCTAGTTCGAGCACCTTTCCGCCGGCCTGTTCAACTACTGCCTGAGCCGCGGCTGTGTCCCACTCTGAGGTAAGACCGAGGCGCGGGTAAACATCAGCATTGCCCTCTGCAACCGTACAAAATTTCAATGAACTGCCCATTGGCACGATGTCTGATTCGCCCAGTCGTTCGAGAAATGCATCGAGGCTGGACCCTCGGTGCGAACGACTGCCAACGATTCGAACGGGCACGCCACTGGTTTCTGAGACCTGAATTTTTGTCACCTGGCCACCGTCTCGCAATTCCGAACCGCGGCCTTCGCAACCGATGTAAGTCTTGTTTTGGACCGGGACGTGAACGACGCCGAAAATCGGTCGGTTCGACTCTATGAGCGCGATATTGACCGTAAATTCACCGTTACGATTGACGAACTCCTTGGTTCCGTCGAGAGGGTCGATCAACCAGTAACAATTCCATTGTCGGCGCTCTTCGAATTCGGGCAGGCCCGATTCCTCCGAGATGATTGGTATGTCCGGAGTCAATTCTGCAAGGCCGGCAACGATGCACTGATTTGATGCGAGATCGGCCTGCGTCAGCGGAGATTCATCAGACTTACTTTGAACGTCGAATTCGGTGGCGTAGACTTCGAGAATTGCGTCACCTGCCTGGACGGCAAGTGCGACAATCGGTTCGATCAATTTTTCGAGATTCACCAGAGATTCCATTGGTCTTCAGGGGCGCGCAGTATAAAGCAGTGACATTCGATCCCAAAACCGCAATTGATGCGTGCGACACCCTGATGCTCGATATGGATGGCACAATCCTCGATTTGGCGTACGACAACTACATGTGGTTGACGCATGTGCCCGAGCGGTGGGCCGAGCAAAACGGCATGCCAATCGACGAGGCCCGCAAGTATCTGCTCGGCAAGTTCGGCGCCGCACAGGGTGATCTGCGCTGGTACTGCCTCGACCACTGGAGTGAGCATCTTGGTCTCGATGTGGCGCAACTACATCGCGACAATCACCATCTCATCGACTATCTGCCCGGCGCGCGGAATTTTCTGGAACAGGTCAGTAAGGCGAGTATCAATGTGCTGCTGGTGACGAATTCGCATCAGGCCACACTCGACTTGAAAGACGAGGTCACGGGGATTAACGGATTACTTCGATGGCATATACACATCCCATGCGTTCGGGTACGCCAAGGTACAGCAGGAATTCTGGGTTGCGTTACAAGAGGCGTCTGACTTCGACCCGGCAACGACCCTGTTCGTCGACGACAACCCGGCGGTCCTGCGCAGCGCCGCAACCTACGGTGTAGAAAAGTTGGTGGCCATCACGCGACCCGATACCTCGGAACCTCTGCGAGACAAGACTGAATTCGTCGACGTCGAAGGGCGTTTCAGAGTTGCTTTAGAAGAGCCGTGCTCGTGGGCCCCCTACGATCTTCTTGGCGGCCTGCCTCGACCCGAGCTGGGCTTGCCTCGACGCGCCCCCGACGGCTTACGCGGCTTGTATTTGGGCTTGATGAGCTCCGGAAGATTCGCTGGGTCGTAGTTGGCGACCGGGATCTTGTGGCCGATGAATGCCTCGATGTCGGGTAATGACACCGCGTAAGTTTCACAACCGAAGCTGATCGCATCGCCTGATGCGCCGGCGCGCGCCGTACGACCGATGCGATGTACGTAGTCCTCGGCGTCTTGTGGCAGGTCGTAGTTCATAACGCATTGCACATCGGGGATATGCAAGCCGCGAGAGGCAACGTCGGTGCCGATCAAGACCGGCAGTTCGCCGGCCTGAAACTGCATCAGCATTTTGAGGCGCTTATTCTGTGGAACATCGCCCGAAATCGCGCTTGCGTGAATGCCGTTGGCTCCCAGGTATGACTCGACGCGCTCGGCCTCCCGCTTCATGTTGACGAACACCATGATACGGCCAGCACCCATTTCACGAATCAATCCGACGAGCAACGGCATCTTGTCCTCGTTGGACGGAAAGAAAATTGCCTGGCGAACGCGATCTGCGGTGATCTTGTCGGGCTCAATGCGGATGAGCTCTGGTTCGTTCATGTGCTCGTAGGCGAGTTCCATGACACGTTGCGACAAGGTTGCCGAAAACAACATGTTCAGGCGCTTGTCGGGTGGAGGCAGTCGCCTCAGCAAATAACGGATGTCCTTGATGAAGCCGAGATCAAACATGCGATCAGCTTCGTCCAGTACCGCAACCTCAACCTGGTCCAGCTTGAAGACGCCCTGCTTGAAATAGTCGATGATACGGCCCGGTGTTCCGATCAGGATATCGATGCCGTCCTGGATCGTTCTCCGCTGTTGCTCGTAACCCGTGCCTCCAAACGCCAAACCGACCTTGAAACCCGTGTGCTTGCCAAGCGACTCTGCGTCCTTGGCGATCTGCACCGCAAGTTCTCGAGTGGGGGCGAGCATGAAAGCGCGCGGCTGTCGCTGCCCTTCCACGACAGGCTCGGTTGCGAGTAGCCGCTCAAAGGTCGCGATCAGGAAAGCGGCGGTCTTGCCGGTTCCTGTCTGTGCCTGGCCCGCAACGTCGTGTTGCTTGAGCGCGATTGGCAGTGTACTGGCCTGAATCGGTGTGCAGAATTCGAACCCGGCATCACGGATACCTGCCTGCACAGTGTCGTGCAGCGCGAGGGAATCGAATCTGAGGTCGCTCAGATGGCTATCTGTCATAGGTATGGAACCGGAAAAATGCGTATATTAGGCTTGCAAAATGGCTCGTGACGCGGTCAAATTGACCTAATCGACGCGACAATCGTCGCACCCGCCAGTTTCGCAATCATCGAATCTTGTAAGAATCCGCGAGAAAGCTGCGACATATTGCCTGAACCACACGGCAGCGTCATCCATTTTTAGCCAAACAATGATCTTGTATGGAGGATTTAACCGGTGAGCGATCACATCGTGCATACCAGTGACAGCGATTTTGAGGCTGACGTACTGCAATCTGAAAGACCTGTATTAATCGATTTCTGGGCCGAATGGTGTGGGCCCTGCAAGATGATCGCGCCGCTGCTCGATGAGATGGCGCTCGAATACGCTGATCGCATGGCAGTGATGAAACTGAATATTGATGAAAATCCGAACGTTGCGCAAAAGTTCGGCATACGCAGCATCCCAACATTGATGCTGTTCAAAGACGGTAACGTGCACGCACAAAAGCTCGGTGCCATGTCTAAGTCACAATTGACTGAATTTCTGGAAACTAATCTGTGAGAGGATACTTGGGTAATCAAACGAAAAGTCGGCCGCCAAAGGCCGGCAACAAAAGCAAGGGCAACCCCAACCGTCGACGACGTCGGCGACCACCGCAGGATCATTTTCCTGACGATGACGAAGGGTCATTGGACGTCATTCCGCCCGAACAGCTCGAACAGAGCAAAAATGTCATGAACCTGACCGAGCTTAAGAGCCGGCCGCCTGCTGATCTCGTTGAGCTGGGCGCTACGCTCGGCTTAGACGACCTCGCGCGGCATCGTAAGCAGGAAATCATTTTCGCGATCCTGAAAGTGCACGCGAAAAATGGTGAAGACATTTACGGCGATGGGGTGCTTGAGATTCTGCAGGACGGTTTTGGATTCCTGCGGTCATCCGACGAATCTTATCTTGCCGGCCCTGATGACATTTACGTCAGCCCGAGCCAGATTCGGCGCTTTTCGTTGCGCACCGGCGATACGGTGGCAGGACTGATTCGGCCGCCCAAAGATGGCGAACGCTATTTCGCGCTGCTGAAAGTTGGGCAGATCAATCACGACTCGCCTGAGAACGCGCGCAGCAAAGTTTTATTCGAAAACCTGACGCCACTGTTCCCGACCGAAAGATTGGTGCTCGAGCAAGGCAATGGCAGTACCGAAGATCTGACGGCACGCATCATCGATATGATAGCGCCGATCGGTAAGGGCCAGCGCGGCCTGATCGTATCGCCGCCAAAAGCCGGCAAAACGATGCTGCTGCAGAACATTGCTTCCTCGATTTGTGCGAATGCTCCCGAGGTTGACCTGATGGTTTTGCTCATCGACGAGCGGCCTGAAGAAGTCACCGAGATGGAACGCACGGTTCGCGGTGAAGTCATTTCGTCGACGTTCGATGAGCCAGCGAGCCGGCACGTGCAGGTAGCCGAGATGGTCATCGAGAAGGCAAAGCGCCTGGTCGAGCACAAGCGTGATGTTGTCATTCTTCTTGATTCGATTACGCGTCTCGCGCGGGCATACAACACCGTTGTACCGTCGTCAGGCAAAGTCCTGACCGGCGGTGTCGATGCGAATGCATTGCACCGGCCGAAGCGATTCTTCGGTGCTGCACGCAATATCGAGGAGGGCGGTAGCCTGACAATTCTCGCGACGGCATTGGTCGACACGGGATCGAAGATGGACGAAGTCATCTACGAGGAATTCAAGGGCACCGGCAACTCGGAGATTCACCTGGACCGCCGAATTTCCGAGAAGCGTGTGTTCCCGGCGATTAACATCAACCGTTCGGGTACGCGCAAGGAAGAATTGCTAACTGAACCCGACGAGCTGCAGAAACTGTGGATACTTCGCAAAGTCCTGCATCCGATGGATGAACTTGCTGCTGTCGAATTCCTGCTGAACAAGTTGCAGGACACGAAGACGAATGCGAAGTTCTTCGAGGCAATGAAGCGCTAGCTCGAACAGGCCCGCAATCCACATATTTATTGGGGAAATGGCTCGCTTCGCTGCGCTTTATTTTCCCCAACAATCATCTGGCCCGCGGGCCTCTCCAAACCGTCGACGACGGTCAGTCGGGAAACTCGATACCGAGTTCTGCCGCAAATTGCTGCACACGCGGGTCGTCATGCAGTAATCGCGTTTGTGGGAACCACGTCACCAGCCAGGGGAACCACGGGATCTTCTGGTCTCTGGCGGCTTGCAACCATTTCACCGACTCTTCCCGGTCGCCGAGTCCGCCGTAAATCAGCGCCAATGTGAAAGGGTTGTTGTTTCCTTTTTCTACAAATTCGAGCACAACCGCCGCGTCTTCATCGCGATTGGCGGTGGCGAGAGTGGCCGCGAGGACAAATCCCCAGAACCGGTTGTTGCGCAGGTGCTCGTGCGCCTCGATAGCCTCGTCGACCCGACCCATGTCCAGATACGTTTGTCCCAACACAAGCCAGGCGATGGGATAGTCGGGATTCAATTCGAGCGTGGTCTTCGCTTCCTCTACAGATTGATCATACATGCCAGCATCGCGATACTGGTCTGCCAGCCAGGCTGTGTAGAAAGGGGACAGCGGGTTAAGCGTCTTCGTGTATTCGCCGTATTCGATGGCCTCCTCGTCTCTTAGCAACAATTCCAGCAACCACGCATAGTGGTAGTGTGCGTCGACGAGGCTCGGGTTGAGTTTAAGGGCGCGCAAGAAAGCTTCTTCACTGCCACCGAAATCCCATTCGTAATAGAGCTTGTACATGCCGACAGCCAGGTGTGCCTCCGCGAGATCGGGATTGAATTCGAGTGCGCGCTGCGCGGCTTCTTTCGCGCGCGGATATGCGCCGGCGACCGGAAACGGGCTGTGGCCGAGCTGCGCATAACCGATCGCGAGACCGGCATAGGCCAGCGCGCTGGTGGGATCGTTCTCGACCGCTTCCGTAAAAATCTCGATCGCGCGCCGGTATCCTCGCGACGAGCCCTTATGAAGCTGAAACATGCCTCTCAGGTACGCCTCGTAAGTGGCTGAATCGGGACCGTCAATCTGGGCGAGCTGCCGTTCTTCATCGGGGGTCAGCTGCACCTTCACTTCGCGAGCCACGGCGCTGGCAACCTCATTCTGCATCGATATCAATCCATCGAACTCGCGAGTGAAGCTCTCGGTCCACAGTAATTGCTCGGTCTCGGCGTCAACGAGCGCGACATTGACACGTACCTGGTCTCCTTCTCGCATGACCGACCCGGAGCGTATCTTGTCGACACCCCGTGTCTGGCGGATCTCCCGCAGCGACATATCCGCTGTGATTCGCCGCGCTGAAAAACGGGAGATAACCCTGAAGCGGGTGATTCGCGACAACGTCGTTATCAGTGCATCGTGCAGGCCGGCCGACAGGAAATCCTGGTCGGTGTCGCCCGAAAGATTCTCGAGCGGCAGCACGGCTATTGCCGTCGCAAGCTGGGCCGCCGAATACCAAGGTCCCGCGCCGCGCATCGGTCCCTGACGAATCTCATTGATCGTGCCACCCACAAAGATTACGACGACAGCCGTGATCGCGACCAGGACGATGTAATCGGGCTTGCGAAGTCTGAGATCTACGGCGTCAGTGGCGTCTGCTGGGGGTGTCCGCACGATGCCTTGCGGTGTAATGTCGTATCGCCAGCCAAATATGAGGGCGAGCGGAAAGCCGGCAATGCCCGCCAGCCATACGTACTGCAAAGCGATGTCCGGTATGCCAAAAGACTGGAATGCCAACGCAATGGCCTGCACAAGAGCCCACGCGCCGACGACATAGAATCCGGCGGTTCTGAATACGCGGCGGCGCCGCATTTCTCGTACGAATTGCCCTGGTCGACTCATAGAAGACTCTTCAACCCGTTCATTCTAACGCGTCTGCGGCCAAAACGGTCGCGTTGGCCAACAGGTGAGGCGCTATGAGTGGGCCGTGTAGTCGTCCATGTCGTTTTAGCGGACCTTTAGGTCGATATTAGCCTAATGTCCGGTTTTGGGCGGAAAGCAGACGTTCCATGTTGGTTAATGTTGTGAAAATTTTTGGGACGTTCAAATCACCAAAAATCGGGAGGAATTAGGGGCCGCTAACGGCCATTAGCGGACATACGGTCATTCAATCGTCGATTTCTACTTCGAGCACTTGTCCGTCCGCAGTCACTTCGACTTCGTATTTCACGCCATCTGCAGTTCCCACGATTTCATAAACGGTTTTACTACGCTTTTTTTCAACCTCTGCGGATGTAATCTCCAGCCCATCGACCTCCGCCTTCGCGGCTTCAATAACTGTTGCCGGGACGTCGTTTAACGCAACGTGTTCCTCGCCAGCCCAAAGGCTGGAGCCCACAAGCAAAAATGAAGCGACTACCGCCCGACCAACGTACTGATTGGTTTTCATGTTTAAAGCCCTCCTCGCTAATAAAGAAGTTGGTACCTGACTCGGTAGGCTAATCAAGAGTATTGCGAAAAACCTCGCCGTCGTCATTCACTTCTACATCCCATTGTTGCTCGTCGACGAACGTTTCGATGGCATAGAAGGCACGGTTATGGCGAAGCTCCACCTTGACTTCCCTGATGACTCCGGTGGGATGTAGCTCTTTCACAATGCGTGCCGGGGTTTTCGGCATTTGATTTTCGGTGATCCCGAACTCGACATATCGCTCGGAGCGCAATTTGCGGTCATATTTGTACAGTTCCAGGCCGTCGTCGAAAATCATGCCGACACCAGGCGCGTATCGCTTGTAGGATTCATCACCCGGCTCCAGCGGCGATGACTCGGTGACAACCAGGGTTTGATTGAATGTACCCGCCGGCGTTTCAACGGTGGCATCAGTTTCGAAGATTTCCGCACGGTCCATAGCGACACCCGGATGGAACTCCATGTAATAGCGCATACCTACAACCGGGTCGCTTGGCATATACAGTCCCGCCCGTGCACCATCCACGCCGGCCCGCCATTCACCGCTGTGGTTGGTGATCGTGCCGTTTTCATAATAGTCCACATCCTCGCCGAAATAGAAAACGTCCTCGGTCTCCTTCGCCATCGCAAAGAAATTCCGGGAAACTTCTTCGAGATTTCCGTTCTTGTATTCCCGCTCTTCAATCACCCGGGTTTCGATGCCGTCGACCATCTCAGTTTCGTCGAGAACGGAGATGACTACGAATTCGGAGCCGCTGGGTCCGATGTCCCCCAACACCACATAGCGGCCGGGTTTCAGGCCCCAGTAACGGTTCTTTTTCCCCGTCGACACCATCGTGTAACTTTCAATTGGGAAGCGGTCCTTCCAACCGTCGTCGCTCGCCTCTTCGGCGAACGCCAGGGAGAACAGCAGTGTGGTAGCCAAGATTATGATTTTTTTCATGATGCTCCACCTCAGCCCACAGGAAACCCTGCCCTGGGAGCCCATTTAAACTATCGGGGCCGACCGAACGTCAGATCAGTTTGTTCGGTTCTTACTTAAACCGCCACACTCCGCCAAGGGATATCATATTCGCAGCGCCAGCATCCTTGCTATCTACCCACTCCACATCGCCGCGGATTGCAAACCGTTCGGTGAATTCGTACTCACCGCCAAAGCCCAATGCGAGATCCGTGCTGCTATGACGGGTTTCAGTATCGTCATCGTCACCCACCTCGGTTTCTGTTACCGAGTAAGCGACTCCGACTTTGCCAATCAAGCTGAAGTTCGGTGAGAGCGGGTATGAAGCAACCCCGAACACGTCATAATTGGTGGTTTCGACGTGCATATCCGATGGGATAGTACTGTCATTGGGTTCTCCAAAAGCACTCAAGCCCACTTCAACGCCATACTTCTCGTTAAACATGTAGGCCCCGAAAAACCTGTAACCATCAGCATCGCCGTCGATGTCAATCCCGACGTCTTGAACATCAACGCTCGCACGCGTCGCCGAAACACCGATCGAGAACCCTTCCGCAATCGCCAGATTTGCTGCAAATAAGAGCGTGAGACTCCCGAGTACTGTATTTAACATAACATGTTGTTGTTTCATGCTTTTTTCTCCCCATTTACGCCCGTAAGCATGCAACTACAGCCGGATGCTGCTGCTGCGCTCGCTTTGGACATGTATTTGCTTAGACGCCTGCTGCGGCGAAAATCGGTTGCCGATGTCTGCTTTGGGTTGCATCCACCGATTGAGATCGCAACCCAAAGCAGACATCGGCAACCGAATTCGCGAAGGTTGCCGTCTAACTAAGATGACGGCCGGTGAACCACAATTGGTCAAATTTCCTTGGAGCGGAACTTATGTCCTGTCAGCAAAAATCTCAGGGTGTCGCGATCTTCTTGGTGCTTTTCTTACTGGTATCCACGGCTTATTCTGATGAAACTCGTTATGAAATCGGCTTGAGAGCAAACGTGTTGTTGGGCGACGGTGTACCGGCCAACGATATTCTGGGCCTCGGGGTAATCGGGCGCTATCACTTGAAGGATGGTTGGTTTATTGGTGCTGGACTTGATCTCTATGAATATGATTTTGAACGGCCGTGGAGAATAGTAGGCATTGAGCAGGACCCGGGCGTCGCTACGATTGACGCGGCGGCAGACAGTACCGTCATCAGTGGCTCCTTCGGTCGTCTTTACAACGAGACCGATCATGGATTCGACTGGTTCTGGGCCCTGGGTGTCGGTTTCTCGTCACTAAACGTAGACGACGTAGCAGGACCGACGGATAGCGGCGGAACGTTTGATCTGACATTTGATGTCGGCAACGAAATTCACCTGATGGCAACACTGGGATCTTCATACAATTTCTCGGAAAGCTGGTCCGCGAGTTTTGCAGCAAGAGTCGAACATCACTTCATGGATGTATTGATTACTGATCGTGTATCAGGAAATACAGCGAAAATTGATTCACAATCGCCAATTGGCGCATTTCTCAGCCTGAACTATCGCTTCTGACGGAATATTTCTTAAGATTGGGATTCAGCGCATCAAGCAAACGGCCCAGGCGACTCTCCATCGCGCTGGGCCGTTGATTTCGGTCTAGTGATGTGACTATCGTTATGGAGCTTGAGCGCAATCCACGTCGCCTCCGTCTGTGCAACTCGTTAGTTCCATGTCCTCATCCTGAACGATACCGATGTCCGGGCAGTAGACCTTTTCGTCGGCTTCCTTACCCTTGGGGTCTTCCAACAGGTTCCTGTCCAGCACCGAGCACACAATCTTCAAACTCACCGCCGAAAGGATCAGGATTATCGGCGGTCAGCCCCATCTCCTCGTTCGTGGCCCAATCCTGGGCGTCTCGGCAACCTCCTGGAAGTAACGGGCTCCCAGCAGAAACGCGCCGCCCGGGAACAAGATCCTGGCTCTGCACCATCAATGCCTGCTCGCCAGGCGCCCGCTCCCCACGTCAGTCCTTCTGATGTACAGTCGAAATGACCGACATATGGTTCCTCTTCGAGTGCACCTTCACTTTCTTCGTTGACACAAACGTCCTCGCCCCAATAGTAGACATCCTGAGTATTCGAGCATTGATTGAGAAAATTCCGCGACACTTCCGTGAGTTCTAGTTCTTCTCCTTCTTCTCCAACCCACTCGCGTTCTTCCATGACGCGGGTCCATTGGCCTCCAACCCATACCTGGTCGCCCAAAATACTAACCTTTACTGCCTCTTCCTCGTCACAGTCGTCACAATTTTCGTTGTCGAGTTCCCAAACCCGTCCCTCGACTAGCGGAAAGTACTGATTGCAATTGATGCCCGAGCAACTGTCGACAAGCGCAACGGCGTCGATACAGCGTTGCAGCGGAAACTCGTCAGTAATCTCGACATCCTTCAAGTTATCGGCTTGAGTCACCGATATTGTCGAGGCGAGTAAAACCAGAATGAAACTACACGCACTTGCTATTTTAGTTCTCATTTCCCCATCCTTTACTTTATGTAGTTATATGAACCAGTGTCGGCAAAAATCAGGGCAATAAGTACTGGCCGTCACAATGGCAGGGCGCCGACACCGTCTTGTATTAAGTAGACGCCCGGCACGAGAAAAGCGGTTGCGGGTTTGACATAACAGGCAAGCACTTCTGACAAGATTGCCCGAGCGATTTTCAACGTCAGTCTGTAACGAAGGACCGCTTCTGGCCGTAAGCGGCCACTAAATGTTGAGTAACGCAGGACAATTAAACGTCCGCTTTCGGTAAAAGCAGACAGTCAACTTGGCTCTGGGGAAATCGAATTGCCGTCGATTTGATCAGATCGACACGAACGTCCTTTCTGGGCGTAGAATAGCCATTCACTCCTGAATCCGGCACCTGCAGCGACCGATTTTCCCGCGTCACTCCGTCTAACGGGCAAGTGCTGGGAGAAAGGGCGCCATGCCGGTTTATCTCGACGATAAAAGGCTTGTAAAACAGTTACTTGCGGGCGACCAACGGGCTTTCGATCGTTTTTTTGAGGAAAACTTCGCGAGACTCTACCGGTTCGCTATTGTGCGCTTGTCGGACGATCCGGAGGGTGCGCGCGAGGTTGTACAGATTACGTTAACTCGCGCCGTCCGCAAACTGCACACGTTTCGCGCCGAATCGGCATTGTTTACGTGGCTGTGTGCGATCTGTCGTAACGAGGTCAGCGACTGGCTTCGCCGCCAGGGGCGGTACCGCGACCATATCGTGCTCGTCGAGGATTTCCCCGAGGTTCAGGCGGCAGTCGATTCCTTCCAGGCACCGCTTGAGGACGGCCCGGAGCAACACTATCAGCGCGTGGAGGCGATGCGCCTGATTCAGGTTGCGCTCGACAGACTGCCCGCGAAGTACGGCAACGTACTCGAATGGAAATACGTCGAGGGATATTCAGTGAAAGAAATATCGGCAAGACTCAACATTGGCACGGAAGCAACCCAGTCTCTCCTTGCACGAGCGAAACGTGCATTTGCCGACGTGTACTCGAGCATGAATAAGGCGATTAACAACGACAGCAACGGGTTGGTGCGATCATGAGTAAAACAGACAAGGCGGTCGAGACGCTATTGGAACAAGCATTGCCACGACCGACGCCACCGAGCGGAGATGAACTGATGATTCGTGAAGCGGTACAGACAGAATGGCAGGCGGTAACCGGCAAACGTCGCAGCCGCACCCGACTCGCGCGTTTTGCGATGGCAGCATCAGTGCTCCTGGCAGTGATCGCGTCATTCAACATGCTTCGTGACGCCGGGATTGCACCAGTACAGGTTGCAACAATTAACAAGAGTTACGGCTCGATCTTGCTCGGCAATCAGTCGCAGCTGAACGAGCTGTCCGACTTTTCGACGATTACGGCTGGCCAATCAATTGTTACGCGCACGAATTCCGGCATCAGCCTCGAGTGGGGCAGCGGCGGTTCCCTGCGCATCGACGCAGATACACGCATCGAATTTATATCTGCGGAAGAGATTTACCTTCGCTCTGGACGAATTTACTTCGATTCAACACCGTCTGAATTGATTGCCGGTATCCCGCGCGGATCGGCCGAGACAAAATTCCGGATCAAGACTGATCGCGGCACGGTGACTCATGTCGGCACGCAGTACATGGCGTCTTCGAACGGCACTGAATTGACGATAACTGTTCGGGAAGGCCGAGTCTCGATGGATGGTAACTACCACAACGAGACAGTGCTAGAAGGTCAACAGCTGAAAGTGACGGGCAGTAATCGAGCCAGCGTCGCGGACTTTCCGCGTCATGGTGCAGCCTGGGACTGGGTTGAAAAAACCTCACCGATTGCGGACGTAGACGGTCGCAGTGTGGATGAGTTTCTGAAATGGGTCGGTCGTGAAACGGGCTTGGGTATTTTGTACGAGTCACCGGAAGCCGCGCAAAAGGCTCGCGCCGGGATACTCAAAGGCAAAGTCGACATGGATCCGAGAAGTGCACTCGAGTTTTGGATGATGGGCGAAGACCTGAACTGGCGCATCGATGGGGGAACCATCAAAGTGAGCTTGAAAAAAGAAAATAGCGGTCCGTAGTCTTGCGCGCGCTATTGGCCTTATTACTCGTGCTGCCGGTGGCCGTGCAGGCTGCCGATGGCGAAGTCGTGTCTTACGAAGGCCGCCAGGTTGCCGCGGTCATCGACGAATTTCGCGACGCCGGTTACCCATTCGTATACAGCACCAATCTCGTCACAGACGAATTGATGGTCGTGAGTGAGCCGGACGCGACCGAGCCGCTGGAAATCATCAAACAGATTCTGAAGGCACACGGGCTTGCGATTCGTTCCGAGAAGGGCGTTTACCTCGTCGTACGCTACGATAGCGAAGGTCTGGCCAAAGGCAATATTCTCCTGGTCGTAATAAACAAAGGGAGCGAACAGGCTATTGAGGTGGCGACAGTCTCCGTCGATCCGCGCCTGGAAATCTCGAAGCAGTTGATGCCAGGTGTGTACAAGTATTCAGGTGTACTGCCAGGACGGTACGAATTCGGCGTCGAAGCGCTAGGTTATGAAAACGCCCACCGCGTCGTCGAAGTGTGGCCCGGAGAAACGACCTTCGTCAGTGTTAGCATGGACGTCGCGAGGCCGGAAATTGAAACAGTCGTCGTATCCGCCAGCCGCTATGAGATTCATCGGGATATCTCGGCATCGCGGTTCGTGCTGGATCAGCGCACCATTCAGAACATGCCGGACGTCGGTGAAGACCCGTTACGTGTCACGCAGCGCCTGCCCGGTGCCGCAGCAAGTGGTGTTTCGGCTAGGACACATTTTCGTGGCGGTGAAGACACCGAGATCGGCATTATGCTGAATGGCCATCCACTGTTCGACCCGTTCCATATTCGTGATTATCAAAGCATTTTCAGTGCGATCGATTCGCGGGCGATCGAAGGCGTCGAGGTCTACACGGGCGGGTTTCCGGTGCGTTTCGGAGATCGCATGAGCGGCCTCGTTCTCATGGAATCGCTGCAGCCGCTGACACCACGGCATACGGAAATCGGCATCAGTGTATTCAATACGTCGGTATTGACAGCTGGCAGCAGCGCTAGCCGGCGTTGGTTGTTTTCCGCACGGCGCGGCAACCTGGATCTGATCATCGACAAGAAATTCGGTAGCCCGAAGTACTACGATATCTTTGGAGAATTCGAATACGATTTTTCATCGGATGCGACATTATCGGTCAATGCACTATTAGCCGAGGATAATGTTGATGTTGTGCTCGAAACTGAACCGGATGAATTCGAACAGATCATAAGCCGAACAAAGAACGCGCAGTTTTGGGTGCAGCTTGATAATCGATGGTCGAGCGAGCTCTCCAGCAAGCTCGTGTTGTCTGCCGTTGCGTTCAAAAACAACCGAGTGGGTTCGCTGAATGACGAGGAGAAAATCGTTGGCTCGGTTTATGACGACCGCAAGGTCGATCCATACAGCTTCCGACAAGACTTCACCTGGAACAAATCCGATGCTCATCTCGTGCAATGGGGTCTGCAGGTGATCTATGCCGATGCCGAATATGTGTACCAGAATGAGGCAGAGTACTTCGGCCTGCAGTCGCTGTACGAAGACCAGGAAGAAACCAGCAGTCTTGACTTGACCGCCTATCCGAGTGGCGGAAACTACTCGCTGTATTTTTCGGACCGCTGGCGAGTTTCACCAAAGACGATCTTCGAGTGGGGCCTGCGTTGGGATGACCAAACCTACACAGACCTGCCGTCTGATTCGCAATTGAGTCCGCGCTTCACGCTGATGCATGCGATTACACCAAAAACGGAATTCCGCCTGAGCTGGGGGCGGTATCACCAGTCGCAGGGTATCAACGAGCTGCAGATCGAGGACGGAATTACCAATTTCTGGCCGGCACAGCAGGCCGATCACCTGATCGCCGGCATCAGCACGCTGATTAAAGACAAATACTCGTTGCGCATCGAGGCTTTTCACAAGGACATGCGACGGGTTCGCCCGCGCTTCGAGAATCTGTACGATCCGCTCGGACTCATTCCCGAGATACAGGCG
>PVMK01144298.1_pt1 | contig 15099 bp, 23 predicted proteins | sample 1853481 | NCBI WGS metagenome assembly PVMK01 (sample SAMN08533507, study PRJNA380276) | Marine sediment metagenome, whole genome shotgun sequencing project.
ATCATTTCATTAAATTCTAAATTAAATAAAACATCTACAATCAAGAACCATAAAATTAGAAGAGATGTCAGACGATCTAATCAAAGCTGAGCGTTTTCTGCAATTGGTGAACTGGCATCTAAAATATCCACGACATTAGAAATCCATTAAGTGTAATCAAAGTAGCAACAGACATGATTCAATGAAAACCAAAGGAATTGAGGGGTTGGAATTGAAGAAAACGTCGATTGATGATCAACAGAGCCATTTCTAGAATAGTGCATCAAATAGATGATGTACTTGGTTTTCTCAGAACAAAACAGATCTTGAAAACAATTCTTTAGAAAATATTGTAAATGATTCACTAAAAGGAATGGGAATTCCCGCACAAATAATAATTAAAAAGGATCTTAAACAGATAAAATTTGTTTCAGATTATTTCCAAATACAAACCATGTTAACAAATATTATTTTAAATGCAGTTCAGTCATTAGGAGATAAAGGAGAAATAGTCATTTCTGCTAAAAAAATTAGTAATGATACAATTATTAAAATTTCAGATTCCGGAAAAGGTGTTCCAGAAGAAGACATTGTGAATATCTTTAAACCATTATTTACAACAAAACAAAGAGGCACAGGCTTAGGATTATCTAGTTGTCAAACAATCATAAAATCACATAATGGAATTATAACATATTCAAACAACCCATCTACTTTCAAAATTGTAATACCCGAATTAGGAGGCAAAAATGTCAAATAAATCAATCATGATAATTGAGGATGACAAGGATTCTTCAAAAGTAATAAAAGAAATTCTGGAAATGCACGATATCAAAGTTTTGGGTATTGCATATGATGGAAAAGAAGGACTGAGGTTACTAAATGAAATAACACCAAATAAAATTTTACTAGACATTACAATGCCAGAGTATGATGGGTTTTATTTTCTTGAAAGAGTACCTAAAGAAATTATTCCAAAAGTTATTGTTTGTTCAGGGGATGCAACCCAATCAACGTATATAAAATTAAAAAATTATCAGATAAACTCATTCTTTATCAAACCTATTGACATTAAGGAATTACTTAAAGAAATAAATTCTTGAAAAATATTAGTAAAATAGAATGTTTTATTTTAAGAATATCTAGACTTTCTCATTAAAGATAATCTACGTGTTGATTTTGTTGCTCGAGGTTTTGTTCTCAATAAACGTCCACAGCAAGGGCACCACAATCCATCCCATTTAATAAATATCTCACATTGAGGACACCGTTTTTGACCCTGTTCATATCTTCCACCTTCATGACTGTTACTTCTAGCCTTAAATTTTTCACAATATCCATGACAATGCACAATATTCTACTATGAGTGAATATAGAAAAGATTATCGAAATAAGGGATTTAGCAAAATTTGATTCATTATGAGTCTAAGTAAATTAATGTGATTTTAAATGTAGACAAAATTAAAATTTATTTAATTTTTTCAAGCAATCTTATTGAGTTTATCATCTAATACTTTGACTTGATTTATTAAATCATTGATCATGTCAAATCCTTGAATTTTTTTATCTGTTTGGGGTTCTTTTCCATTTGACCAATCAATCATAGCATTCAATATTGCTATAACTTGTAAAGAATATTCATAAAGATCTTCAATGTGTAGATATTTTTTTAGTTTTTTATCTTTAGGATGAATTAACAACTTATTATTTTTGTAAATTAGAAAATGTTGATACTCTATTGCAGTTCCAAAATCAATCAAAAACAATCCTCTGATAGAATTTTTTAATTTTTCAGAATATTGCATTTTGTTACAAATTCTCTTTATCATCTGTTCAAGTGTTGTGTCATTGTTAAAACCACCTTTTAGTATGCTAGGATTAATTACAGCTTTTAGAATTTTTTTTATCACTTCTAAATGAGAGATGATGTAAGATAGTTCTGAATAAATTGCAAAAACAGTCATATCGTTAGATTCTTTTTCTAATTGGCCCAATTTTTTGATAACATCTACAAAAGAATGAGTAAATGATTCTTCAAATTCTAGAAAATTTTCAATGAATTCCTCATCAGCATATTGGGAGTTAAACTGAACTAATCCGTGATCTTCAATATCATTCAAAATTACCAAAGTAGCCTTGTAATTTGGATTAACTTTTACTGTCACAAAATTTCTGCATTAAACCAACTATTAATCCGTTTTTTATGCCTAAAATTCAAAAATGTGGGACACATCATTCTTTTATTGAACTGAATAGTTGTTTCATCTGTGCAAATAGGTATTTACGGTTCTGGGACTTCAGATACGGCAGCAAAAACGGTTAAAAAAATTCTAGATGATTCAGATATTACATCATTTACAATTACAAAATCAAAAAATAAACAAGCTGACTGTATCATTGTTTTAGGTGGAGATAAAGGAGTTAGAAACTACTTTCATAGAACTTTTGATTCTACGTCTCCGGTATTGGGAATTAGTGAAGGGGAAGCAAGTGGATTCTTAGCACAAATTGATCTCAGAGAATTTTCATCTTATGTTAATCAATTAAAAAGACAAAACTATACTGTTGAGCAAGTTCCCAGATTGGGAGTAAAAATTGATGGAAAAAATGTATACCCTGTACTAAATGATGTAGCGGTATTTGCTTCAAAAAGTGCAATGTTGATGGAGCATACATTGCGTGTTAATGGGGATGAAGTTTGGCACGATAATAGTGACGGAATTATTGTTTCAACACCAATCGGCTCATCAGCATATTCAATGTCTGCAGGTGGTCCAGTACTCTTTCAAGATTCAGAAGTATTTGAAATTATTTCAGTAAACTCTTTAGATGTAACTCGAAGGCCAATTATTGTTTCAAATGAAAGCTCGATTGAGATTGATGATATTTCTGCAAGATTACATTGTGAAGTGGTTCTTGATGGCTTGGATAGATACAAAGTAAACAAAACTGTAGAGTGTACCAAATTTTCACCACCTGCAAAAATTATCAGACTCAAAAAAGATACTACTGCAATTTCTGCACTTGCAAAAAAAGTACATCTTGCAGGAGAATTACTATCCATGCCACCTAGCTCAAAATTAATTCTAAAAACACTAGAGTATGAAGGAGTTATGACTCAAAAAGACTTGGCAAACAAAACCCTGCTTCCAGGTAGAACTGTTAGATTAGCACTAACTCATCTTTTGAAAAAAGGCTATGTCAAAAAGAAGGTCTCAATTAGAGATGCCAGACAAAAAATCTATGAAATATCAAAAATAAAGTAAGTGTGCACTATTTTTCTGACGCTGCATTGATGAATGCTAAAAAGACTTCTTCAGGATATCCGGGTCTGCTATTAAATTCAGGATGGAATTGTACTCCTAGGTAGAATTTATGTGAGGGAATTTCAAGTATTTCCATTCTTTTTCCACCGTCACTATCAGCTGAAAATATCAATCCGTTTTTTTCAAATTCTGGAATATACTGTTTATTAATTTCATATCTGTGTCTGTGACGTTTACTAATAGTTGATGAGTTGTAGATTTTTTTTGCATTTGTGTTATCTTTGATTAATACTTGATTTGCACCTAATCTCAAAGAACCACCCATATCAGATACATCTTTTTGTTCTGGAAGTAAATCCACAATAGGGTTTTTTGTATCAGGTTTAATTTCAGATGAATTAGCATCATCTAATTTCAAAACAGTTCTTCCAAACGCAATTGCTGCTAGCTGAAATCCAAAACATATTCCAAGATAAGGTATATTTTTTTCACGAGCATAATTTGCAGTTTCAATTATTCCCTCAGATCCTCTAGTTCCAAATCCACCTGGAACTAAAATGCCATCATAGTTAGACAGTATGGAATAATCAGTAATAGATTCAGAATCAATCCAATCAATATCAATGGATTTTCCTAATTGTGCTCCTGCATGTTTTAATGCATGATTTACACTAACATAACTATCTGCAAGTGTTACATATTTTCCAACCATTGCAATCTTTACTTTTTGATCTTCATGATTAGTCATGTCAGCTGCAATTTCATTCCATTTATCCCAATTAGCAGATGCATTTACCATTCCAACTTTACCAAATTTTGTAAATATTGAATCCATTATTCCTTGATCATACAACATTTGAGGCACCTCAAAGATAGATTTTACATCATGACAGGATAAAACATCTTTAGTTGTAACATTTGTAAACATTGCAATTTTCTTTTTTGTTTTTTCTTCTAATGGTAAAGTACATCTAACTGCCAAAAAGTCAGGTTGAATACCAATTCTTCTTAATTCTTGAACGCTGTGCTGAGTTGGTTTTGTTTTTTGCTCGCCACTACATCAAGGGATGGTGCAAGGGTCACATGAACAAAAATTACTCCCTGCGGACCTTCTTCCACTTTCATTTGTCTGAGTGCTTCAAGGAATGGTAATGATTCAATATCCCCAACAGTTCCACCACACTCTACAATCAAAAAGTCCAAATTTTCGTCTTCTGCAATTTTTCTAATTCTATTTTTGATTTCATCAGCTATATGTGGAATAATTTGAACACATGCTCCAAGATACTCACCTTTTCGTTCTGCCTCAATTACAGAGGAATATACTTGTGCAGTTGTAATATTGTGGCTTTTTGGAATATCTTGATTTAGGAATCGTTCATAATTTCCAATATCCATATCGCATTCACCCCCATCATCAGTCACAAAGACTTCACCATGAGCTGTAGGATTCATAGTTCCAGCATCATAATTTAGATAGGGATCTATTTTGATACAGGATACTTTTTGATTAGCTAATTGTAATAATTTTGCAATAGATGAAGTAGTTACACCTTTTCCAAGACCAGACATCACACCGCCTGTTACAAAAATAAACTTCGTCTGCACGTTAATGAAACAAGTATCTAGTTTTTGTATGTTTTGCATTATCATGATTAGTTGAAATAGCGGCTAGGAGCAAGGTCACACATGAAAAGTGTTCTTTTTGTTTTACCTATACTAATTGTATTCATTTTGGGATCAGCATCATTTGCATTTGCAGAATCTACTTACACCATCGTAATACCATCGGGGGCATCAGATCCTAGTGCACCATACTATTGGTCTGAAAAATCAACTGGTGTTACAACTGGAGAAATTACAATATATCCAAGAGACACAGTTATTTGGGAAAATGCAGATTCTGCATTTCATACTATTACTTCAGTAACTAAATCAGGGGAAATAGATGGTGTTTTTGATAGTAGTTTTATCAAATCAGGCGGATCTTATTCTAGACAATTTACAGAACTGGGGGATTTTTACTATTTTTGTGATAATAATCATCCGTGGATGAATGGAATAGTTCATGTTATAAAAAATCCAGGAAGTGTTCAAACTATCGATAAAATTGCATCAGGATATTCAGATGATGGATTAGGATTTGAGGTAAAATACATTTTAGATACAAATTGCAAAAAGCAGTTCATATCAATACTGAAGAAAAAACTTTAACTTTTACAATATCTGGAGATACAGAAAATGAAGAAATTATTTTTGTAATCCCTCCAGAATTAATTGAAAATCCAAATATGGTTTGGGTGGATGGAGTAATTACTGATTTTGAAATAGATAATACTGCAACTGGAATAAAATTAGTAATTCCAATTACACCACACTCCAAGGAAATTAAAATAATGGGAACTTATGTGATTCCAGAATTTGGATTTTTAGTAATGAGTATTTTTAGTGTAGGTTTGATTTCAACTATAATTTTGACTCGTTCTAAATTTTCAAAAATTTAGATTATTGCGATCTGTACAACTGTAAGAAAATTTCTAGTATTTTTAACGAGTTTTAGCTTTTAACATCAATCGTTTTTTATTTTTCTTTGAATATAGTATATTGAAGACCTCTAGTCTGGTGGCCATAACTGAAATAGAGTTTCCCCTCCATCGAAGTTTGATTAGACCACCTCTCTTAGACGGATTTTTAGGTTTTTAGAATAAAATTTGATAGTTACAAATATCCGAATAAAGGAATTTTGGGTAATGAGGTTATTTGATAAAATAAAAAAATCAATTCAACTAAAGCAAAATAACCCCACGCATGAATCAATCCAAAAAATACATAAAAAAATATCACAATTAGAAAAACAATTAGAAGGAAATCCAGATAATTACCAGATTCTTACAGATTTGTATAGATGTAATGTGGAAACATCAAACACCACAAAAAAGATTGATTATTTGAAGAAAATGTCTAAAATTTCACCAAATGACTCATATCCATTACAGCAACTTGCAGACATTTATTCAAATGAATTAGTAGATATAAAATTAGCAAAAGATTACCAAGACAAGGCAAACAAAATCAACAAATCATTCTAAAAATTTTGGAAAATAATTTAATTTTAATCTGATTTTAAATGGAATTCTTATATTCAAATTTCACCATAACTGTGTATAGCAACAAGAAAAGACCTAACAAATGATATCATCAAAGCAACAGAAGACCAACAAAGATTGATGGAGCAAAGAAAATTTCTTTTAGGTTCAAAAAGTAATGATGAGCAATTAACTGCATTTCGTATGACTACACAGATTATGAAATATGAAGATTTTATCAGAAATACTGAAAAACAACTTAGAACTATGGATTGATTCCACTTTACAAATATTTTACTAATAAAATAAAATGGCGCACCCCCATTTTGCAGAACTTTAAGAGATTACCTCTTTTTATCAGATCATTAATCTGATTGCCATTCTTGTTCTGCGGGGCCACGCAGTCTATTTGACGTATAGAATGTCTATAGACATCAATTAATTTTTGCAACTGTGATATTTAACATCTAGTACAATAATTTTAAACATTTGTTTAATCCAAATTTTGTTTAGTAAAGGTTGTCTTTTTTTAAAAATTCTTATTAAGACTTAAATATTTTTTTGGCATATTTACTATAACGAAGAAATGCTGTCAATTGCAGAACTGGTTGACAGGGAATAAGGAAATATTTTTGTTTTCTAATCGTTTCTTCGTTGTGATATTAGCAAACATAATTTTATCATCTGAATAGGTTTAGCAGAAAAACTTTTCAACTGTTATTACACATAGTCCATATGGACTCAAACGCATTATATGATCAAATCATGAATATTGACCCTCAAATAAGATTTGCAACAATAGCAAATATCAATGGGGAGATTGAATACACAGGTCATCGTGAAGGTGTTACAAATGTACTATCTTCTGATGAAAGTAAGAAATCACTTCAAAGAGCAATAGATTCTTGGAATGCACGTAGTGACCTTTCAGACAAAATTGGTGAAGGAAAATACGTTTTAGCAGAATATGCCAAAATAAAGCGTATCACAATTCCCATGGGAAAAGAACATCTAATCTATCTCACAACTGATGTCAATGCTGATCATACCAAAATAATAGATGAAACACTAAAGTTACTATAACTGATTTTTTTAAAAAACTTTAGTATACCTTTTTTATAAAATGAGATTTATGTTTTTGATTTTTGTTGAATCTAATTTTTGAACTATAGGTACCCTAGACATACAAAGGGGGGGCTAGTAATCTTTCAAAACCAAGCATTATTCCTTTGATCAATGCCCAACGATACTCTTATTCTCTCGATGTTTTTCTTTGGAGATTACTACCTTGTAATTAATACAACATAATGAAATAAAAAGTAGATTTTAAAAAAATGAAAATTTGCTTACTTTTTTAGATTAATTTGAATAATTGTAAATGTTAACTAGAATAACCCTTATCATTTTCAATCGCATATACTATACAAATGACCATGACTAAAAATTATGAGACAGTGCAATCAATGACCATATCATCTCATAATGATTTGGGAAATATCATAAAACAAAGTTTTGAATTTTGGCATAAGAAATACAATGATTCTATGCTAAACTATCCTCTAATTTGGAAAAAAGCAATTGAGACAGATTCTGAAATTATTAAAAAAATAGAGGAGTTAAAAGATAATTCAAATCAGAATATTGAAAATATGCTTGATCAGTTCTTTGAAATGTGGTCTTATGCTATTCGAAAATCCAATTTTGAAATAGCAAAAAAATCAATGCAGAGTTGGGAAAAGTTTTGGAAAGGTACTACAGATGAGCAATTCAGAACATGTAGTGAAATTCTACAACAAATTGAAAAATACTGGAAAGAGATACAAAGTAAAAATATTGAATAATTAAGATTCTTGTTCTTTGATAATATTTAGTGTCATACTAGTTTTGATATGGGGTAGTAATCGTACTGCTTTGGTGATAACATTTTCTAATGTTGTATCATCAGGTGCCTCTAATTTACAAATAACATCATAAAATCCAAAAACTACGTCTGCTTCTTTTACCTCTGGAATGTGACTCAGATTTTTCAATGTGGGGTATTCTTCACCTTTATCACAATGAATTACAACATATGCTTGAGCATCATTCCGTCCAAGCATCATACCAATTAGTTTTTCAGATGATCGAAATAATTCCCCAGATTCTGAACGAGTCAAGGTTACAGTCGAGGTAACTTTGGGCATTTTACGAATTGTCTTAGTAACAATTTCTCGAATTTTCTCTTCAGTGTCAGACTCTAATTTTGCTACAACATCATAAAGACCAAGGGTTCCATGAGCTTCTCTAATTCCATCAATTTTTGTCAGAAAATTAATTACTTCTTTTTCTGAACCTAATTTACAATTTAACATAACATATGCTTTTGGCATCTTTATTTTTCACACCCATTAATTGAAACGATATATTGTACCATTGCCAACAATTACACATTTTTAGAATAAAAGACTTCTTCAGAATCTTAAAAATAAGAATATGAAGTTAATCATGAATTTTTAATATAATTTGTTAAATTATTGATTCAGACAGCGAATATCATTCATAGATGGAACATCACATTCAGCCCGTAATTCTGCTATAACATTAGAATCAAGTTTGTTTTCTAAATACTCAAAAAAGCATTCATCTAGCTCATCTGCATCTATCATACAATCAGATCATTATTTTGAGATTTTAATCCTTCAATGTGTAAATAATTGACTAATAATGTATAATCTCTTTAGTCAAAATACTAGTTTTACGAATTGTAAAAGGGGGTAGATTTACTTTAAGATGGTTTGTTTTTTGAGACTTTTTGTAAATGATGCAATTTTTGATTCTAGTTTATTTTGTGGAGTCTTTTCAATTAATTTCAAATATGCACTACCAACAATTACAGCATCAGCACCAACTTTGATGTATTTTTTAACATCATCTGGAGTTGAAACACCAAATCCCACACCAATTGGAATATTTCCTTTTGTTAGTTTTTTGACATTTTTGAGTGCTTGTAAAGTATAATTTTTGATTCCAGTTGTTACTCCAGTTGTACCATATACTGCAACAAGATACAAAAATCCAGTTGAGGCTTTGGAGATTTTTTGAATTCTAGTCTTACTGGTGTTAGGAGATATTAAAAATATCGTATCAGATTTATTTTTTGCGGCTTTTAGATACTCTTTTGATTCCTCAATTGACATGTCAGGTAAAATGAATCCGTCAATTCCTGCTTTTTTTGCATCTATGATAAATTTAGAATATCCTTTATGGTACAAGATATTGGTATAAGTCATTAAGATTAACGGGATATCAGTTTCTTTTCTAATTTTTTTTACGAGACTAAAAAATTTAGAAATTGTAGTACCTTTATTCAATGATATTGTGCTTGCATTTTGAATTACAGGTCCATCAGCTATTGGATCTGAAAAAGGGAATCCCAATTCAATAATATCAGCTCCACCTTTAACTAATCCACGAACTGTAGATAGTGTAGCCTTTTCATTAGGAAATCCTGCCATGATATATGCAATCAAAGCTTTTTGATTTTTCCCATCTAGTTCTGCAAATTTTTCTTTAATTCTTGTCATGTTTATTCAAATAATTTTGTACTTCTTCAACATCCTTGTCCCCTCTTCCTGAAAGCGTTACAACAATTGATTCAGATGTTTTTAATTTTCTTGCAACTTTTACTGCCTCAACAATTGCATGAGATGATTCAAGAGCTGGAATTATTCCCTCAGTTCTTGTTAATAATAGAAATGCATCAATTACTTCAGCATCAGTTGCTGAATGGTATTTGATTCGTTTTGTATCTTTATAGTATGAATGCTCAGGTCCTACTCCAGGATAATCAAGTCCTGCAGAAATACTATGAGTCTCTGTAATTTGTCCCTCCTTGTCTTGAAGTAGATAAGTCATAGTACCATGTAATACGCCTTTAGTTCCAGCAGATAATGTTGCGGAATGTAATTTGGATTTCAATCCTTGACCTGCAGCTTCTACCCCAATCATCTCAGTGTTAGTATCAATTAGAGGATAAAATGTTCCAATAGCATTAGAACCACCACCAACACATGCAATTACACAATCAGGGGTTTTGTTGTTTATTTTTTTCATCTGTGATTTTATTTCATTTCCAATAACACTTTGAAAATCTCTAACCATGACAGGATATGGATGTGGACCAATTGCAGATCCTAGCAAATAGTAAGTTGATTCTACATTTGTAATCCAATCACGAATTGCCTCATTAATTGCATCTTTGAGTGTTTTTGAACCTGATTTTACTGGATGGACTTTACATCCAAGCATATTCATTCTAAACACATTTAGCTTTTGACGGATGGTATCTTTGTACCCCATGTATACTTCGGCTTTCATCCCTAAAGCTGCACATGCCATTGCAGTTGCAACTCCATGTTGACCAGCTCCGGTTTCTGCAATAATTCTTTTCTTGTTCATTTTTTTTGCAAGTAATGCTTGTCCCAATGTATTGTTTATTTTATGAGCCCCACCATGTAACAGATCTTCTCGTTTAAGGTAAATTTTAGCACCACCAATTTTTTCAGATAAATTTTTGGCATAGTATAGTGGTGTAGGTCGTCCCGCATACACTTTGAGGTAGTAATCCAGTTCTGTTTTGAATTTTTTATCATCTTTGAATTTTAGATAATTTTCTTCTAATTCTTCAATTGCAGGAACTAGTGTTTCAGGAATATATTTTCCACCAAATTCCCAAATCTACCGTTTTTTGGATACCTCAAAATGCATTCACCAATTTTCTTGTTTGCTCTTCAATATTATCGCTTTTCATAATACTTGAACCTATTAGAAATGCATCAGCTCCACATTTTTTTAGATATTGGATATCTTCAGGAGTATTAATTCCACTCTCAGATAATATTGGGATTGTCTTTTCATATCCATCTAATACAATTTCAGTAGTCTTTAGATCAATTTCTAATGTATCCAAATTTCGATTATTAATTCCAATAATGTCAGCACTGGTGTTCAACGCATTTTCAAATTCTTTTTTTGTATGAACTTCAAGTAAAATTTCCAGTCCCTGTTTGTGACCATACTCTATAAAATCATCAATGTCTTTGAGGAATTTTTGATCAAAAAGTGATTGAATTACTAAAATGTAATCTGCGCCAATCTTTTTGGCAGTATCAATCTGAATTTTGTCAATCATGATATCTTTCATCAATAATGGAATATCTACTGCCTGTCTGACTTTCATGAAATATTCAGGTGAGCCATGAAATAGGTGAGGTTGTGTCAATACAGATAGTGCTTTTGAGCCTCCAGCAATCATTTGTCGTGCAATACTTGCAGGGTCAGTTAATGTTCTAATTTTTCCTAAAGACGGCGATGCAAATTTTACTTCAGTTAGTAATGTGGCATGAAGGTTACTTTTGATAATTTGTTTGAAATCTTTGCTTGATTTTTGTAAATCAGCATCAACATCATACACTCCATCATCAATTGCAATTTGAGAATTATTTACTAATTTTTTTAGTATGTTTTCAGCCATTAGTAATCTCCTTTAGTTTTGAAATATCTCCCGTATCATTAATGAATTTCTCTAATAATGATATTGCTTTGCCACTTTTGATAGTTTCAAGTGCTAGCTCCACACCCTCTTCAAAATTATTTGCAACATTTGCAACAATTAATCCACCAGCTGCATTTAGTGCAGTTGTTTCAATCATAGCTTGATTTGCAGTATCATTTAGTACACCTACAAATGACTCTATTGCATCTTGTTTTGTTTTAATTTGAATATCATGAAGGGATGATTTGTGCAGACCTACAACTTCGGGATCAATTGCATTCATCAGTACTTTATCATTTCTTAAAACACATACTCTATTTACTGCACTAGTTGAGAATTCATCCATCCCATCATCAGAGCGAACAGTCATAATATTTTCTCCACCTTTTCTTTTTAGAATGGCAGGTAATCTATCAAGAAAATCAATAGAGTAAACTCCAATTAGTTGATTTTTGACACTAGCTGGATTAGATAATGGACCTAACAAATTAAACGCAGTTCTTTTTCCCAATTGTTTTCTAGCTGCAGATACATGCTTCATTGCAGGATGGAATTTTTGTGCAAACATAAAACAAATGTTATGTTTTTCTAAAATATCTGCAATTGCTGCAGACTCTAAATTCAAATCATATCCAAAATATTCAAAAATATCAGCACTTCCAGAAACTCCAGAACTTGAACGATTTCCATGTTTTGCTACAATTCCACCAGCAGCTGCTACAACAAAAGATGCAGTAGTAGATACATTGAATGTCTGAAGTTTGTCCCCTCCAGTGCCACACATGTCAATTATAGTTCCAGTGTTTTTAGGCTCAACCTTAAGGGAATATTCATTCATTTTATCAAGCATTCCAAGTAGTTCATCATCAGTTTCACCTTTTTCAGATAATCGGGATAAAAAATCCATATTTTGTGAGTCGCTAGTTTTTCCAGATAATACATCAGTCATAATATTATTCATCTCATCATATGTGAGATCTGTTTTTTCTTGCAATTTTAAAATTAAATCTGAAATCATTTTGCTTTCACCTGGTTAATGAAATTCTCTAAAATCTTTTTCCCATCTTCAGTCATTATTGATTCAGGATGAAATTGTACTCCCTCTATCAAATAGTCCCTGTGTCTTATTGCCATGATTTCTCCATCATCAACTGCTACTGCAATGACTTCTAAAATATCAGGAATTATAGTTTTGTCACCAACTAAACTATGATATCGAGTTGCCTGAAAGGGGTTTTTTACTCCCTTGAATAATTCAACATCTGAATGATCAACAGGACTAGTCTTTCCATGTCTCACACATCCAGCATTTGTAACTTTCCCACCAAATGCTGCAATAATTCCCTGATGTCCTAAACAAACACCCAATATCGGAGTATTTGCACCCATGTCTTTAATCACATCACTACATACTCCAAAGTATTTTTTGTCTTCAGGAGTTCCAGGTCCAGGAGATATAATTATCGCATCATAATTATTTTGTTTAATTTCATCAAGGGTAATTTTGTCATTTCTAATCACGTCACACTCAACTCCTAGTTCTCCAAGATACTGTGCTATATTATACACAAATGAATCATAATTATCAATAATTAAAAATTTCAATTTGCCTCCTTTAATGCTTGAAGCATTGCTCCTGCTTTATGTTCAGTTTCTTTGAATTCATTTTTATCAATAGAATCAGATACTATTCCAGCTCCTGATTGCACAAATCCTTTATTTCCATTAATGAAGATACTTCTAATTGCTATTGCAAAATCACAGCATCCATTGTATGAAAAATATCCAACAGCCCCTGCATAAGGTCCACGAGATTCTGATTCTAATTCATCAATGATCTCCATTGCCCTAACCTTTGGGGCACCAGATACAGTTCCTGCTGGGAATACTGCCTGAAATGCATCAAACATGTCATTTTCAGGTGCCAAATTACCCACAACATGACTAACGATATGCTGAACATGACTGAATCGCTTTATCTGCATGAGTGATTCTGGATGAACCGTACCATATTTGCACACTCTGCCAATATCATTTCGGCCTAAATCAACAAGCATTGTGTGCTCGCTAATTCCTTCTCATCAGTAATTAGTTCATTAGCTAGTTTTTTATTTTTTTCTTCATCATCAGTAATTTTTCGAGTTCCAGCTATTGGAAATGTCTCTACTTTATCCCAGTAATTCTAACTAACATTTCAGGAGATGCACCAATGATTGTCTTTTCACCTTGTTTCAAATGATACATGTATGGGGATGGATTTAATTTTCGTAGTGTTTTATACAATGTTAGATTATCTCCAGTTACATCAAATGCAAATTTTCTAGATAAAACAACTTGGAAAATATCTCCATCATGAATTAATTTTTTTGCTTTATTTACGATACTTGAATATTCTGCCTCATCCATGTTAGGAATAACATCACTTGAATGAAATTCACCAAATGTATCATTGCCATTTTTAATTTATCAAATCTATTCTCATTATTGTAAAAGTAAAATAATTTTTTGTGTAAATTGTCATATAAAATACCATCATCATAAATTCCAAATTCCATTAATGGTTGTATGGAATCATGAGTGTCAGGAATATCCTCCACTAGTCTAATTGCATCATAATTTACTACACCAACTGCCCCACCCAAATATCGATATGATTGATCATCAGATTTTCCAAGTAATTTCTGTAATTCAGAAAACGGATCATTGGTGTTTATGGTTTTTGTGGAATCATTTTCAATAATTTCTACTTTATCGGAATATCCTTTTAGTATTATTTTTGGATCAAATCCCATTACAGATGTTTCAGCTAATACTTCAGGTCCAGTTAATGACTCAAAGAGAAATGAATGAGAGTAATTTCTTGAAATTTTATTATAAATTTGAAATTGGTTTTCAGATAAATCTAGAGGTATTACTTTTGCTTGAGTTTTTCCAAAGGTGTCCACCCATGAATGCCATTTTGGAGGTTTATTATTTAAAGTGATAAGTAGATTCCAAATAGATCATTTCAGTCTAAAATGATCAATCTCTTAGGCATAAACAAGTTACGGTATGGTACGGTACTTTTATATAATATTTGATCGTACACCATTCACCATGCAGGGGGCAAATCAAGCAATTGTAAGTAAAATGCAAATTCTACAAACTCAGAATGTACAATCTTCAGTTAGTAAAGTGGAATGCTATGTTTGTGGTAAAGGGTTAGAAGATGGTTACAGTATAACTGCTAAAACTC
>PVMK01162462.1_pt1 | contig 15098 bp, 10 predicted proteins | sample 1853481 | NCBI WGS metagenome assembly PVMK01 (sample SAMN08533507, study PRJNA380276) | Marine sediment metagenome, whole genome shotgun sequencing project.
CTCCCATATTTTGTTCTTTGCCACAAACCAGTTCTGAGTTGCCGAAGCAAATGCAAAGTTACCCACACATGCCATGAGAAAAATAAGAATTCCCTGGGACCAGCTTGTGATATTATGAAGTATGAGATCGCTGTTGAAAATGAACATAAACGGCAAAATGGCTGTACGGATATCGTACATAAACCCCTGTATGCCGGTGGCAATCGGCGGCGATTTGGCAATGGCCGCTGCTGCATAAGCGGCCAGACCCACGGGCGGGGTATCATCTGCCAGGATGCCAAAGTAGAAACAGAACAGGTGGGCGGACATCAAAGGAACAAACCATTCCTGTTGGCCTGCAATGGTAACAATGGCCGGTGCTGTCAGAGAAGCCATGACAATATAGGTTGCAGTGGTGGGGAGCCCCATGCCGATGATAAGGCTTGCAAGGGCGGTGATCACCAGCATCAGGTAGATATTACCCATAGAAACAACGTCGATGATTTCAGTGATGAGTCCGCCGAGCCCCAGTGCAACAACGCCCACGATGATTCCTGCGGCAGCGGTGGCAAGGGCGACTGCAACCATGTTTCGGGCACCGCTGGCAAGAGAGGAAAAAATGTCGATAATACTCTGCTTGAACGCGGGACCGATGGGCTGTTTATTCAGGTATGCCTTTACAGGACCCTGGATTAACATGAGTAATGCCATGACCCATATGGCACGAAAAGCGGCCAGCTCCGGTGAGTGTCTTACAATAATGAGCTCATACAGGAGCATAGCAATGGGTATAAGGAAGTGCGCTCCGCCAATCAGTGTTTTAAAAAAGACAGGGAGTTCATTGCGCGGCATACCCCTCAACCCCAGCTTGGATGCCTCAATATGGACGATGTAGAAAAGGGCGGCATAGGAGGCAAATGCCGGTATGGCGGCAGCCTTGACCACCTGTATATAGGGGACATTCACATATTCGGCAATAATAAAAGCAGCCGCACCCATGATCGGCGGTGCCAGCTGTCCATCTGTGCTTGCTGCAACTTCAACAGCCGCTGCTTTAGTTGCCGGATAGCCGACTTTTTTCATCATGGGTATGGTGAACGTTCCGGTTGTGACGATATTTGCAATGCTCGATCCGGATACCATCCCTGTCAGTCCGCTGCCAACAATAGCAGCTTTGGCCGGTCCGCCTTTAAACCCGCCTAAAAGGCTCAAAGCCAGCTGGATAAAATAATATCCGGCACCAGCCTTATCGAGCATGGCGCCGAAAAGGACGAACAGGAAAACAATGGTTGCAGAAACGTCTAAGGGAATACCGTAAATCCCTTCCGTGGACATGGTCATCTGTCCTACGAACCGGTTCATTGAAACCCCTTTAAACGATATAATATCCGGCATATAAGGCCCGAAAAATGAATAGCCACAAAATAGTAATGCAATAACTGGAAGGGCAGGGCCGATCACCCGTCGTGACGCCTCAAGCAAAAGCACGGTAAGGGCTATCCCGATAACAATATCCCTTGTTATGGGGGCACCGTATCGCATTGTAATTCCCGCATAATCGATCATGATATTAAGCGCTGTAAAAGCAGCCACAATTGCTATGATATAGTCAAATATGGGGATCCTGTCAGTGGTTGAAAGGAATTTGAGGCCGAAACGTGGTTTTTTAAAAAGGGGATAGTTAAGGAAAACGATCAGCAGGGCAAAACCAAGATGGATGGCACGGATAAATGTAGAATCTAAGATAAGCCAGCTGGCAATGGACAGTTGGAAAAAACTCCAAGCCACCGCAATGGTTGGAATGACGTATTTTGAAGGCCCTTTGGGAAGCCTTCCTATTCCTTCTTCTTCTTCGGCCATTTTCCTGGCAAGTTCAAGGCCGTCATCTTGTTCCAGGCTGTCCTCTTGATCACGGGTTTCATTTTCGCTCATGGCTGTCACCTAATCTTTCAGTATGGTATGACGGTGTTGAAATAAGATCGTATAGGACGAGACAAGGCCATTGCACCGGTCTAATTATACGTCTCGGAATTTCTACAACTTAATGAAAAAATAGGACAATATTTAGGCTTAAACGCTTGTCTCGAATATGGAATGATGGAATGGTGGAATACTGGAAGGTTGGTTTTTAAAAGGATATTATCCTTATTCCTCATTCCAATTGTGAGCGAAGCGAACTGAATTATAAAGGGCGGCGGGCTTGTATCCATGAGTACTCGCTCCGCCGCCCAATCGTTTATTCTAATCTATTTTAATTTACTTCAGCCCGGCTTCCTTATAATATTTCATGGCACCAGGATGGATCGGTGCGGACAGACCTTCCAGCATACCTTTTTTCGTGAGGACCTTGTAAGCCGGATGCAGCTTCTTGAATGCCTCAAAGTTGTCAAAAACCTCTTTGGTAATGGCATACACCACATTATCCGGTACTTTTGCAGATGTGACAAAAGTTGCTTTGACACCGAATGTTTGAACATCTTCTTTGTTTACAGCATTCGGGTAAAACGTGATCGGTATTACAGCTTTGGCATAGTAAGGGTATTTTGCCAGCAGTTTATCAATACCGGTGATGGAAGCAAAGAGGACCTTTCTTTTACCGGCAGTCGCTTCCTTGATGGATCCATTGGGATGACCCACTGTGTAAAAGAAAGCATCTATTCTGCCGTCCTGAAGGAGTCCGGCTGATTCGGCAGCCTTTATTCCTTCGGCATGAAAGTCTGTTAAATAATCGAGTCCTACAGCATTCAGGGCATCAATGGAATTCTGACGCTGGCCGGATCCGGGGTTGCCGATATTCACCCTTTTCCCTTTAAGATCCGAGATGTCTTTGATGCCGGCATCAACAGCAGCAACAAGGGTGATCGATTCCGGATGGATGCTAAAAACAGCGCGTAGATCTTTTTGGGGACCTTTGTCCTTCCACTCTGCAAGTCCTTTCATTGCCTGGTACTGGCGATCTGACTGGACAACACCGAATTCCAAATCGCCGGACATAATGGCATTGACGTTAAACACCGATCCGCCGGTTGACTCGACCGTGGCGCGGATGCCATACTCTTTACGCTTTTTGTTAACCATTTTGGCAATGGCACCGCCGGTGGGATAGTAAACGCCGGTGATCCCGCCGGTCCCAATGGTTACAAAAGTGGTTTTAGCCTGCGCGGTTGTGGGCGTTCCTACCATAAAAATGGCAAATCCAAAAACAAGCGCAATGCCGATTACTAAAGCTTTTTTCATTTGAACCTCCTTACTCAATATACGGTTATGGTTTGATAAAAAATACCTGTTCTTTTATTTACAAATTGTTATCTTCCTCCTTTCGTTTTGTCATTTTTATAAAATAGATACGAAACTTAATTTAATGTTTCGGCAATTCTGCAACTTACTGTTATCAAATGTTTTGTTATGGTAATCTGTTTACGCATCCGGCATGGCAGAATGGAATGTTGAAATATTGGAAATAAGGGCGGAAACAACCTAATTTGAATGGTTAAAAACTCCTTCAAACCCATCTTTCCATTACTCCATTACGCCATTATTCCAATTGGGCCTGCCCGCTCGTGCCTTGCAATGGCAGGCGGGGCGAAGCCCCTAAGTTCGATACTATTGCGGAGTTAGACTAGGTGTTGATGAACACTGTTCAATTAATCATGTGAAATCACGGTTAGTCAAGCTTTAAATGTAAAATGTTTATCAATCAGGAGTATTGCATAATTTAAATTCGTCATTTAACCTAAGTTGAAGATGGAAAAGATGAATAAAATAGAAAAAAAACCTCAAGTGAGTGTTATCATTCCGACGTATAACCGCGGCTGGATCATTAAAGAGGCCATCGATTCCGTTCTGGCACAGGATTATGCAGAATTTGAGTTGATCGTAGTGGATGACGGTTCCACAGATCATACGGCTGATGTTTTAGATTCCTACAGAAACGTTATTAAGGTTCTTTCCCAGAAAAATAAGGGGGTGAGTGCTGCCCGAAACCGGGGAATTGCAGAAGCATCCGGAAAGTTTATTGCTTTCCTTGACTCGGATGATCTCTGGTTGTCCCAAAAACTTTCCGCGCAGATTGAATTTTTTACTCAAACGCCGGATGCATTGATTTGCCAGACCGAGGAAGTTTGGATCAGAAACGGACTCATAGTCAACCCTAAAAAACGACATAAAAAGCCTTCGGGGATGATTTTTGAACCTTCTCTGGCCCTGTGTCTGGTCAGCCCTTCGGCAGTGATGATCCGGCGCAGCCTGTTGGAGATCGTTGGAAACTTTGATGAAACACTGCCGGCCTGTGAAGACTATGATCTATGGCTCAGGATAAGCTGCCGGTTTCCTGTATACCGCATAGATACACCGCTCATTATAAAGCGGGGCGGGCATGAAGACCAGCTTTCCGCATCTTTTGGACTAGACAGATTTCGGATCAAGGCCATAAAAAAGATTATCGAAAGCGGGTTTCTCTCAAAGCGTCAATATGCGGCGGCGGTTAAAACCCTAAAGGAGAAATGCAATATCTACGCAGCCGGGTGCCGGAAACGGGGACGGATCGATGAGGCGAATTACTACGTAAAACTTGCTGATAAATATTTGGGCAGGTAATGGGTCTTTTTATTTCATCCTTTCGATCTTCCTCAACTTTTCCTCAAGGCGTTTTCTGGAAACTCGCACCGGTGTTTTAAGCTCCTGGGCAAACACAGAGACTTTATATTCTTCAATAAGCCAGAAATACGCCTCGACGGCTGCTTTTTTTCTTTCTGATACGGCCGGCGAAAGTCCTTGTAACAGCGTGTTGAGGCTGCGGGTAAAAATCTCAATTTCTTGGGCCTTTGTCTGGTCCTTTTCGAAATTGACCAATGCCCTCTCGGCCCGGGTTGCCGCAGCCTTTATGTATCTGGGCAGGTGAATCAGCCGGTCCGTATCGTAAAGATCCATAAACGTGTCCGGCACCAGCTGGGACAATTCCACTCTTAGACCCTCTAAAAATTCCAGGCCCCCTTGGTTGGCCATGTGAGCGGTTTCAAGGTTGTAGAAAACGGTTCTGGTTTCGTGATACGCCTCGAGAACAGAGATACTTAGATTTGCAAATTCCCTACCTTTGGGCAGAATAATCGGCGCAACAGATTCGGCATGGGCGTAAAAGGCCTCTTTGGATCTGATGTTTCGATGGAACAGCCGGTGGATCATACATCGGTACATCCGTTTTTCAAAGCGTTTCGCTCCGCTTAAATAATCGGCCTTTTTTTGCATATTCTTTCGGGAGTGCCAGCGCTTTTTTTAAAAATTTCAAGTCCTTTGAAAAGATGAAAGGCGAAAAGGGCCCCGACACCTTTTTTATGAGATGCCAGGGCATTTTCCATGTTTCGAAAAAGGCGCAAGTTTACGCTTTTTTCCTTCCCGGCGGCGGGTTGAAGCCCCGGATAAACAACCCATTGAGTCCGGTTTTTGCCCCTTAGAACAATGCGTTCGGGTAGATCCGGAAAGTCCCAGCGGGTTATGCCGGTTCTTTCCCAGGTTTTTCTGGCAGATTCCATTTCCTTTGATTCACCGGTTTCGCCGGTGTTCGGAATGCTCCGGCTTAAAATTGCCGGGCCCCTGCCGGAGCAAATTTCTTCGCCTTTGGGACCTGTGATGGATACGCGCATTTTCAGGTGATCCGGCAAACGATCATCCGGCCAGGCCGATGCGGGAATATCGACGCCCAAACGGGTGTATATAAAATTTCCCAGCGCTGTGATCAGAGCGCTTTTGATTTTTGGCATTTCATGGACGATGACATCAACCGTATTCGATACAGGGACCAGTCTTTTCCGAAAAGTTTTTGGAAGACCTTTAACGAGGGCGGTTATTTTTTCCCTGTAGAGTCCTGGTACCGGCCAGTCTATGGATTCCGGTGGAATCGTATAGACCGAAGATGACGGTATGCTAATGGTAACACCATCGTCGGCTTCCCCGGGTTCAAATCTGTAGGTACAGTCAAAACTTCGATCCCCGAGATCGATGCTGTTCGGGAACTGAGACAGTTCTTTTTCATCCGGACGATAGCGGGCGATGTCTTCGGGTTTCATTCGGAGAAAACGGTCTTGCTCCTTTTGTTTTAACAGCCGGGTCAGGGTTTTTATGTTATAACACCCCCGGAGCCTTTTTCTGTAAAATTCGAACAGGTCTGCATCATCCACCAGAACATCCCTTCTTCTGATCCGGTCCTCCATATTCCTGACGTCATCGACAAGATTCTGATTGTGAAGCATAAACGGAAGTTTTTTTTGGACGTCACCTTCGATCAGGGCGCTTTGAATAAAAATTTCCGCTGCGTGATCGGGATTGATTCTGCCATAGGAGACCGGCCGGCCGGGGATAATAATGAGACCAAAAAGGCTAACCTGCTCGCTTGCCACGACTTCGCCCCTTTTTCTTTCCCAATGTGGATGAAGATGCGTATATTTGCACAAGCTCCCCCCGAGTTTTTCCAACCATGCGTTGTCGATATTTGCGCAGGTTCTGGCAAACAGTCGTGATGTCTCCACCAGCTCGGCCGCCACGATCCACGTTTTTGAACGGTTAAACAGCGCCGATCCCGGAAAGATCATCGCCTCTTTTCCTTTGGTCCCCTGAAAGACATTCTCTTCTTTTTTCATGGCGATGTTGGAGAGAAAACCGCTCAAAATCGATTTGTGGATGGCCGTGTAAAGGGGGCTGAATCCCATGTCTTTTGCGGAAGGTTCGGCGCCGGGGGCTTGGGGCGATGTGTTGTTTGCGACTCGGGTCTTTTCGGCCCGATGTTTATTGTTTTCCAAACCGTATTCTTTGAGAACTTCAGAAAGTTGAGCATGGATATCGCGCCATTCTCGCATCCTTTTAAAAGAGAGGAAGTGGGTTTTGCAGAACCTTTTTACGCTTCCCGTTGTTTTTTCTCTTTGCCAGGTTTGATGATAATTTTTCCAGATATTGAGGAGCGTGATAAAATCAGAAGAAGGATCATGAAATATTTTTTGGGCTCGATCCGCCGCCTGCGCTTTCTCGGCGGGTCGTTCTCTGGGATCTTGAATGCTCAGCGCGGAAGCAATGACCGTCATTTCTTTCAAGCATCCTTGGGTCTGAGCTTCCATAAGCATTCTGGACAATCTGGGGTCCACCGGAAGTTTGGCCATAAGGCGGCCCTTTTCGGTAAGCAAAAGGCTTCTTTTGGTCTTTTTCGTCTTTTGGTTCGATGCCGGAACGATGGCGTCGAGTTCGAAGAGAAGGTCGAGGCCGTCTTGGATGCTTTTTGATGCCGGCTTGTCGATAAAAGGGAAATCCAATACATCGCCGAGTTTAAGGGCGGTCATTCTCAGGAGGACTTCTGCAAGGTTGGCTCTTAAAATCTCGGGCAGGGTAAATAGGGGCCGATCCTCGAAGTCTTCTTCAGAATAAAGTCGGATGCACACCCCGTTTTCTACCCGGCCGCATCTTCCTTTGCGCTGATCGGCACTGCTTTTTGATATGGCCGTAACCGGAAGGGCGGTGGTTCTTGATTTCGGTGTGTATCGGGATATCCGCGCAAGCCCCGAATCAATGACATACTTAATGCCGGGAATGGTTAATGACGTTTCGGCAATATTGGTTGCCACAATGATCTTTCTGGCCGAAACATTCGAAAAAACCCGTGACTGCTCAGACGCAGCAAGCCTGGCAAACAGCGGAAAGATGAGGGTGTTTTTGTATTTTCTCCCGTTAATGGACTCACAGGTTTCACGAATATCCTGTTCTGTGGGCATGAAGACGAGAATATCCCCGGTGCCGGTTTCGTTCAAGAGTCTATCCATGGTACTGACTGCCATTTCGATATGGGTAGGGTCGTCATTTTCTTGGGATTTTGGTTCTATTGGACAATACTGTACTTCAATCGGATACATGCGGCCGGACACTTCGATAACGGGCGCATTGTCAAAGGCCTTTGAAAATTTTTCCGTATCGATGGTGGCTGAGGTGATAATCAGTTTAAGATCCTTTCTTCGTTTTAAAAGGGTCTTTAAAATTCCCAGGATAAAATCGATATTCAGACTTCGTTCATGGGCTTCATCGATGATGAGGGTATCGTATTCATTCAGATATGCGTCGCTTTGAGTTTCGGCCAGGAGGATGCCGTCGGTCATGATCTTGATAAAAGCATTGGGGCTGGTTTTATCTTTAAAGCGGATTTTATACCCCACGGACCCCCCCAAGCCCTCTCCGAGTTCTTCGGCGATACGTCTCGAAACGGTCATTGCAGCAATTCTTCTGGGCTGAGTGCAGCCTATTTTTCCATCGATTCCGCGGCCTGCGGCAAGGCAGAATTTGGGTATCTGGGTGGTCTTCCCGGAACCGGTCTCACCCGATATAATGATCACCTGATTTTTCGAGATCGACGCGATTATTTGGTCTTTTTTGGCCAGGATGGGGAGGGCTTGGTTGTAAACGGGTTCCGGCCGGTTTGCTTTGCGCCACAATCTTTTTTTCACTGATGTTTGAAGCTTTTTTTCAAGACCGACAAGCCGTTTGTTTATCCGTTTATCAGACGGCGATTTGGCCGTCCATCGTTTAATGCGCATTATTTCACGCCGGATGGCTTGTCTGTCTGCAATCAGGGCTTCGGGTAAAAGGGACTCGATTTTTTTAAACATTGTTATTTAATATTGAAAAACCTGGTTTTTCCCCGCATGGCGGGATCTTCGATGGGCCAGGATTCTTTACGCTGTTTTTTTACCCCGCTCGCTTGGGGCGGTGGGGCGCTTTGTTTCGCAAGTGCTCCCCAGGGCCTGTGGGAGTTTATGCTGTCTGGGGTATAAGATAGAAAGAAGCGATGAGTGTGTCAAGTGAACATGGAGACCCGATCCGAGCAAACGCATTTGAAACCCAATTGAGAGAGAACGCTCCATGACAGCGCATATCTCTGAGACCTTTGCAAAACGCCCCTTTTTGCCCAATTTCTGCGTCAGTCTCAAATTTTAATCCTCGAAATACACAATGTATGTCTGTGGTTAAAATTTTCGCCTTCCTTGAACTTGAACAAAAATGAACATTTTCCAAAGGTCTCTCTCTTTCCAACCGACGGGAACTTGTGCTTAAGCACCCGTAAGCCCGAGCCGTGCCAGAGCTATTAAGAACAATTCGTCCATAAAATATCGGCTGGATGTTTTAAATCATAATTTTATTCGGCTCGGTCTAACGCGTGCTAAATCCCTTCAAACAGCCCGTCGGTTTCCAAGAGAAACACGCCGTCGTTCCGCTCTACCGAAATCAAATGCGTTCACCTTGGAGACCCGAAAAAAACAAAAGACCGAAACAAAACGTTTGAACTTCTTTTTCTCATATGTTAATCAAATATAAACATAGAATATCATAAAGGAAAAGCCGCATCAGCATCGTTGATAAATATATAGAGTCGCCAATCGATTGTATTACTCGAAAATGGATTTAAACGTTCTGTTTTGCAACCCGACATGGGAGGATCTTTTAGATGGTCAAAATCGCTCTTGAAAATCCCCGGACTTTTTCTGAGATCATCACCAACAACGAAAGACTGCTCTTGGTCTTTAAATATATTGAGTCCATTGCACCGTCGTCTCAACCGATTCTCATCACCGGAGAGACCGGAGTGGGCAAAGAGTTGATTGCAAGATCAATTCATACGCTCAGCAAGCTTAAGGGGACGTTTCGTAGCGGTTAATGTGGCCGGACTTGACGACAACGTATTTTCAGATACCCTTTTCGGACATATCAAAGGGGCGTTTACGGGTGCTGAACAGGATCGCAAAGGTTTAATAGAGCAGGCAGCGGGCGGAACGCTTTTTCTGGATGAGATCGGTGACTTGAACCCTGCGTCTCAAATAAAATTGCTGCGACTCCTCCAAGAAGGCGAATTCCTGCCACTGGGACAGGATGAGGTTGAGCAGACAGATGTTCGTATTTTGGCTTCCACCAATGAAAATCTCTGGTCGCTTCAGAGAAAAGACAAGTTTCGAAAAGACCTTAATTTTAGACTCAGAACACATCATATTCATATGCCCCCTTTGCGCGAGCGCACGGACGATATTTCCCTTTTGGTGCGTCATTTCCTGGAAAAATCCGCAGATGCACTCAAGAAAAAAGTGCCGACGCCGCCGAAGGAATTGTATGAACTGCTGGCTACATATTCTTTTCCCGGGAATGTGAGAGAACTGGAGTCCATGATCCATGATGCCGTAAGTATCCATTCCGCTAAAATGCTCTCATTGGATTCGTTCAAGCTGCATATAAACAGAGCCCAAGAAAACTTGAAAGACATCACAGAAGTTGAACCGGAAAATCCTCTGCCCGTTACATTCGGAGAAAAACTGCCCACCATAAAGCAAGCCACCCTGATGCTTGTGACAGAGGCGATGAAACGGGCCAATGGAAACCAGACCCTGGCGGCCAATATGTTGGGGATTTCACGACAGGCGTTGAGCAAGCGTATTAAACAGGTTTAGGAACTTTACTCGTACGTGTTCAGGGGGTTCGCTCTCCCGTTTCACTTTCGCGTCTACGTGTCTGGTCATTTCAATGACTTAGCAGCGGTGGCATTCCTGCCCCCTCCGCGTTCTCCCGCGAAAAGCATGCGGGAGCCGCGGTCTCCCCCACTGCTAAGTCATTGAAATAACGAAGCCACTCCGCCAATATCGTTACACGGGAAAGCGAACCCCCTGAACACGTACCTTTATACCGGGTCTTTCGTCTATACCGGGTCTTTCGTCACTTTCTGTTTTAAAGCCTTTTTGAGCGCAGCTTTATGAAATTCGCCGGCCAGATGCACCGGACTTTTACCTGAGATAGGGTCCCAGGCCGAAGGGTCTGCCACGCAGAAGTATTGTACATCAAGGCCGATGCGCACCAGAGCTTCTTCAGCAGGAAGGTCTTTAACGCGCATCGCCGCCTCCCAGGTTGCGCCGCAGGGCGCCCCGCGCAGCACCTTAATTTGACGGATATTTCCTTGGACAACCTTTACGGCAAACTCCGGAGTTCCAAACATGTCTCCATAACGGCCCAGGCAGGCCTGCCGGGAGAGGCCGCATCAGGTGGGGGGTGTAAGTGTACCTTTGACCCGCAATTTTTTTCCCGAGGCGACCACGGGTATCTTTTTGCTCTGACACACCATGGATAGGTCAAAAGAAAGGTCCGGATGTTTCAAATAATCCAGAACCAGATCTGTACGGATATCCTGTGGGAATGAATTCGCCGGCATCATCGATAATTGGAGGCAGAGACACATTGATGGATACAATGTCAATTTCAAAAAGGCCGTCACCATATCGCCGGATGCCCTCTATTTTTTTTTCACCGCTTCCATTTTGCTGAAAAACCAGAATGCGTTGGGTTTTTGCGGCCGGTTTTTGCGGTCGTGCCTTTAATTTTCTGTTGTTTGTACATTCAAAATCGTTCATTTTATACCCTCAGCCGATTCGATCTCCTCGAGTTTTTTTTCAAATACGGCTTTTTTTTGCTCAAAAGCGCTGGTTGATTGTTCAAGTTCATCAAAGAGTTTGTCGATCATTGACCGGCAGCTGTGGATTGACTGTGAAAGTGGCGCAATTTTGTCTCCATCCCGGGCCTGTGAAGCGGCCTGCATTGCAGCGGTGAGTTCATCGAGCCGCTTTTCATGTTTTACGATGGTGTTCTCAACCTTTAAAATGCGTTGTTCCATGGGCTTGAGTACCTTGGCCCGTTCATTGATAAACTTAGAGCGTCTACGTCTTATCTCTTTTTTTGTCAACTTGAAACTGGCTTTTTCTTTATCCCCGCCGCCGGCTTCAGGTTCTGAGATTTTCTCTTCACGCTTCCATCCTTCTTTGTCCAGAAACTCCCTGGTAGCTCCCTTCGAATACATATGCACCGTCATTTTGAAATACGATAAGGCGTTCGGCAAGGGCATGTAAAAACATCTCATTGTGCGTAACCATAATCACGGTGCCGTCGAAACTGTCGATGGCGGCAAGCATGGCATCGCACGATTCCATGTCAAGATGGTTGCTAGGTTCATCTAAAAGCAAGAGATTCAGAGGTGTTACAAGGAGTTTGCCCAGCATGACCCTGCTTTTTTCTCCACCGGAAAGAACACCGATTTTTTTTAAAGCCGCATTGCCTTCGAACATCATTGCACCGCAAATATTTCTTGCGAGCTGCCGGTCGACTTCCGAATGTGAAAAAAGGATTTCTTCTTCTACTGTTCGGGTGTCCACAAGGTTTTTGACGTTCGTCTGCTCAAAAAATCCTTTTTTAACCGTTGGACTACAGACGATTTCTCCGGTCTGAGGTCTTAGTACCCCTGACAGAAGTTTTAAAAGTGTTGTTTTGCCTTTACCGTTGTCCCCCACGACACAGATACGTTCCCGGGCATTAACGGTGAGATTTAAATTTTTAATCAGCGGTTTCTTTGGATCATAAGAAAAAGAAGCATTTCGGGTACGCATAACATGCTTTTTATGAAAAGGGGAGCTTTTAAAAGAAAAATCAAGGGTTTTTAACGTTTCCAGCTTTTCCTTTTTACCCATTCGGGTCAATGTCTTGATACGGGACTGCACCAGATTTGCAAGCCTGGCTTTGGCTCTGAAGCGGTTGATAAACTGTTCTATCTCCTTACGGCGACGCTCATCGTTCATCCGGGTTTTTTCAAATATTTCCTCGTCTTGGGCGATCTGTGCATAATATTTTCCGGTATTGCCGGCCAGTTTGCGGATTTTTTTGCGGTGAATTCCGAAGGTGTGCGTAATTACTTTGTCCATCAAGCCCCGGTCATGAGTGATAAGCATCAACTCACGCGGCCATTTGATTAAAAACCGTTCGACCCAGCGTATGGAAGTGATGTCAAGGTAATTGGTGGGCTCATCCAGCAGCAGCATGTCGGGTTCTGAGAGGAGGACCTTGGCAAGGTTCAGGCGTACCTGAAATCCGCCTGAAAATTCTTCAGGGTGCCGTTTAAGATCATCTTTGCCAAATCCAAGTCCCGCAAGTATTTTTTCGGCTTTCCAGTGGTGATCCCTTTGTTCTTCGAGAAGACCGGTCATGGATTCTGCAAGGATCGTATCTTTGGTAAATTTAAGCTCTTGGAGAACGTAACCGATACGATAATGCTTAGGGACGACGATCTTTCCTGCATCCGGATGTTCTTGGCCGGTAATGAGCTGAAAGAGAGTTGTTTTTCCGTGTCCGTTGCGTCCGACGATTCCGATTTTTTCTTTGGGGTTCAGCTTAAAACTTACACCATCAAAGAGCACCTGGCGATCATAGCTCTTTGTGAGATTTTCTATGTAAATCATATTTCATTGTCGATACTTTTTTGTTTTATAACTAATGCTCGAAACTCTCTTCCTTGATTAATGGTCTTATTCAGGTTCACGCCGGTTATCCCAGGCGATTTTTTCCTTGGACTCCATGGCCCATTTCATGATCCGTCCGACCAAATCCATGTGCTGCGCACCTTTACCAAGGCCCATAAAATCCGCCTCTCTTTGAATGATTTTATCAAGGGGGGCGACATCTTTTACCTTGCTCAATCGGCCACGGGCGCGAACGATCGCCTTCAAAAGCTGCAGGAGCGATAGTATGTTGGGCCGGCTTTTCTCCAAACGATAAATTTCCGACTCAGGCACGCCATATTCATTCAATGCGCTGATGATCACCGATCTGGCGACACTCCCATCCACCAACGACAGGAAAATATAAATTTCTCTTTCCAAAGACAGTAGAAATCGGAGCGGCATCGGATGAGAATCCAAACCTCCGGGATTGAGGGCTTGTTTGAGACAGATATGGATGGTTTTAATCTTTTCGAAAAAAATCTCCTCATTGCCATCGATTATTTTTGAAGCTGCATCGGCGGCATTGCGATCCAGACCTTCTTCCACCAGCAAAACTTCCTCTGGAGTAATTTCAATGTCATGCATTAGCTCTTTATTATACTTGCGGACAAGAATGTTTGCCAGCATCACGGCATTTCTGTCTGAAAAGCTTATTTTTCCCGGATTGCTGAGAAAATCTGTGACCAGTGTCTGAATTGCTTTCTTGGGCTGTTTCATTCGGGCAATCAGCAGCTGGAGGGAGTTTAAAAAGGAGACGCGGTCTGTTCGATGGGGTGTTTCTTTGAGATAGTGCCATAAAAACTCGAATATTTTTCTCTCGTGTTTTTCGAATTCGGGAATATTTCTTTCAAATCCGGTCTTAAAAAAACGCCCCTGTCGGTCAAAACATCCTTTTAACAAACGGATCAGTTCCTTTGCATCCTGGGATGTGATATCAAAGTCTTTCCCGATGGTTTCATAATCCTTCTCATCAAAGTCGATATCCCGAAGTATCATGGCCTTCATTTTTTTCCTGGCCACGGAACGTCCCTTGAAAAAGGTGATCATTTTATAAAAATTTTCATGCATCCGCCGCGTAATCGTCTTTTCTTCTCCGGATTCGCGGCCGACTTTAGTCGCCACAAACAGCTTGTCGAAAACATCATCTCTCACCAATTCAAGGCGCATCTCGATATTGTTAAGCACCTCGTTTTCAATCCGCGGATCTTCAGATTGTTCTTCGATGCAATCCAGAAGATCCGCAGCATACTCGAGCCGATGTTCAAGACGGGATGAATCTATTTCTGCAAAATCATTCCCATAAACGCTTTCTACAACCTGGGCCTCTCGATAGGGTGAGCCGCTGGATATGGCCATGGCCAGCCGTGTAACCTGCAGTTTTTCCTTTGTAACCGGAGCCTTTTCATCTGCAGTCCCGTCATAAGCGCTGTCCAGCATCAGGTGCTGAACGTTGTTTATTTCTATGGGAGGTCGTATCAGTTTCCCCTGAAGTTTACGGATGCCAAACATGGCATTGTAAACATTCACGAATTGACTCCCGGAAGGCGTCGAAGCCGATTTTTTCAACCATCCATTCACCTTTGTTATCAGGTCCTGGAGTGTTGTTTGCTTCAAGCCGTTCAATCCGGCCACCAGTGTAAGGTTCGGGTCCGGCTGACCCCTTTCATCTTCGATGACGGGCAGAGACATCTTTTTGCCGTCTTTTTCGATGACAATAAGAGAATTCGATTTCAAGGCTGTTTTGTATTGGGAAAGGATGCACAGGGAAATTCTGATAAAGTCAAATTCCTT
>PVMK01116608.1_pt1 | contig 15097 bp, 15 predicted proteins | sample 1853481 | NCBI WGS metagenome assembly PVMK01 (sample SAMN08533507, study PRJNA380276) | Marine sediment metagenome, whole genome shotgun sequencing project.
GGCAATAAAACGAGAAGATGAACATCCACATCTCTTTTGGATCGCCCTGTTGGGCGCTCAGCATAAAAGGCACCCCCACTGTGGCCCAGAACAGATAGGGATGGGGGTTCAGGGCATTGACCAGCGCGCCCTTTCCGATGGATCGAGGTTGACCGGGTGAGGGCTCTATTTTGGCAGGTTTTGTTTTTATGGTTTCGTAAGCGAGGTAGAGCACATACATGCCTCCTGAAGCGGCGATAAACCCCACGCCATCTCAAAGGTGGCCAGTCTACTCAGGATAAAGAATGAGATCAGAATAATCGGAACATCAGTTATCAAGGGCGCCATGGAAACGCGTATGCCTTCCCTGACACTGTATTGGAGCGTTTGGGTGACCACCAGTGTGAGGAGCGGGCCAGGGGCAAAACCCGCAGACAGACCAAACATGGCTCCCACCAATAACGCCGACATCACGTTTGCTACTCCTCACTTATTTTCCAAAATGAATGTTCAGTTTCAATACTGCTACTAATAGCAGAAAATGTTTCTTTTGTGCAGAGAATATGGCAAGTTACTTGCTTAACGAACAGGAATTACGGAAGAAAAGATGTGAAGTTTGGGCACGCCCAAAAAACAACGGGGTAAACTTTTCATTGTTGACAAAGTCAATCGATTTTGTTTCTTTTAACGTATTCTCGTGGGACCCGTGGATGAAGATAATAAGGGGATTTACAGGATTAAATGAACGAAGAAAATGAGTCCATGACGGATGCAGAGGTCATGCTTAAATTGGCCAAGATGCGGATTCCGTTTGGCAAGTATAAGGAACGGCGTTTGATTGACCTACCTGAGCCTTATGTGGTTTGGTTTGCCCAAAAAGGATTTCCGGCCGGACAATTGGGTGATATGTTGCGCATGGTTTATGAGATTAAAGTAAACGGTCTGGAGTATCTTTTTAAGCCGTTGCGGAATCTATAGACAAATCAACATTGAAATAACGTTTCGTTCACCCACAAAAGACCTCACATACCCATTTTTCAACAGTTGCCCCCCATGACAGGGGCTAAAAGGCAAAAAAACCCGTTCAAAAAAAAGAAACATAAAGACAATTGTGGAGATACACAAATGGATAGCAAGATAATGAGCCTCTTTGAGCCGATTCAAATTGGGAGCGTCACTTCTAAAAACCGTATCGTCATGCCCCCCATGAATGCGAACATGGCCTTTGGCGATGGCTTTGCAAGCGAAAGGAACCGGGATTACTACGCTGAACGTGCCAGAGGCGGGGCCGGTGTGATCATCCTGGAGGCACTGTTTATTGAATGGGCCGCCAAACACAGGACCTACGGTATGGGCGCCTCCGAGGACAAATATATCCCCGGGTTGAGGATGGTTGCTGAGGGCATTCAAGAGCACGGGACCTTAGCAGTTGCTCAAATCAACCATAACGGAAGGATCCTCTCGGAGGACGCAACGGGTCTCCAGACCGTGGCCCCATCCACCTATTCTAACCCTGCCACCGGAGAAGTCTCGGTGGAATTTACTGCCGAAGAGATTCAGGAACTTGTTGATAAATACGCAAACGCGGCCAGGCGAATCAAAGAAGCCGGGTTCGATGCAGTTGAGGTCCATGGCGCCCACGGTTACCTGCTTGCCCAGTTCCTTTCACCTTTCACCAACAAACGTACCGATCAGTACGGGGGTTCACTGGAGAACCGCATGCGCCTTCCGTTACAGGTGTTGCGAAAGGTCAAAAAGGTCTGTGGCGACGATTATCCGGTTTTTTACAGGCTAAGCGCGGAGGAACTCTTCCAGGGGGGGTTGGAATTGGCCGAATCAACTCTGTTCGCTCAGAGACTCGAGGGGGCCGGTGTGGATCTGCTGGATGTCTCCGGCTCTTCCCTTGAGCAGCCACACAAGCTGGCCAGGCTGATTCCCTGTAATTATTATCCCCACGGGTCTTTTATGGCCTCTGCAGCTGCCATGAAAAAGGTTGTCAGCATTCCGGTGGTGGGCGTGGGGCGCATCAATTGCCCTGTAATGGCTGCGCGATTCCTAGACGAAGGTAAGGCGGACATGGTGGCTGTGGGTCGCCAGTTTCTCGCGGATCCCCATTGGCCAAACAAGGCTCTGGAAGGACGTTATGAGGACATCATCCGCTGTATTGCCTGCAACACTGGGTGTCTCGATGTCCTTTTGAAAAACAAGACACACATCACCTGTGTGCTGAACCCCGCGGTTGGGCGTGAGAAAGAGTACGAAATCAAACCCGCCAAAGAAAAGAGGAAGGTGGCTATCATAGGGGCCGGTCCTGCGGGGCTTGAGGCGGCACGAGTCGCATCTCTCAGGGGACATGAAGTGAGCATTTACGAGAAGCAGAGCATGATTGGCGGCCAGTTGAATCTTGCTTGCAAGGCGCCTGGAAAAGAGGAGATCCAATACATTATTGACTACTATCAAAACCAGATCGTCAAGCTTCAAATAGATCTGAATCTTGAAACAGACGCCACAACACAGTTGTTTGATGAAATACGACCCGATGTGGTCATCCTGGCTACCGGGGGCAAACCAAAGATGATTGATGAGGAATGGGCAGACGCCGCAAATGTGGTTTCAGCCTGGGAGGTTTTAGCGGAAACCAGGGAGATGGGACCAAAAGTGGTTATTGTCGGAGGCGGAAGGATCGGTCTGGAGACAGCAGAATTCTTGGAAAAAACCGGCCATGAAGTTATTGTTGTGGAGAAGTTAAACAGAATCGGCTCTGATGTGGGTCTTACGGTACGGCCTGCCATAATGAATCGCTTGATACGCAGCAGTATCAATGTCTTCAACAAGGCGGAAGTAAAAGCAGTTTCCGGTAAAGACGTAACTATTGACCGTGACGGGGACATAATAACGCTAAGGGATGTTGACAGTATCGTGATTTCCGTTGGCGTAGAGCCAAACAGGGTGTTACAAGAAGAACTGAAAAAAGGATCTTTCAAAGTCCATGTGATCGGCAATTGTTCAAGGGAGGGCGCGATCATGGAAGCTGTTGCCGATGGTGCGGAGGTTGGCAGAAGGGTTTAGATGTTGACCCAAAAGAATATCTATAATGAACAGAGAAATGTGTTCATCTATCTTGTCAACCTCCTGGTGGTCGTAGTCGATTATAATGGGAATGAGGGGATTGCTCTGAGAACAAGATGGAACAAAGGGGGGAGAACATGGACCTAAAAGTCTTGAAGGACAAGCCACCTTGGGAATGGCCTCAAGGTACGGACAAGATGCTCTTGGGAATTCTTAACGATGACCAAAGAGATGAATCCGACCACCTGCTTGCGGCAGAGCTGGCCGGTGACTATACGGTCATCAATGATGAACTCGCCGATGCATTGCTTTCCATCGTGCTCAGCGATGAGGAATCGGAGACCCTCCGCGCAAGGGCGGTAATATCTCTGGGGCCGGCCCTAGAAACTGCCTACATCGACGGGTTCGAGGATCCCGAAGACGTACCCATTTCCGAAGAAACATTTCACGGGATCCAGGAGTCACTCCGCGAGATCTACATGGATACCGATGTTCCCAAGGAGGTACGACGTCGGATCCTGGAGGGCTCGGTGCGGGCCCCGCAAGACTGGCACCAAGAGGCGATCCGTGACGCGTATTCCAGCGACGACGAATCCTGGAGGCTCACCGCGGTCTTTGGGATGGAGTATATTCGAGGGTTCGATGCCCAGATTCTGGAGGCATTAGAAAACGAAAACGAGGACATTCACTATGAGGCGGTTTGCGCTGCGGGGAACTGGGAATTGGATGCCGCCTGGTCGCACATTGCAAGTCTCGCTACCACAGAGTTGACGGACAAATCGTTGCGGCTGGCGGCTATTGAGGCAGTGGTCAACATCCGTCCACAAGAGGCAGCAGAGATTATCACTGAACTAACCCTATCTGATGACCAAGACATTGTGGATGCGGCCTACGAGGCCATGGCTATGTCTGGGTTGTTTCCGGACGAGAATTACGATGACGAGGATGAGGATGAAAAGGTCCTCCACTGAAATAGCCCCTCTCATTCACCCCCAAAAAAGGAGTCAAATCAGCTGGTGAGTGTTTGAAACATGGGGACGTTTATGATTTTACGCGCTTCAGGATTTGGGAAGCCTGCACCGGCAAGAATTGAGCCTGCCAGGCCATGCTCCTGGAAAGCGGTGATGATAGAGTAAATCCATATATCACGATAGAGGTCTCGGCAACTCCTTTCCCAAAATCATCTACATGCTGATCTCATCAAAATGGATCAAACACCTTGGTGGCAGCCTATTTTTCGTGGCAGCGGTATTGCTTTTTTCCTCGGAAAACCCGGGGGCTGAGATGGAATTGGTTATTGACAGAGAAGTGACCATCGAGCGTTTGAAGGCGCACCTCAGATCGTTGACCGTCGAGATCGGGGAACGGAGCGTTCAAAGGCCGGAAAACCTCAAAAGGGCCGAGGAATACATCTCGTCATTCTATCACGACATCGGCGTTTCAGTGCACACGGAACCCTATTCCTGCAAAGGCCTCACTGTGGCCAATGTGGTGGCGGAAATAAATTTTAAGGAGAACCCGTCTCGACATTTTCTTCTGGGCGCCCATTATGACTCGGTTTCAGGAACTGTGGGGGCAGACGATAATGGGAGCGCGATAGCAGTGCAGCTTGAAACGGCCCGTTATTTAGCATCCTTGAAAAACAGCCAAAACCTGGATCTGTCTGTCAGGTTTGTATCCTTTGCCCTGGAAGAACCGCCCTTTTTTGACACCCCATATATGGGAAGCAGGGTATACGCCGAAAAGGCGAGGGATACGGGCGAGAAGATAGACGGCATGATCTGTCTGGAGATGGTCGGTTATACCTGTCACGAGCCCGGGTGTCAGAATTATCCATTTCCCCTTATGTTTTTCAACTACCCTAAAATGGGCAATTTCGTCGGAATCGTCGGCAACCTGAGTTCCAGGGATCTCACAAGATTTCTCTTTAGCGCCTTTGAGCGGAATCCCCAGCTTCCGGTCATCAAATTGACAGTTCCCTTGGGAGGATGGCTTATGCCCTCCATCAGGCTAAGCGATCACTCCGCGTTTTGGGACTACGGCTTTAAGTCTGTCATGATAACGGATTCAGCCTTTTACAGGAACCCCCACTATCATCGGCCTTCCGATACCATGGAAAAGCTGGACTACCGTTTTATGGCAGAGCTGGTTCAGAGCCTGGCGCTATTTTTCTGTACCCGGCAGACCCCCCGGTAAAGCGCCTCCTCTAGAAAGAGAGGGAATGAGAGGAATGCGTTGTTGACTTATTCCCATTCCCAATGAGCGTTTCTTATACAATTTGGCGCTTTCCGGCCTTTCGTGAGCCGCATCAGCTTGAAGGCATAGGTTGCATGGGCGAGGGCCTCCCGGTATACTCTACTGAGGAAAGCAGCGGTTCAGACACCACAATGACACTCGTTGTATCCAGAGATAGGGCCTTCTCCAGAGCCCCCTTAACCTCTGACAGGGATGAGACCTTGTTTGCCGGGATTCCAAAGGCCTCTGCAAACTTGACAAAGTCAGGATTACGGAGATCCACCCCTATGTAATGACCATCAAACCACTGCTTTTGCATTGCCCTGGTTGTTCCATAACAGCTATCGTCAAAGATGATAACCACCACGTTAATCCCGAACTGCAGTGCGGTAGCGAGCTCCTGACCGGTAAAGAGAAACCCGCCATCTCCGACCAACACCACGACCGGCCTCTTCGGGCAGGCAACCTTAGCTCCAATGGCGGCCGGAAAAGCGAAACCCAGGCCCGCAAAGCCCCATGGTCCCATCTCTGTTCGCGGCTCAAATGGCTTTGAAAAAGTGCCTGCCCAGTAATAGGTGGTGTTTGCATCTAAAGACAAGATGGCACCAGGCCCGGCCGCGGCGGTGATGTCTTCCAGCACTTGCATTTCTGCCGGGGCCCTTTGCCATGTCCTCTTATAGACGGCTTCTTTGATGCCTCTGATCTCTCCCCCTCGAGATGTTCTCTTACTCGCATGGCCCAGTTGCTCTAGAAGCTGATCCAACACTGCCTTGGCATCCCCGGCGATCCCCACTTTGCAAGGGTAATTCTTCCCAAATTGTGTTTTATCAATATCAATTTGAATGAGCTGGTTTGGGATGGGAAGCGTCCAGTTGCGGGTGTCCCAGAGATTAAATCTTGTGCCCACTGCAAGCATTACATCTGAATCTTTTAGGAGTTGTATGACCGGTGAGGTTGTGGCTGGTGAATGTAACCCCCCCCAACCTAAAGCAAGTCTTCCCAAAAACAGGGGATGGTCCCATGACATCACCGTCTTTCCCATTCCACTCGTCAGCACAGGGGCCTGGAGGAGCTCTGCCAGGCTGACTAATTCAGCACAGGCTTCGGCGCTGATTACTCCACCTCCTGCCCAAATCACCGGCCGTTTGCTGTTTGACAGACATTCAGCGGCCTTGGTAACCTCAGGCAAGGCGCCTGGCGCCCTCTCATAACTCTCAGCATCCAAAAACTCCACATCATCCCATCCCTGAAGGATATCAGTTGGGAATTCCAATGCGATGGGCCGTGGCCGCTGGGTCTTGAATCTTCTAAACGCCTCATGAACACTGGACGGGATATCCGTGATTGACTCGACCCGTTTGTTCCACCCGGTAACTGAACGGAACATGCCAGACTGGTCCTTATTATCGTGGGTTGCCCCTTTTTCTTTTCCTAATAACCTTTTTTCATTCTGGGTGGTAATGTTCAGGATGGGCAAAGAACCTGCGTAGGCCTCTCCCATGGCGCTAATGCTATTGCAGGCTCCCGGCCCAGTGCTGGTGATACAAACGCCGGGTTTTCCCGAAGCGCGGGCATATCCATCAGCCATATGGGTTGCGCCCTGCTCATGACGTGTGGTTATAAGGCGTATTTCCGGATGTCTGTAGAGCGCATCATAGATCGCCACAGAATGAACCGATGGAATTCCGAAAACCACCTCAACGCCCTCAGCGATCAACGATTTAACGACAGCCTCACCACCCGTAATCTTTGCCATGTGTTTATCTCCTCTCCCAAATTTCAAGAACTCCTTGGTCATGAGTATACTCATTGGGCGATAAAAGCTAAGCGCAGTAAGCTCATGATCTTGATAGCAGTTATTTATCTGATTTTTCCACTCTCAGAATTTATTGAAAAAATGTGAAATATCTTTGTCTATGTTTGATGAATGATTCTTGAGCTCATTTACAGCAAAGGTGCGATAGAATCAACAAATTTCTATTGTCCCGATTGAGTCGTTGAGGCCTGGGTAGCCACGGATGGATGGCAGGTTGACACCTTTGGGGTATCGAATTAAGGTTTACGATCGAGAGAAGGAAATCAGGAACCAACCACTGAATCGAGTTTTTATTGAGATTAGAGAGATAAGGAGATACCCATGAAAATCTTGGGAATACTAGGCAGTTCAAGAAGAGGGGGCAACACCGAAGTCTTGCTCGACATTGCCCTGAAAGAAGCACAGGCAAAGGGGATTGAGGTTTCAAAGATTCCCTTGGGAAGTAAATCAATAGCTCCCTGCAATGGGTGTTTGAAATGTACGACCACGGGTGAATGCGTTATCGAAGACGATATGCAGGAAATCTATCAGGGGATGCTCGAGGCAGACGGGATCCTGTGGTCAACGCCGGTCTATTTCTGGGGCATGACCGGTCAGACAAAGACGGTCATTGATCGGACATATGCACTCTCATTTCCGGAATTGAAGTTAGCAAACAAGGTGGCCGGATTGATCGTGGTGGCCGCAAACCGGGGGTGCATGAGCACGGCCAATCTTTTTCATATGTATTTTAGATATAACAACATGTTCTTTGCCGAGACCGTGTCGGGATATGCGTCTCAAAAGGGCGAAATCAAAAACAACGACTACGCCGTTCTCGCGACAAGTGAGATGGCAAACCAGATGATTGCGCTCATACGGACCAACTTGTGTTACCCTGAACCCTATAGCGTACCTCTTTATCGCGTAGTTGAGAAAAAAATCGATTTATCCCATAACTCGAATAAAGCGTGACCCTCTGAGGCTCGATCCAGAAGGGCAAGTCAAGAGGAAAAGACCTCTCCATATTATTTATGCAACTGAGGGGCTGAACCATATGATTCGCTAAACGTTGGGATGTCAGTGACCATAGACCATATCCATTTCGTATTCCATTTGATCTTGATTTTCTTGATTTAATGAGTTTGGTTTTATATAAGTGTTCGAATTTCGTATGTTGTGAGGGAAGTGGGGGCTATCAACCCATTAATTGTGGAGGCGTGATGGACTATATTCAGTATATCGAGAAAACCCATGAATACTACCGCGGTCTGGGCTACGACAAAACCTACAACTATGCGTACAACGAGGATAGTCCCTTCGCCCCATTGAAGAAGCCGCTTTCGGAATGCCGAGTGACGCTGGTGACCACGGCCTCGTTTCTGCTGTTGAGCGAAGAGGGTCTCCCCCTGGAAGAACCCAGGATGATAGGCACCAATGAAATGGAGGTGTTCACGGTGCCCAGCGACTGGCCTGCGGATCGAATTCTGTCCACCAGTGAGGATCACGACCGCTACCAGACGGACATGAAGGACGTCAATGGGTATTTCCCCATTATGTGGATGCAGGCATTTCTTAAAGATGGGGTATTCGGAGGCCTGAGCAGGAACTACTATCGGACCCTGCCCAATTACAGCCACCGGAAGACCACGGAAGTGGACGGGCCGGAAATCCTCCGACAGTGCCGGGAAGACAATGTGGATGTGGCTTTGCTGACGCCCGTCTGACCCATTTGTCACCAGACCGTGAGTCTGGTTGCCCGTGTGTTGGAAGAAGGAGGCATCGCTACGGTTACGTACACCAATGCGCGGGACATCGCCGCCAGCGCCGGCAATCCGAGGCAGGTCTTCCTCAACTATCCTCTGGGCAATCCGGCGGGTCGACCACACGACCCCGAAAACCAGCGGAGCGTCCTGCGCGCGGGGCTGAAGCTTTTGGAAGACGCCGACAGGCCGGGGATTATCGTCGATCTGCCTTACACGTGGTCCGATAGCCGTGAGTGGATGGAAAAATTCATGACCAAAGAGCAACCTTTCGTTTCCGAAGATGCAGAAGCCAGGCGGCAGGAGTTGCTACAGAAGGCGCGGGAGCAGAAAGCCAGGCAATTGCAGCAAACATCACCCGCCGCGTCTTAGTGGAGGATGGGGGCAGTGACACATCAACAACAAAAAAGGATGCCATATGGGAGACCATAAAATTACGGTGTATACGCAACCCTTCTGAGGCCCCTGCACGGCACTGGCAGAGTATCTGACCGGCAAAGGGGTGGCATTTGTGAGAAAAGATCTCATGATCGACGAAGAGGCCAGGGATGAGCTGTTCGGCCTGGGCGTTCGCACGGCGCCCGCCTTGGTGGTGGACGGCGAGGTGGTGGCCGGGTTCGACAAGGTGCGCATCGACGCCCTGTTGAACCTTTGATTCCGGTGAGATCCGGCACTGTCCGTTGTGGTGTTGGGGGATTCCAGATAACACAAAAAATGATGGTAACCGGGGGCAAAGCGAAATTCCCTTGGTCTGAAACAGCGGTAGAAAAGGCTTCAGCCTTTGACCACCGCCGGAATTATCAGAGGAATGAAAATTTGTCAGACAAGAAAAAAAATATCTTCTGTGGATGAACATGTAGTTATTGAATTCAGGAATGATTCCTTCTCTGAGGTCTTCCCTAAGAAAGCTTTTTACGGTTGGTGGATTGTACTAGCTGGGACGGCCATATTTATTGTCGCAAATGGAATCGGCTTCTACTGTCATGGCGTTTTTTTAGATCCGCTCCGCATGCAACACGGATGGTCAAAAGGCGCCATATCTTTTGCCGTTACACTATACTTTTTTACAGCCGGCGTTATGGGGATAATCATCGGTCGGCAGATAGACAGATTCGGCCCAAGACCGGTACTCATACTAGGTTCTCTGGTAGTGGGGCTCTCATTTTTTCTTTTGAGCCATGTTAAAGAACTTTGGCACCTCTATGCGGTCTATCTCTTGATGGCGGTGGGGTGGAGCGGCACATCCCTCATACCTGTTAATACGGTTATCACAAACTGGTTTATCCGGAGACGGGGTCAGGCCATGAGCCTAACCATGACCGGTCTTAGTATTGGCGGTATTATTCTGGTGCCTTTAGCCACATTCCTTATTTCCCGATGGGGCCTGATGGTAGCCCTTCCTATTCTCGGGGCCTTGTTTTGGGTTGTAATTATTCCATTGGCACTATTTGTAATCAAACAAAAGCCTTCCGATATCGGTCAATTTCCTGATGGTGAACCCATTGTCGATTCATCAGAGGGTGAGATTAACCCAGAGCCAAACTACGCCTCCCAAATGCAGGAATGGACTAGACTTCAGGCTATGCGGACTTTGGCTTTTTGGTCTATCGTTGTTGCTTTCTTTTTAGCAATGACCGGTCAAGTGGCCTACCTGGTACACCAGATGTCTTTTCTCAGTGAGACTCTCGGTCTAGCCGGGGCGGCCACCGCAGTGAGCATTACGGCTGGAGCGAGCATAGCGGGTAGGTTGTCTCTGGGTTCTGTCATTGATCGTTGGGACAAAAGATATGTAACAATGGGCTTGTGTTTCATACAGGCCTTGGCCATTCTAGGTTTGGCCTACTCAAACCACGTCTCAGTATTATATCTCGGTACTCTGGCTTTCGGCCTGACCATGGGAAGCATCCTCATGATGCAATCCCTGATCATCGGTGAGTGTTTTGGTCTTGTTTCCTTTGGCACAGTTTCCGGTTCGGTAGGCCTGTTCGTTTCTTCCGGGGCGGCTATTGGACCCACTATTGCAGGTGTTATTTATGATGCTACTCATAGCTACCGAAAGGCTTTTATCATTTTTGCGGTCGTGAGCCTTATGGCTATGTTGGCTATCCTTTTCGCTAAACCACCTAAAAAGTTCCCGATTCCAAAAACAGAAACAGTTACGAGCTAAGACTCTAATGGGAGGTTCTTTTTTGTTGACAAGTTGGTACGAAAGGGGTGTTTGAAACGCATGTCCCGTCAAACCCACTTTGTTTATAGGGGCCTTTATTGTCCGTGTCTTATTGACGCCTTAAAATATTTGGCTACAGCTGATTCCCTCATAGATTAGGAGATAAAAAAATGCTTATCGAAAAATTGACAATCGATACATTCCGCATTCCGTTACCCGTTGCCATGGAAGCGTCGGCAGCCGGTGTTATGCGTGCCTTTGATATGGTGATGGTCCGTATAACCACCAAAAGCGGTGCCACCGGGGTTGGCTATACCATCATGCATGAAGGTCAGGGTCCGGCCATTTCAATGATCATAGATAATGTCTTTCGCCACAACCTCATGGCGCAGGACTCCCGCAACATAGAATTCCTCTGGCATAGCATGTGGCACCGGCACCATTATGCCGGCCGCGGTGCACCGGTCAGTTTTGCCATCGCCGCCGTAGATACCGCCCTGTGGGACCTAAAGGGCCGCGCCTTGGGACAACCGTTGTGGCAACTGCTGGGGGGGTTCGATCCGAGGGTGAAGGTTTATGCCGGTAATATCGATCTGAATTTGCCGGTACCTGAACTATTGGAAGGGGCCACAAAAAGCATCAATGCAGGGCACTGCTCGGTGAAAATGCGTCTTGGAAAGCCTACGTTGGCCGAGGACCTGGCGCGTGTTGCGGAGATGCGAAAACATATTGGTGATGATATCGAATTGATGGCCGATGCCAATGAAGCCTGGACAATTGACAAGGCGGTCCGTGCAACCCAGAGGCTTTCGGAATTTGACCTGTTATGGCTGGAAGAACCGCTAAAGCCAGATGACTTTCCTGGCTACGCCCATCTTCGGCAAAAAAGCTCAGTACCATTGGCAGCTGGAGAGAATTTGCATACCCTGGCGGAGTTTAGGCAGCTTATCACGCTTGGCGGCGTTGATTTTCCCGAGCCGGACCTGACCACCTGCGGCGGCATTACCCCATTCATGAAAATAGCCCGCCTGGCAGAGGCCCATAACCTGCCCTTAATTTCTCATGGAGCCCATCAACTGCATATTCATCTGTTGGCTGCCTCGCCCAATGCTGCCTATCTGGAGGTGCATGCCTTTGGTCTGGACCGTTTCATGGCGGATACCTTTGAAATCGATAAGGGTTACGCCATGGCGCCCGACCGGCACGGCCATGGTATCGAATTTGATTTTGATGCCCTGATGCAGTTCCAGGTGGCATAGAAAGGGCCCCTGACCCAAGTGGAAGGAAAATGCATATGGCGAAAGTCAGTATCCAAAGAGCCACCTATTCGGAGCCCGGAATCGAGAGGCTTCTGGCTCCCTTAGGAGGTATGGCGAGTTTTGTGGAAAGGGGGGATAGGGTCCTCCTGAAGGTGAATCTTTTGTCTGCGCGGGAGCCGGAAAAAGCTGTTACAACACACCCTGAGGTTGTCAGAGCTGTGGCACAGGCCGTCAAGGAAGCGGGGGGAACACCCTATATCGGTGATTCACCATCGGGGAGATTCTCGGAGAGAGCGCTCAGGAAGGCATACAAGCGGTCGGGGTTGGAGGACATTTCAAACGAAGAAGGCATCCCCTTGAACTGGAATACGGGCAGCAGGCGGTTGGACATCCCCGACGGGGTGAGGTTGAAACAATCATCCGTATGCGATTTCGTATTGGAAGCCGATAAGATCATCGCGCTGCCTAAACTGAAGACGCACTCCCTTCAATACATGACGTTGGCTTGCAAGATCATGTTCGGTGCGATTCCCGGACTTACGAAGGCTAGATATCATGCTCAATTTCGGAGACGGGCCGCGTTTGCCGATATGATACTCGATATCATGACCTTCATCAAACCAGGATTGTATATCATGGATGGCATCCTAGGCATGCAGGGGCAAGGGCCCGGAAGTGGAGATCCTGTAAATTTGGGCTGGCTTTTGGCCTCCACGGATCCTGTTGCCATGGATATCGCCGTTTGCAGGCTCATAGGTATAGAGCCCATCGCCATTCCGGCCCTAAAAAGGGCAAAGGTCAGAAAGTTGTGGCCCGAAGACATTGAGTATCCAATCCTCGCCCCCGAGGATATTGCCTATCAGGGATTCAAGCTGCCCAACACGGCCGATTACCTGTTAACGGGAAAGAAGCCGCCCAGTAAAAGGCCCATGGTCACGGAGAAGTGCATAGCCTGTGGAGACTGCGAAGAGATCTGTCCCAAAGACGCTGTTCAGATTAAAGGTAAGCGAGCGTCGGTTGACTATTCAAAGTGCATCCGATGCTTCTGCTGTCACGAAGTCTGTCCAGAAAAAGCCATCGATCTGGTCGCAGCAAGGCAGAAGTAGCAAGGGTTTGAATACTGCTACTCCAACAGGATGCTGAATTACAGGCAATGTCAAAATGTTGCTTGAAACTTATGAGCAGTCAGTTGAGGAGAGAATACCCGGACGCATGGTACCGTGTTCAGGGACCAGTTTAGTCAGACACTTGATTCCATAAGAGTTCTCACAATCTTCTCTCCCACTTGACTGGTATGCCAATATGGGCAAGGTGTTGTCCATGAGCTATTTGATGAAATCGACGCAAAATCCTCGAAATGATATTACCATTCCTGCGGGTTTGCTCAATCGGCACAGCCAAATCTGACCCAAATCCGGGCACCAATTCTGTAAAGTTATTTCTGTGCAAGCCCTTAGACGAGATATGGTGATACGAATTGAATGTTGTAATTTTTAGTTTTTGTCAACCCTGATACTTGAATTTTATAAATGGGGTCTTTAAAAATGATTCAAAATTTAAATTCTGCCCTTACCCGAAAAAGATATGATCGATTGGCCTTCATCTATGATTTTTTAGAGGCACCCATGGAACGGTTTCTTTTCGCTTCCTGGAGGGCAAGGCTCCGGGACCGGATCGTTGGGAACCGGGTCTTAGAAGTGGGTGTAGGAACTGGAAAAAATACCCCTTACTACCCCCAGGAGGTGAAAGTCACCGCCATTGACCTCAGTCCACGTATGATGGAACGGGCACAAAGGAATGCTTTGATTTTAGGCCAGGAGGTTGATTTTTGGGAGATGGATGTCCAGCATCTGGCTTTCCCGGATCAAGTCTTTGACACGGTTTTTGCCACATTTGTCTTCTGCTCGGTCCCGGACCCTGTGTCAGGGCTCAGGGAATTACGAAGGGTTTGCAAGCCGGGCGGAACGCTCCTGCTGCTGGAGCACATACGTCCGAAAAACTTTATCCTTGGTTTCCTGTTCGACCTGTTAAACCCCATTGTGGTGCGGATGATGGGTGCGAATATCAACAGGAGGACATTGGATAACATTCGGATGGCCGGGTGGCGAATTCAGGTGGAGGAGCGACTCTCTTCTGACATTGTCTGTTGGATCGAGGCCAATCCCTAATTGAGCTACGCGACTAAAAAATTTCCCACGAACCTTGACATGTACTTAGAGCCGTAGGCCTTAGTCTTGGATATTTTCTCTATTTCCGAGAGAGAAAAAGGTGTAAATCCACCGCATGTAGGAGGCTGGTGGAAAATTGAACTGGGATATGCGCTTCGCTCCAGTAGCTACTATATATTGTGGTTTCGATCTTCGTCGATAGGCCTGCTCCGACCACCTCAGTTCCGTGGGACCGGTTATGGAAAACAACGTGCAAAGGCCTTCATCAGACGAGGTGACCCCTTCATACGGAGCTTTCTTTGAACCAACGCCCAGATGAGATTCTTTTCCTTGGCCAAAAAGTCCAGCCAGGTTTGACTGTCTGCCGTGACATGCATATCAGCAGTTCCAACAAGACCATCCTGGACCTGAATAGTCTTATCGCGGATAACCACCGTCCCTTCACATTCTTCTTCACCCGTAAAGGTAAAATGGTAACAGGCGCTCAACCCTTCGGATTGATCGCGCTGGAAAATAATGGGTAGCGCCTCAAGGAAACCCTTTACTGAATCGGGCCTAAGACCGTTACCTACGCCTTTAACAGTTTTGTGGGGGAACTTCTTTCCTACATGGGTCTCGGCATCTGAACCCGGCACCACATAAATTGTCTCAACCTTGTTCTG
>PVMK01127737.1_pt1 | contig 15097 bp, 18 predicted proteins | sample 1853481 | NCBI WGS metagenome assembly PVMK01 (sample SAMN08533507, study PRJNA380276) | Marine sediment metagenome, whole genome shotgun sequencing project.
AACATAGCTAATATAACGAAAAATTTGGACATATACGCAAGACAAAAACAGAAATTGATTGATAAAAAAGCAAAATACGAAAAAATGATTGTGGGAGGTAGAAACACTAATACATATTCTGATCCTGTTCGCAAAAGCAAAAGATTAGACAGCATGACTGACAACATAAATCAAGTAGAAGAAAAAATTGAAACAATAGAACAAAAAATCGTCCAAACAGAAAATTTAATTGAAAAACAGCAAAGCATGCGCAAAAGGCTGGAAAAACAGCTTGCCAGCAGACAATAATAAACAATGTGTTAACACTTGAAACATTTAATTAATTCCCGTCTCATAGATAGTGAGCTGACCAAAACCTCCCACCAATTTGAAACAATATTAAATGTATAATATAGCTTTAGGAATACTAAAGGAAAGCTGGAATATTTTAAACGATTCAGCACACTTTATATTATTTGGCCTTTTTATCTCTGGGATTATCAAAATATTCATATCTGAAGAGTTTGTTGCAAAGCACCTTGGAAGCAGCAGTATCACTTCAGTACTTAAAGCATCCCTGATGGGAATACCTCTTCCCATATGTTCCTGCGGAGTAGTCCCTGTTTCAATCGGCCTTCGCAAACAGGGTGCGAGTAAAGGCGCAACAACCGCATTCATGATATCAACCCCGGAGACAGGTGTCGATTCAATCTCAATAACTTATGCGCTTCTTGACCCTGTCATGACAGTCATCAGACCCGTTGCAGCATTTATAACCGCATTTACTGCCGGAATAGCAATTAACCTGCTTCCCGAAGATGCGTTAGAAGAAAATCCTAAAATTAAACCTGATTGTTCCTGTTCATCAAAACATAACGAAGAAAGCATTTGCTGTCATTCCTCCCCGACACATTATGAACGCACGATGTCAAGTTTTTCATTTGCGTTTAAGGAGCTTTTAGCAGATATCGGATTACTTTTGATTATCGGATTTATAATTGCAGGGCACCATTACCTATTTTGTACCTGAAGGATTTATCGAAGAAAATCTCGGGGCGGGAATGTTCCCAATGATCATTATGCTGCTGGTTGGAATCCCGGTCTATGTGTGCGCTACGGCATCAACTCCGATTGTTGCCGCACTTGCAATGAAAGGACTATCTCCGGGAGCCGCAATTGTTTTTCTTCTGGCAGGTCCAGCAACAAATGCAGCAACTATTACCGTTATTGCGAAACTCCTCGGCAAAAGAGTGGCGGTTGTCTACGTTGTGACTATTGCTGTAATCTCAATCCTTATCGGCTGTGCGGTTAACAGTATATACGGGATGCTTTCGATCAGTATCAGCAGCTGGGTTACAGGTACTCACAGTATGGGTAATACAGTTTTTACCAATACAGCATCTTTAATTCTCATTTCGCTTATTATTTGGTCCCGACTTAAAAAAAAGAGCCATTAAGCCATCAAATCAATTAAAGTATTTCAACCATCCGATCAACTGACTTACGGGCCTTTTTACATATTTCATCAGGGACTTTTATTTCATACTGCATTTTTTCAAGTGACCACAAAACCTTTTCGAGGGTAATCTTCTTCATGTTCGGACATTCTGCTGCATCAGATGCAGGATAAAACTTCTTGTCCGGGTTCTCTTTCATCAGTCTGTGCATTATACCTATTTCAGTTGCAAAAATAATCTCTTGAGCATCTGTCTCTTTGGCATATCTGCAGATACCTTCAGTTGAAAGAACCGCATCTGCCAGTTTAAGAACAGCTTGTGTACACTCAGGATGAGCAAGAACTTTGGCATCTGGATAAACTTTTTTCTTTTCAATTATGTCTTCCGGTTGTATCTTAACATGAGTTGGGCAATAACCATTCCATAAGGTAAAATCTTTACCGGACTTTTCACTTAAATAAGAACCCAGATATTTATCAGGCACAAAAATAATATCTTCAACATCTTTTAATTTATCCAATAACTTTACAGCGTTACCGGATGTACAGCATATATCTGTCTCTGCTTTAACCTCAGCAGAAGTATTCACATACGCAATTACTGTAGCTCCCGGTCTTTCCTTCTTTAGTTCTCTAAGCTGATCAGCTGTAATCATATTAGCCATTGGACAGCCTGCATTGAGATCAGGCAAAAGTACTGTCTTATCAGGAGAAAGAATATATGCAGTTTCTGCCATGAAATGCACACCGCAAAAAACAATAACGTCCGCATCTGTATCAGCAGCAATCCTGCTTAAGGCAAGAGAGTCACCTGAAAAATCAGCGATATCCTGTATTTCAGGACGCTGATAATTATGCGCAAGGATTACTGCATTACGCTTCTTTTTTAAAACATTAATCTTTTCAATAATAATTTGATCTTCCATCTTTCCTCATTACCTCCGTTTTCCAATATCGGATATTTTTTTTAATCACTGCCAAAAAGTCCGTTACAAAACCTCATTAAGACTTCCTGTTCGATAACCCTTCAGATCAAGAGTAACATAGGTGTAACCCAATTCATTAAAAAAAGTTATTATCTCTTGACGAGTATTCTTTTTAAGCACTGCACCCAAATCATCTTCAAGCAGTTCAATTTTAGCAGTTTCTCCATAGTGTCTAACACGCAATTGTTTAAAACCATAATTTCTTAAGAACTCTTCAGCCTGACCAACCTTTGTTAAATTATCTTCTGTTATAACTGTCCCGTAAGGGAACCGACTGGCTAAACAGGCATAGCTTGGTTTATCCCAGGTTGGAATGCCTGCTTCTTTTGAAAATTTTCTTATTTCCGCTTTGGTAAGTCCTACATCTTTTAAAGGACTTTGTATACCCAGTTCAGCAGTAGCACGCATGCCGGGCCTGAAATCATTAGTATCATCAGCATTTGTGCCGTCAATAACACAGTTAAACCCTTTCTCATGGGCCATTTCATTAAGACGTGAAAAAAGTTCTTTTTTACACCAATAGCACCGCTCAGGTGAGTTTTTTATAAATTTATCATTTTCTAAAGCATAATTTTCAACAATAATGTGTTTAACAGAGAATTTCTTTGCCATGTCAATGGCTTCCTGAATCTCAAATGAAGGATAAATTACAGATGTTGCGGTAACAGCGACCATATTATCACCAAGTACATCTTTTGCTGTTTTTAATAAGAAAGTGCTGTCTACACCTCCTGAATATGCAAGCATTACACTCTTTAGTTCAGTCAGGTTTTCTTTTAAGGCTTTAAGCTTCATAATATCCACCATTACAAATAACAATTAAACTGTTAATTTAATCTATTCTGTTATAACAAGACCCAGGTCATTAATAACAGCCATATCGTCTTCAGGGGTCCTTCCCTTGATGGTCAAAAGGTCACCCACAATCATGCCATTGGCACCGGATAAAAAAACAAGGTGCTGAGCATCTTTAAAAACTTCCAGTCTTCCGGCCCCAAGTTTTATATCCTTCTCAGGCATAATAAATCGGGCAAGTGCAATCACTTTCACAGCCTCCCACATGCTGATCTGCTGATTATTCTCAAGCGGTGTCCCCTTAATCGGAACCAGGAAATTTATAGGGACAGAATCAGGATCAAATCCTTTTATTTCATAAAGCAAATCAATTCTATCAATTAAAGATTCTCCAAGACCGAGAATCCCGCCAACACATATTTCAAGACCCGCATTTTTTGCAGCCAAAATAGTTGTAACCCGCTCTTCATAAGAATGCGTTGTACATATCTTTGAATAATAGTTTTTTGAGGTTTCAAGGTTATGGTGATACCGCGCAAGGCCCTTTTCTTTCAGAGATCTAAAATCATCTTCAGTAAGAATACCAAGAGAAGCACAGGGTATCTGTTTTAAATTCTCATCTTCAAATCCAGCAATTGTTTTCTGCACTGATTCAATCTCACCTTTTTCAAGTCCTTTTCCGGCAGTCACAATACCAAAACGTTTGCTGTGTTTTTCTTCTTTTTTTGCACGTGTTAGTATTTCATCCGGCGACATAAGCGGATAGGTAGGAAGATCAGCTGTATAATGAGCAGACTGAGCACAGAAACTGCAGTCTTCTCCGCAGCGTCCACTCTTCGCATTAACAATAGAACAGGTTTTTACGGTATTTTTTTTAAAGTGGTTCCGAACTTCAGTAGCTGCAAACAAAAGAAGATGGAAATAATCTTTCTCAAGCGCAATAATTTTTCCAGCATCACACCGATCACAAGGTTTCCCCTCTTTTATGCTGTTTACAAATTTTAACATCCAATCAAACATATCTCTCTCCGGTTAAGTATGGTCCTGTATAATTCCGCCGCCAAGCACAATATCATCATCATAAAATACAATCGCCTGTCCGGGAGTAATTGAAAGCTGTGGCACATCAAAAACAACTTTTAAAGTTCCATCATTCATCGGTACGATACACGCATCATCAGCCATATGGTTGTGCCTTATTTTTGCCTTTACCCTTAGTTCTTCTCGCACAGGATCAATAGAAAGATAATTAAGAGAACCGGCAATAAGTGTATCGGAAAAAAGGTCATTTTTCGGGCCGACTACAATTGTATTGTTCTTCGCATCTATTTTAAGGACATATAAAGGGTCAGGTGCCGAAATCCCTATGCCTTTTCGCTGTCCGATTGTATAATAAATAATTCCCCGGTGAGTACCAATTTTATTACCCTCAGTATCAACAATTGAACCTGATTTTATTTGGTTACCGGAAAAAAGACCCGAATAATCACCGCCCTCAATAAAGTCCTGGCTTTCAGGCTCATCTTTTGCAGGAAGGTTCTGTTCTACTGCACAGCTTCTAACCTCCTCTTTGGTAAACCCACCAAGTGGAAAATTAAGATTTTTCAATTGACCGGTTTTTAAACCATAAAGAAAGTATGACTGGTCCTTATTTTGATCAATTGCTTTTTTAAGCACATATCTTTTTTTATCATTATCATATGAAGTCCTCACATAATGACCGGTTGCAAAAGAATCAAAAGAAATACCGCTTTCCCTCGCCTTCTCCAGCATAAAACCAAATTTAAGCATCGGGTTACAGCGTATGCATGGATTTGGAGTCCTGCCTTCCATATATTCTGCGGTAAAATAATCAAGCACTGTTTTTTTATACTCTTCTTTAAGGTCAACAACATAATGAGGAATATCAAGAAAGGTACAGACTTCTTTTGCAAGCCGGATATCATCCACCTCACCAGGCCCGTAACAGGCATGGCCATTATTTTTATCCGCTGTATCATTACCGCTGTAAATCGACATGGTAATACCCACAACTGAATAACCTTCATTTTTCAGTAGACTTGCAGCCAAAGATGAATCGACTCCACCGCTCATACCAACCGCTATGGTGGTACTATTTTTTTCCATAATTTTAAAACCTAAACATTTTATAAAAATAACAAATATTAATACGTGTTTCCGCACTAACAATGCCAAAAAACTACCGGCTGATAAAAATAAATACGAACAAAAAAACACTCGAGTTTAGAAAAATAAGATCTCACTGGTTGTGCACTACTGGAAAACCCTGATCATTTGGTAACTTAACAGTATAATAAGCCCACACTGAATTGTCAATAATTGGGTTTTATACACTTTAATAGTTATACAGGAAAAGTGTATATTTATCTCAAGCCAACAACTTTTTTTGGTTTTGAAATAATATAAAGGCTGCTCTGTTTCTTGGAAGTTATGATGTGACGTACTTTTTATTACATCAGTTTACAGCAGATATTACTTTTTTGAACATACCGGGCAATCAAGAATTTTATTCTGAGGAAGAGTCATAAACTCCATTTTACTTCCATCCCAAATCAAAAGAGAACCCATCATATTTGAGCCCACACCACTCAGATATTTGATTGCCTCAAGCGCCTGTATACAGCCCATGACCCCTGCTGTTGCCCCAACGATGGGGAAAACAACAGTAGGAGGCGACCCCGGATTTATGCACCAGAGACAAGGTGTATCAGGAGTCTTGATAAAAGTCATCTGCCCCTGCATTCCATAGACACCGGCATGGATTAAAGGAATGCTTTTTTTTACAGCATACTGATTAACAATATGCCTGGTGTCAAAATTATCAAGGCAATCAACAATCAGATCAACATCAGCAATAATTGTTTCAATATTTTCACTGGTGATTTTTTCCTCAATAGGTTCTACCGTTATATCCGGATTGAGTTTTTCAAGGGTCTCTTTAGCAGAAACTGCTTTATTTACACCAATTCTGGTATCATCATGGAGTATTTGACGATTTAAATTTGAAAGTTCAGGCTCTCCAAAATCGCAAATACGGATTGAACCGATACCGGCAACTGCAAGATATATAGACACCGGACTGCCCAGCCCCCCTGCACCAACAACAAAAACCCTGGACTTCTTGAGCTTTTTCTGAGCTTCTTCTCCCCAGCCATCAAAAATTATCTGACGCTTATATCGATCTTTTTCTGATTCAGAAAGCACGCTGTCACTGCCCCCGCCCACAATTAGACCCAGCCAGAATTCATCACCATTCTTCAAAAGTGTTTTGACACCTTTGGGGAAATCCTGTACCCACTGTATACGTTTTTTATTCAAGTAGATATTCGGGGTTCTAAACTTCTTCCCGTCAAGAATACCTTCAGCAAAAACATTCTTACTGAAAGTCTCTCCATATTTTTCTTCAAGAACTTTCAAAAATCCATCAACTGTTAATTCTTTATCAACTTCAACAATTTCTGAATCTTTTTTTGTAATACCCAGCACAGTAGTGAAATATTTACAGGCTATTTTTATCATTTTAGATCCCTCCTGTTATAAAATATCATCACTTTCCACAAACCGGACAATCAGGGTCTTTTTTTATTTCAATTTTCTGAAAGTCCATAATGTCGCCATCCCAGATCAGCAGTTTATTCTTTAAATTCTCTCCAATACCTACCAGCCACTTCAAAGCTTCAGCTGCTTCAATTGTACCTATTATTCCAGGAGTTACCCCGGCAACCGGAAATATCTGTTTTGGGACCACTCTCGGGAAAACACAGCTTAAACAGGGTGTTTCCGGCGAATGAATAAATGTAACCTGACCTGAAAGACCGTGAATTCCTGCATGAACAAAAGGCATTGAATTTTTAACCGCAAATTCATTTAAAACATGCCTTGTCTCAAAGTTATCCAAACAATCAACTATAATATCTGCATCACCCACAACACTTTTCACAGTATCTTCTTTGATCATATCAGTTAGCGGCTCGACCAGAACATTAGGGATTTACATTTCTTATTGAATTTTTTGCAGACAAAGCCTTATTTATTCCTATATCAGCTTCACTGTGGAGTATCTGTCTGTTAAGGTTTGAGAGTTCAGGTTCCCCATTATCACATATTCTAAGAGTACCAATACCTGCGGCAGCAAGATAAACAGCAACAGGGGAACCAAGTCCGCCTGCACCGGCAATAAAAACAGTAGCGTTCTTAAGTCGTAACTGTCCTTCTTCCCCCCAGCCGGAAATAATCATCTGGCGGGCATAGCGTTCTTTTTCAGAAGATTTAATATCCAAGGTCCTAAGCTCTTATAAAATGAGAATTAATAAACAGCTTTGTAACTGGCATCAGCTACAAGGCGCGAAGATCTAAAGTTATGTGGAGTTCTTAGTTATAGTCTTCAAAGTCTAAAGATACGATGAGCCACAGTAGTAACTGTCACCGTTAAAACAGGTATGGACTTTTTTCTAAGCCATCAAAATTTAGACCATTAAAAATTTATAGCAAGTGCCTTAAACGGACATATGGATATGCATAATTCACAGGCAATACATTTCTCTTTATTAAAGCTGACTTCCATTGTATCTCTGTTTACAGACATGGCTTCAGTCGGACAAGCCGGTATACAGGCAGTACAATGAGTACACTTGTTTTCATGCCATTTAATATCTTGGGCGAGTGATTCAACATTAATACCCTGTTTTTTAAGATATTCGATTCCATCTTCAAGTGACTTCTTATTACCTGAAAGCGAAATCACCAGCCGTCCTTCTTCATCCGGTGTGATTACACCTCTCATTATATTAAACATTAAGTCATAATCTTTTACCAGATGATACGTTATCGGCTGACTCACCAGTGATGGCGGAAAAGTCAGAACAATGCGTTTTTTTGCCATGGTTTTCTCCTCTTATTACGACTTGTGTTTTAACGGCTTTTCATTTAATAATTTAACACTCACATCAGAACCAACAGATGGTATAGGTGAAACAGCTTCTGTCAGATAAAACTTTTTATTAAGAACTCTTTCTTTTAACAGTTCAGCAATTTTTCTTGCCTTGCTGTAACTTGACATGGCGCCGGTCTGAACTTTTTTACCCTGAACAGTTATGGATCCTGTCTTTAACTCTGCATAAGTGACCTCACCCAGGCTCCCCGGTTTAATCTGAGGGTATGAAACACTATAATCAACTACCTGCGCAACAATATCTTCGTCCTTCACTGCGGTGTGTTTTAAAATTTCCTCATCTAAAATTGGAATTGGAACACCGATTCCAACTGTAAGGGATACACCCATACCCTGTAAAACTAGCGCCGCGAAGCCAATCTGAACTCATGGTCTTTAAATCACCCATAACCGCAAGAGTTCCAGACGGTACCTGTGGAACGTCATTTTCACCGCGTTTTACATTTGGATTATGCTGTGTCCCCTGCCAAACAACATATCCTTCTCCTCCGCCCAGAAAGATTCGTGTTCCAATACCTATGGTTTTATAACACGGGTCATTCATTAGAGGCGATAGCTGACCTGCACTGCAGTAATTTGCATTTGCAAGACGGGGTCTTAATGTGCCCATATAAGTATATATAACCTTATCAGAAAGGTTGACTGCAACATTATAATTTTGATAACAGTTCCTGGGATTAAAAAGGACCGCTTCATTCATATCTTTTAATTTGATTTCTGTCTCAAGTTCCTTTCGGGGATAGCAGTCAGTACCATAACCGGAGGCTTTAAGTTCGACACTTTTTCCCGAGACCAGGTCCTCTATTACATGAGCACCACCATACTTAAATGCACCTGGAAAAACGGTATTCTTCGGGTCGCCATCCTGGCAGGCTGTTGCACCCATTATAACATCCACTGCAGCAAGCCCGGTATAGGCCGGAACATTATTCATGGTACAGGTCCCGCCGCCTATTTTCATGCGGGGCTTTGTATGACCAAAATTGAAATACGCTGAAGATGAACACATCGGACCGAATGTGCCTGTTGTCACAACATCAACTTCTTTTGCTGCTGCAGTAAGTCCTTTTTCTGCAACGATATCAATTATTTCTTCAGCAGTAACTACAACCGCTTTTCCATTCTTAATTTTTTCATTTATTTCTTTGATTGTCTTAGCCATATCTCCTCCAAATACAATGTGCATCAGTTATAAAAGATAACATATTCTAATTATCCGTTAATATATAAATTTCAATTCCTCATTGATTGTCAGATGTCTCATCAATTTTATTCAAGAGTAATTATTAATACATGGGTTAATAAATTATAAAGTTTAAAAGATTCGTTGATATCTTAATTGATATTAAAGTAATTCACTTTATTTCTGAAAAAGCCAGGTGGTTAAATATCTTTCTCCGGTATCCGGAATAATTACAACAATCAATTTTCCTTTATTCTCCTTACGTTTAGCAACTTCAATAGCAGCATGAACAGCAGCACCTGATGAAATACCTGCCAGAATTCCTTCATCTTTTGCAAGCAGCCTAGCAGCAGCGCCTGCATCTGTGCTGTTTACCTTAATGACTTCATCAATAATATCTGTATTTAATACTTTTGGGATAAAACCAGCGCCAATCCCCTGTATTTTATGAGGGCCCGGCACTCCGCCTGAAATTACAGGTGATTCTTCAGGTTCTACCGCAACAGCACAAAAAGAACTTTTTCTCGCTTTTATAACTTCGCTGATACCGGTTATGGTTCCACCTGTTCCGACTCCGGAAACAAGGATATCGACATCTCCTGCAGTATCTTCCCAGATCTCTTCAGCAGTTGTCCTTCGATGAATCTCAGGATTTTCAGGATTATTAAACTGCTGAGGCATAAAATAATCGGCATTTTCAAAAGCAAGTTCCTCCGCCTTTTTTACCGCACCGGGCATCCCTTCAACACCTGGAGTTAAAATAATTTCAGCACCGAAAAGTGAAAGAAGCTGTCTCCGCTCTATACTCATTGTATCAGGCATTGTTAAAACAAGCCTGTATCCTTTTGAAGCACAAACAAAAGCCAGGCCGATTCCGGTATTTCCACTGGTGGGTTCAATGATAGTTGTTTCTGGCTTAATTTTTCCCTGTTTCTCTGCTGCTTCTATCATTGCTGACCCGATCCGGTCTTTTACACTTGAACATGGATTAAAAGACTCAAGTTTAAGAGCAATTTCAGCATGGCAATCACTGTTCATTTTATTCAGGTAAACAAGAGGAGTCTTTCCAATTAGCTCTGTTATGTTTTTAGCTATTTTTCGACTTGGCATTTTACACCTCCTCAAACATATTATATAGAATAGTTAGACAGATTCTTATTTAAACTGTTTTTCTCCAGTAAGCTTTGAAGCGTTGCTTCTTCAAGAACACCATCTACTGCCTCTTTCATCCTAAGCCAGACATCTCTTGTTCCGCAGGCTGGAACCTTATCACATAAATCTGTATTTGCAAGACATTCGACAGGTTCAAAGGAACCATCTACAGCTTCTAGAATATCTTTAACCGATATATTTGCCGGAGTCTTTGAAAGAATATACCCACCGCCCTTCCCCCTGATATTTCTAATAAGCCCTGCACGTCTCATTGCGGAAAGAATATGATCAAGATATTTTGGTGACAAAGACTGCCTTGCAGCTATGTCTTTTAACATAGTACTACCATTTTCAGAATTTTGCGCAATATCAATAATTGCACGCGTTCCATATCTGGTTTTTGTTGACAATTTCATAAGAGAATAATCCAATCTATTAATCTAGTGGAATTATAGATCATCAGACCGTTTTGTCAATATTTAATTTTAATTTTTAAGTATATTTTGTTCTACTAAAAGAAGTAAAAGGAAAGCAAGAGACAAAACTGGAATTTTAGAAAGTCCTAATTAGCAATAAAAAAAGGATCAAAATCCTTCCACACCGGTTCGAGGTCCCGGCTGATTAACATCTCAGCAATCTCAGCAGGCGGTCTTTTATCAGCGACCTCAAATTGTTCAAGTGAAGACTCAGCTTTTAAATATCCTCCAGGGTTCGTTCTTGAACCGGCGCTCATCCTTGTGATCCCTATCCCTACCATTCCGTTCCTAAACTCAGGATTCTCACGGGTAGATAAAACCAGATCCGCATCCGGCAGGACCATTCGTAACGCAAATACAAGCTGCGCAAGATCCCGATCGCTAACCTCTACCGAAGGCTGAAAACCGCCCTGAGCATTCCTTAGCCTTGGAAAGGAAATAGAAAGCTGTGATTTCCAGTATTTTTTCATTAACCAGACAGCATGCATGACTACACAGGTCATATCTACTCTAAAATCACTCAGTCCAATAAGCGCACCGATCCCAAGCTCTCTAAAACCAGCCTCAGCTGCCCTCTCCGGAGTTTTAAGCCTGTAATCATAATCAGCCTTTGGACCTTTATGCAGCTGGCTGTACAACTCACGGTCATAGGTCTCCTGATATACCGCTATACCGGTTACCCCGCTTTTTACAAGCAGCCGGTATTCCTCAGTATTAACCGGATAGACTTCAATTGATACTGCGGCAAACTTTTTTGAAAGCACCTCGGCAATTTCAGCAATATATCCAACAGAAACCTTATCTTTTGCTTCACCGGAAACAAGCAGGATGTGACGAAAACCAAGCTTATAGAGAACATCAGCTTCTTCTAAAACCTCATCCCTGTTTAAAGTAACCCTTTCAATTTTGTTAGCAGTATTAAATCCGCAGTATTTGCAGGAATTAACACACTCATTAGAAATATAAACAGGCGCATAAAGCTTAACCGTCTTGCCAAACCTTAGCAGGGTAATCTTTTTTGACAGGGCAGCCATGGTCTCAATATAAGGTTTAGCAACCGGAGAGATCAAAACAGGAAAATCAGATATGCTGAAACGGTTTTTATTAAAAACGCGTTTAACATCTGCTTCTTCAGCAGAATAAATTGTATGCTTTAGCTGCTCAAGATCAATTTTATTAATTTCATCTACAAAAGACATATCTAATCCAGAAAACCGGTTAATGGACTTGAAGCAGAAGCTTTTGTTTTTTCCTCCACAGGACCGGATAATAGGGCAGTTTCAGCAGCTTCAACCGCAAGCTTAAATGCCTTTGCCATCAATACCGAGTCATTTGCAGCAGCAATAGCGGTATTTGCAAGCACAGCATCCGCGCCAAGCTCAATGGCCTGTGCAGCATGGGACGGCATCCCCAGACCGGCATCAACCACCACCGGCACATTTGACTGCTCAATAATAATATTTAAAAATTCTTCAGTTCGAATACCGCGTGCAGAACCGATGGGTGCGGCAAGAGGCATAACAGCAGCGCATCCGACATCTTCAAGTCTTTTACAGAGAACCGGGTCTGCATGGACATAAGGAAGAACTATAAAATCCTCCTTTACCAGCTTTTCTGCAGCCTTTAATGTTTCATATGGATCAGGAAGAAGATATACCGGGTCAGGCGTAACCTCAAGCTTCAGCCAGTTAAGACCGGACGCGGAACGGGCAAGCATAGCCAGACGCACAGCTTCATCTGCGTCTTTTGCGCCCGAGGTGTTCGGCACAACCAGATATTTATCACAATCAATAGCATCAAGGGTCGGATCACTGCTGTTAAGATCAACCCTGCGCAGAGCAACCGTAACAAGTTCTGTACCTGACGCTTCAAGAGACTCTGCCAGAGAATCCGGGGATGAGTATTTCCCGGTACCCACAAACAGTCTTGAATTAAATTTTCTTCCAGCAATCACAAGCGGTTTCACATTAACCTCCTCCAACAAACGATACAATTTCTATGCTGTCATCATCTTTGACCGCAGTACTTCCAAAATCCGACTGCATAATGATTTCTTTATTTATCCCAACTGCAACCCGTTCAGGTCTTTTAATCATCAAGTTCTGTTAACAGATCACTAATGGTTTTAAGTTCCTTATCAAATTCTTTTACTTCACCATTGATTTTCAGTTTCATTCCTCTTTCCCTAAAAGAATCCTCAAAATCAGGTGCGCCTGCATGGAAGCAGCAATCCCGACTCTTGAAGCAAACAGTCCAATCCCCGATTCCGAATCACTTTCCATGTCACCGATCATATACAGTTTATCTGATAATTTCTTAAGTTCAATCCTGCTTCCAGTTTCAGTCCCGGCTATTCCGGAAACCGCAACCACATAAGCTTCAGGCAGATACTTTCTTAATGACGATACCAGCATGGCCTTTTCATCTGCCAGGTCAAAACACTCAGCCACCACTTCACAGCCTTTAAATATCTCCGCGCAGTTAGATTCAGTAACTTTATCATTTTTTGTAACGATCGAAGTAAAAGGGTTAAACCCTTTAATGTTCTGACAAAGCGCTTCAACCTTTACAATACCCAGCTGAGATATTGAAAACCTCTGACGATTCAAATTTGACGGCTCAATCATATCAAAATCAGCAATAACCAGTTTACCTACCCCTGCCCTGGCCAGGTTCTCAGCAACGACAGAACCCAGACCGCCTGCACCTGCTATTCCGACGCAGGCATTTTTGAGTACATTTGTCTTTTCAACAGGCTGACGACACAAAAACTCTTTTATATACTCGTCTTTAGATAATTTGTTTATATCAAACATGTAATATTCTATTACGGATTATTAAAAAACAAAGTAATTCCAGCTACTGAGAAATCATTCTTAATACTTTTTCTTAACTCTTCGATCCTGTCCTCAGTTAAACCGCCTAATAGTATTACCCGTTCACCAAACTCACTGGTTAAACGTATAATCTGATCTTTTGGAAAAAGCTTCCGGCTGTCAGCTTCTTTTGAAAAAGGACTGAACGCCGGGGATACATAGACATAATCAACTCCTTTTCCAATCAGATCTTTCGCCGTATCCGCATCATGTGCAGATGCTGTAACTATTGCACACCCCTGCCGTTTCTTAGCTATGAGATCACGTTCACTGCTTTTATAATGAATCCCGTAAATAAGTTCCGGATTTTCAGGACAACTTCTACACGAGACAACAGGGATAATATCAGTTTTATTTAATTCTCCAACCAGTCCGCAGATCTCATCAGCATTTGTCATGCCCCGCAAATACAGATAATGAACTCGAGATTTTAAAAGATCCGGCAGGGAGTTAACAACTCTATCTACGCTGCACTTCTCCGGTATAATTGCAAAGGTTTTCATTACCGACTAAAATTTCAGTTATTTTAAGAACAATTTTAAATTATATATCAAATAATTGAATCAGGAAAGCACAATATTAACTCAACACTATATACTTTTCAGGCAAGTTATTATAATATAAACACTTAATAGTAAAATAAAAGGTAGGAAAAAGTGAGCACTGAAGAAAAATGCTGCCACGGTAAATATCACGTTGAAATAGACGGCAAATTCTACTGCATGGCCCCGCCAAATTATAAATGCAGAAAGTCAGTAAAGGATGTGGGAAAATTTACAGCAGGCGAAAAGAAGATCCTGTACTGCAAAAACCATCAATATCCCTGCGCCGAATGCAAAAACACAAAAGACTAACAGAATAGTTTGTCTATTTTTAAACGAGTTGTTAGTTAATAATAGTATCGATTGTTCTAACACGAGTCAAAAGCAGACTCGTCCGCAATTTTTAATTTTAACAATTTAGAGCTTTAAAATCAAGAGTATGGTACGTAATGTTGACTTTAGGTTTTGTTAAGGTTACTAATGGAACTGAACCGCTTCGCGGAATTTTCCCAGAGTTCCCCTTGACTTTATATTTTCTTGTGTGATATCTGATATTTACTGTCCTGAGAAATTGTTAAAGTCCGAGGAAGTTCGCCAGCTTTGCTCCCTATGTAGCTGGAAGGAAGAGGACAGTTGAAACTTCACGATCACTGAGATGATCGCGTACATCGGGTGCGGCA
>PVMK01188761.1_pt1 | contig 15097 bp, 12 predicted proteins | sample 1853481 | NCBI WGS metagenome assembly PVMK01 (sample SAMN08533507, study PRJNA380276) | Marine sediment metagenome, whole genome shotgun sequencing project.
AAAGGGACCTCTGAAAATCTGTGATACCATATTGTCAAGCAATGTCCTGATCTTAATGATGGTCTTGTCAATTTAAGTATAGGTCAAGACGCCTAACCTCTACAACTATCTGAAAAAGAACGAAATTGACACCACTCAAAACACCTGATATTCAATGGTTGTTGGTTCTAAATGTTGATCACATGTTGATCAGTAGAAAATCAACTATTTGATATTATTGTGTTTTTAAACAACTGCCGCCGATTCGACTCCCGCCGCCTCCACCAAATTTCGCCTACGGCGAAATTTGGTGCCCTGAGCTTGTCGAAGGGCCTGTCGAAGGGCAAGCGTCAGACCGGCTCGTTTATATTAATCCCGATATTGTTCGTAATATTGTAAATCAAAAAAGAGCCTTGCCAGATTCGTGACGAAAATTCAGAATCTATCCACATGCAATCTTCCTCTACCCATTTATTTTACATCCTAAAATGTTCCGATGGATCACTTTATGTCGGATCAACCACCAATATCCAAAACCGCGTAAAGACTCACAACAAGGGAGAAGGCGCTACACATACTGCGAAAAGACGCCCTGTGCAGTTAGTATATCAAGAAGAATTTAAGAGCCTTGATGATGCTGTGAAACGGGAACGTCAGGTAAAAAAATGGTCCAGGGCAAAAAAAGAAGCATTAATCTGTGGTGAGAAGGAATCTTTAAAGAAATTAAGTAAAAGTCAGTAACTAACAACTCACCGCCACAAACACAGTCAATAACCTCACCCAACCAAATTCAAACCCCGGAAATTGATTGCATATCACCTCTTCAAAGACAAGTCGCCTGTCCTTTCGTTCGTCAGGACTTGTCGTTTTCCGGCCTGAATCGTCGCTGGGAGCACCTGAATTGCTTGCCTCGGCGAAGCTCGATAGAGCGAAGACGGGTCGTTTCCCGGCTTAACTTGTCTGCCTATGGCATGAGCTGTCAAGGCTTGTCTGCCTCAGGCACGATTTACCTGCCTCCGGCATGGGCTCTTTTTCCTCGATGACCCGATTCCTTAAAACGCCCATTTCACCCCTAAAATGGAAGCGCTAAGCTTAAAAATCGACCCAATTTTTGCCTCTTTTTAAAAATTATCAATTAGTTGCCGCGGCCCCAAAATAACACTTTTATCCTACAACGCGCAGAAGCTATCATATTAAAAATCTTAGGTTGGTGGTTACTGGTAAAAGATACTATAATATTGTGATGATTCTCGAAGTCAAATAACTATTTGTAATATAGATAATTATCAAAATTCAAGAAGGTTGCCTGCATCGTTAAATTTCATAGCCTCTGGACTGGAGACAACCTCAAGGTTCGAACGGCCTGATAATTTCTCTATGTATGCTGTGGATACATCCAGTTCGGAAAGCTGCAGTGTATTTTTAATTCGAATGATTTTCAGTTCTTTTGCCGGGATGAGACCAACGCTTTCGATGGCCACGCGTATTGCATCGCGGTCATTTTCCATGGTCATCGGAATCTTTGCGTGTTCAGGCTCTCCTCCGGTAAGCGCATTCACATAAAGAGCTTTGATGTCAATCTTATCCACCAGTCGGCGGGTCACGAAATCGGCTATGCCGATGCCATCTGCGTTGCCTGCGGTTTTTTTCGTCAGATCACAGACCAGAATACGCTTAATCTTAGGCTTCTCCGGCTCTTTTGCCACCAAGGGCATGAGTATTCTACCGACGACCTTGGTGTCGAATCCACTGCCGCTTATATCCTTTCCCATTTCATCGATGATCAAAACATCGGCTTCATCAAAAGGCAGGGCGGGCGCCATTGATTTTGCCATTTTCAAAAGTTTCTTTTCCTTCTCTTCGATCTCCTCGGGCGTTACGACGGCAATATCGGCTGTTTGAGCATATCCGTTTTCGACGATGCCCACGCCGCACAATATCCTTCCGGTTCCCATCACGGTCCTGGCAACTTCTCCGATGACATGTGGATAACCGTATACCATGAAGGCTTGGTGGTAGAGTGTGGCCCCCTTTTGTTTGCCAAGACCGATCGTCATCATCTTCATCAAGCCACTCTCAAATTCATGAACGAATTCAGTATGAGATTTGATTCTGTTGATAACGACAATGTGGTCGGCTTTTGAAGCCAACTTGTCAATCAAAACCGGGATACCATCAGGAGTTTTTCCTACCTGAACCGTTTCCAGTGATGCTCGAATTAGTGTGCCCACATAAGCTTCGGTCAAGCCATAGTTTTCAAGAACTTGTTTCTGGCCTTCGGCGGTTGATGCCCCGTGGCTTCCCATGGCCGGGAAAAGAAACGGTTTCAGGCCGATTCCAGAAAGGGCCATGACCGTTGCTTTAACAATCTCAGCATATCTGGCGATTCCCCTGCTGCTGCAGGCAATGGCGACTGAGTTGCCTGGTTGCGTTCGGCTTGAAAAATCTATTTTTTGGAACTGATGCGCGACATGTCTTTCAACATTTTCTATCCCGGTATTGTCAAAATCTTGCCGGATTCGAAGCATGTGGGGAAAGTCCATAATCAACTCCTGACGGCCATAAGGTCTATTCTGAAATCAGCATGATTTTCAAGTCATTGACATTGGTGCCAGTTGATCCCGTTATGATTGCATCCTGGAGTTTTAATACTGCCGGTGTAACATCATGCCGATTGAGGCAGGCGTGTATATCGATATCGAGTGCCTGGGCTCGAGAAGCGGTTTTTTCATCGACAATGGCACCGGCCAGGTCAGTCGGTCCGTCCGTTCCGTCTGAGTCAAAACCGACAACAACAACACTGCCAATGTCGTCTATATACGGGGATGCTCCTACTGCGAACTCCTGGTTCGGACCTCCGATTCCTGTGGTATTTTCCAGGATTTTTACCGTTGTCTCTCCTCCACCGATCACTGCGCATGGGCTTTTAAGCGGTCTTTGATTCAGAACAATCTCATTGGCGATTGCAGCAAAAGTTCTGCCAAGCTCTCGGCTTTCGCCTTCGAGCATCGTTGATAGAATGATCGTATTGAAACCGAGTTCCTTGGCCTTATCGGCCGCGGCAACGCATGCGGCGTCTCCGGCAACAATGACAAAATCAGACCGGTGATGCTCGGAAAGATCCTTCTCCTTGGGCGTTTCCTGATCAGGTCCTGCATCGTGAAGATATTGGCTAACAGAGGAGGGCACTTTGTCCCACAGGGCATATTTTGACAACGTAGCCCTGGCATCCGAAAAATCAGAGGTGTCCGGAACAGTGGGATCGGTAATGTAGTCGAGAGGATCTCCGATGACATCCGAAACAGTCAGGTTGATTAGATGGGCGTCGGGATGAATAGCCTGAGCGAGGCGCCCGCCCTTTACCAGACTTAGGTGTTTTCTTACCGCGTTGATTTCAATGATATTGGCACCGCACGTTAGAAGCAACTGGTTGACCTCTTTTTTGTCATCGAGGCTGATACCCGGAACCGGATAAGGCAAGAGTGCAGAACTGCCGCCGGTTATGCAGCCGAAAACGATATCACCCGGACCCATCTTCCCGGCCAGATCGAGTGCTTCCCGGGCTGCCGAAAAGCCGGCCTCGTCGGGAATGGGATGACTGGCTAGATACAACCTCGATCTTGACAACTTACCTTCCTGTCCATACTTGCAGACAACCACTCCATAGGTGATTCTGTTACCCAGAATATCTTCCAACGCCTTGGCGATCGGGTATGTAGCTTTTCCTGCGCCTAAGAGAAAAATGCGTTGCTGCGGGGTGAGGTCGTATTGCAAATCACCTACTGTTAAGACGTTTTCTTTAAAACTGAGAAGATCGCATGTAGCTTTGTACGGATCGGCTCCCGCAAGCGCGGCTTCAATAATTTCAAGTGCGGTTTGACGGAGTTTGACGTTGCCCTGTGAAAGAAGAGTTTCGGTGTTTTTGATGTAAGCCATGGTTCATCCCAGAGTTGAGAATTAAATTGAGCATGCATAATCACTGGGCCGAAAATACCTAATCAGGGGATCCGCATAGACGAAGCCAGGACAGCAAAGAAAAAGTCAGAATGGTCTGGCAAAGCTTTTACCGGCGTAAATTCCTGCGGAACCGAGTTCCTCTTCAATCTGCAGTAAACGGTTATGTTTGGAAGTTCTTTCTCCACGAATCGGCATACCCGTTTTAATCTGGCCGCTGTTGAGCGCAACAACGAGATCTGAAATAATCGGATCTTCCGTCTCACCGGATCTTTCTGAAACCTGGACGCCGTAATTATTGCGATAGGCATATTCTGCGGAATCCAATGCTTCGGAGAGGGTCCCGATCTGGTTTACCTTAAAGAGCATTGCGTTGGCGGCACCCTGGCGAATCCCCTCTCGCAGGCGATCTTTGTTGGTTACAAACAAGTCGTCACCCACTATCTGTATACCAAGTTCTTTTGTGAGAAGCGCAAAGCCCTCGAAATCTTCTTCCTCCAATGGATCTTCCATAGAGGCAACGGGATACTTCTCCACCACCTGCTTGTAAAGTTCTATCAGGGCGTCCCGATCGTACTTTTTTCCGTCCAGTTCATAGAGATTTTTCTCTTTGTTGAACCAGGAGTTCGCTGCAAGATCCATGGCATAAACCACCTTATCGGTGTAACCGGCTTGATCAACTGCCCGGGAAAGAAATTCAAAGGGTTCCCAGATACCACGCATAGGTGTTGCAAATCCGCCTTCATCGCCAGTGTTGGTAGCGAGGATTCCATATTTTTCAATGATAAGGTCTCTTAGAAATTCATTGATCTCAGTAGTCATCTGAAGTGCATCCGTATAAGATTGGGCACCCACCGGCATTATGATGAACTCTTGGATTTCAAGATCATTAGCGGTCAGTTCCCCGCCGTTGATGAAATTCATCAAAGGCACTGGCAGGATATGGCTGTTGGGGTTGATGTATCTATATAATGGGACCCCGAAAACGTGGGCGCCAGCTCTGGCCACAGCCAGCGAAACGCCCAAAATGGCATTGGCACCCAGATTTTCCTTATTGGGTGTGCCGTCGAGTTCAAGCATGGAGAGATCGATTTTTCGCTGCTCGGTGACATCCCGGCCGACCAGAGAAGGCGCGATTATTTTGTTGACGTTATCGACTGCCTTACTAACACCAAGGCCACGGTAGCGATTGGGGTTACCGTCCAGGAGCACATGCGCTTCGTGACTCCCGGTCGAACGTCCGGCAGGAACGTCTGCTCGACCGGCCAATCGGCCATCTACATATACGTCGGCCTGAACGGTAGGCCAACCCCGGCAATCGATAATTTCTCTCGCTTTGACATCAGAAATTTGAAACGAACTCATTTCAACAATCTCCTTTTTTGACTTTCATAGATAAACTGGTGAATTGTTTTCCAAGATATGTTTTTCTTTCCAGTGGACATTTATTTGGCCGTTTAAGTATCCTCAACATGGCCAAGTCTTTCAGATATTTCCTTTGCTGCCGATAATACGCCGTGAATATACCTCTCAAGTTTATTGTCTGTGAGCCTGAAGAGAGGTCCGGACACCGAAAGATCTGCAATGACAGAACCACTGGAATCTCGAACTGGCGCATTCACGGAAAAGGCACCCGGTTCACGCTCGCCACGACTGACGGCATACCCTCTTTTCCGAATCAATTGAAGATCCTTCTTAAGGGTATCAAGGTCAGTAATGGTTTTATCCGTTAATTTTTCCAATGAGTTGGAGGAGAAGAAGGCTTCCTGTTTATCCTTAGGTAAAAAAGCAAGGAGAAGCTTGCCAGCCGCTCCTGCATGGAGTGGGTAGTATGCGCCCACACGGGAAACTTTTTCAATTTCATGAAGGCTTCCCACTCGCTGGATGCAAAGTCTTCTTAACCCCTCGACAACGTAAATGCCAACTTCCTCATTGCATTCATCCCGAAGTCTTTTCATGACCGGCAGGGATATAGTGGCCAGATTCATCTGGTTTTTAATGCTGTTTCCCCATAGATGGATTCGATATCCCAGCCGGTATTTTCCGAAACCTTGCGCCTTTTCCACGCAACCACGCTGCGCAAGAGTCGACAGGAGCCGCGAAACAGTACTTTTTGCGTAGCCGGTGATTGCGCTGATATCCCCGACACCGAGGATGGGCCCTTGGATACTCAAGCAATCTAAAATAGAAATTGCCTTATCAACTGATTTGAGTTTCATGGCAGCCCCTTCATTCCATATAAAGCAAAATAATTGCATTATATGGAATTTATTTTACGTTAAGATTAATCAAAGCGTTTGTCAAATCTTTTTGTTCATCGTTTGTCCGGAGGCCTGTTTTTCTATTGGCAAACAGTCAATCGTTATTCAGAAAAATTTTCCTTGATAATGCCCCGGGAATAATTAAAACTATCTCCGACCCAGGGAAAACCTTTATCGAAAAGGAGCATTTCAGCTCCTTTTATCGGAAAAGGTTCGATGCATTGTTCTTTCCAACAACATGAACTATTTTTCATATAGGATCCTATTCAGTATCAACTTCATATTTGTTAGGAACGGTACAAATCATGCTGTTTAATGTTGCCGTGACTTATCGTCCCGAGCCGGCGGACAGGCAAATTTTTTTGTGCTCCCTTGAAAATATCGCGAGCGTTAGGTACCTGTCCGATTTTTCCACCACAGAGAGAAAAAAAATTCTGAAAAAGGCTGATGTGCTGGTTGCAATTAGTTTTTCTCAGTCTGAGATAGGTCTGGATGAACTTCAAACAACAGATCATCTTCGTTTCATTCAACTCGTTTTTTCAGGGGCCGACAATGTTCCTTTCGATTCTATCCCGGAAAACGTTCTGATTGCCAGTAATCCTGGCGCTTTTGCAGGGCCGATTGCCGAGCATGTTTTAGGAATGACCCTCGCACTGGCCAAGTTTCTCCTCCCGAAACACAGGGCCCTATCGATGGGCCTCTTTGATCAAAGCGGATTGAATAAGGAGCTTAACGGCAAAGTCTGCGGAATAATTGGATTGGGGGGTAACGGTAAAGCCATCGCAAATATCATGTGTGCGATCGGAATGAAAGTATACGGCATCAGCAGTAGTGGTCGCACTGACATCCATGTCGATTTTATCGGCACCGGTGCTGATCTGGAAAAAGTCCTTAAGCTCTCCGATGTTATCGTTCTGAGCGTACCCTTGACCCGGCATACACATCACCTCATCGGACGCCGGGAGTTGCGGTGGATGAAACCGGATGCCATTTTGATCAACGTGGCACGCGGTTCGGTTGTAGATCAGAGGGCTCTTTACAGGCATTTGTCGGAAAATGAATCGTTTGGGGCCGGGATCGATACATGGTGGTCAGAGCCGGATGCAAATGGTGCTTTCCGTCTGGAGCATCCCTTTTTCGACTTGCCTAATCTGATCGGTTCTCCTCATGTTGCCGACCATGTTCCAGGAACCATGTCCCGAGCAACGGAAAAAGCCGTAGAAAATGTAAAACGTTTTTTATTAAACGAAAATGTGTACGGTATTTTAGATCCAAGCGACTATCGTGTAAAAACTCCCTGACAACTTTGTTGGAGAAGCTACCCGTCTGTCCTTATCGACCCTCCAAAAGCCTGCCGGGCGATCAATCCGGCTAATACAGGCATCGTTACCCATAGCATGTGCGAAATGTAGCAGTTCGACAGGTCATTTTTCCAAAGACGATTGAAGATCCCTACAACACCGCATGAGGGGATCTACGCTTCACTTCGACAAGGTGCAGGGATCTACGGCCGTAAGAAATTCTGTGTTGCTTCATAGGTCAATCCGTTACTTAAGGAATGATGTATCTTCATTTCTCATGAAACGATATCCTGTTGGAGAAAGAAACAAAAAAAGCTTGACAACCAATAAATGCGGCATTAAATATGCACGATATGGATTAACTTTTTATAATATGCAATATTGATTGATGATTCGGCAATTTTCATCTCCTAAACCGAGTATAAGAGATAATATGGCCCTGACAATGCTCCTTATCAGCTTTCTCTTGCTTCTCGTGATTGGTTTTCCGATTGCCTTCTGTCTTCTCGCCGGTTCCATACTTTATCTGCTCATTCAGGACTATCCCCTTACGCTGATCACACAACGCATGGTTGAGGGGATGAACGGGTTTCCGCTGTTAGCAGTTCCATTTTTCGTGCTGACCGGACAGTTAATGCTTAAAGGGCGATTGTTACAGAAAATGTGTGAATTTGCCAACGCCATGCTCGGACACATTCGAGGTGGACTGGCGATTATCAATATAGCAGTGAGTCTATTTTTAGGCTCAATTATCGGCCTGGCAGTGGCCGATGCCGCTTCTCTCGGTTCCTTTATGATTCCGATGATGAAAGACGAAGGCTATCCGGCGAAGTTTGCCTCGGCTGTAACGGCAACCTCTTCATTGCTCGGTCCGATAATGCCCCCCAGCGTCCTGATGATTCTTTACGCAATTGCTGTCGGCAGGACATCCATCGCCGGCTTATTCCTGGGTGCGATTATTCCAGCTTTCACGATTTGTATCGCCCAAATGATCGTTGCCTATATCATTGCCAAGAAAAAGGGTTATCCAAAGCATCCCAAAACTACATTGAAACAAAAGTTGCTCGCTTTCAAAGGCTCTATTTTGGCATTATTTCTACCGATAATCATTTTAGGTGGCATTTTCGGTAGAATCTTCACCGTTACCGAGGCCTCCGCTGTGGCCGCTTTGTATGCCTTGGTAGTGGGTTTTTTGATCCACCGGGATCTTCATCTAAGGGACTTGCCAGAAATCCTCATTGAAACAGCCCTGATAACAGGCCTCGTTCTTATTCTCGCTGGGGCTTCGACGGTCACAGCCTGGATTATCGCCAATGAGCAAATTATCAGCCGGCTGGCAGAACCTCTGGGCCAGCTCCCGGTCGTGGTTTTCTTGTTGTTGTTGAACGTGTTCCTGATTTTAAACGGATGTTTCATGGACGACTACGCATCCGTTATTATTATAGGTCCTATCCTGGCGCCGATCGCCTGGATGTTTGGGATCGATCCTATTCATATCGGTATTATAATTTGCGTAAATTTGGTTATTGGGTTATCGACACCCCCTTTTGGTATTGTCTTATTTGTCACAAGCCCAATTGCCAAGGTTAAAATCGAGGACACGGTTTCGGCGGCTTTGCCACTGATACTTATCAGTATCTTCATCTTGCTGGTGATAACTTTTGTGCCCTCCATGACGCTCTTTTTACCGAGATTGTTTGGTTATTAATTGTTTGCAATCGGTGCCTCTGAGATGCCGAGTGCCATGCCGGCAAGGGGTGCTAATATCCGTTAACCTGTAAAAAAGGAGGTGTAACCTTGAAGTTAAAAAAAACAATTCGTTTCGCAGTTGTTTTGGCAGTTGTTTCTTCATTTTTTCTTGTCGGGGTCGGTCCGGTACAGGCAAAGGATATACGTATTTCATCCTGTAATGCCATGACCCATCCCCAGAATGTCGGATTGGTCGTTTTTAAGAACATCGTGGAGAAGGAGACAAACGGCCAATTGAAAGTCAAGATTTTCCCCAATTCACAGCTGGGTGGCGAGCGAGAATCAGTAGAACAGGTAGCAAATAGAACCTTGGAGATGGCTACGGCCTCAGCCGGTCCCTTGACCACTTTCAATGACGACATGATGGTGATGGACATACCGTTTCTGTTCAAGAACTACGAAATCGCCTGGATGGTACTCGACGGTCCTGGTGGAGAAGCGCTGAAAAAGACATTCGAAAAAAAAGGCTTCAAAGTCCTCGGGTTCTTGGAGAATGGTTTCCGTCACGTAACAAACAACATTCGACCAGTTTTCAAACCGGAAGATCTTAAAGGCATTAAAATTCGAACCATGGAAGCACCGATGCACATGGTTAATTTCCGAGCCTTGGGGGCCAATCCTACACCCGTTCCCTGGCCGGAACTCTACATGGTGCTTCAGCAAAAGATCGTTGATGGACAGGAAAATCCGCTGATGAACATCTGGGAGGTGAAATTTTACGAGGTCCAGAAATATTGTTCCCTGACCGGGCACATTTATGATCCAATGCCTTTGGTAGTAAACCTGAAGTGGTTCAATAAACTGACAGACGAACAGAAGAGTATTCTCGAACTCGCGGGGATCCAGGCACAGAATTTCAGCCGTTTTGTCAATCTTGCCCGGGAGAAAAAGCTGGTAGGTATGCTGGAGGGAAAGGGCATGCAGGTCAACGCTGTGAGCGATGCAGAGAAAGAGCGGTTTATGAAAATTTCGCAACCGAAAGTATTGGAGGAGGTAAAAAGTAAAGTCGATCCCAAGTTTCTCACCGTTTGGTTGGAATCCATTAAGGCCGCTGAAGATTCTGTGAACAGTGGATTGTAAAACATCGGCTGTATTCACCTGAATCCCATGGAGGAGGGGTTATGAATATAGACCCCTCCTCCAATAAAATAAAATAAGACCATGCTTAAACGATACAAACAATTCTGTAACCTTATTGAGAAGATCACGATACTAATTCTCGCCGCCGTTCTTATTGAAATGCTTGCAGTGGCTTGGGCACACGTTTTTTGTCGATATGTGCTGGAGAGTTCTCTGTTTTGGTCTGAAGAGCTTTTACGTTTTTCGCTGGTTTGGTTTGCCTTGCTGAGCGCAAGCCTGATTTTTCGGCAAAAGGGCCATCTGGGAATTGTTTTATTTGTGGACAAGCTTCCCGACCGGCTGAAGGAACTGATCTCAAAATTTTTGATCCTGGTATTTTTTTCCGTCAACCTGGTGGTAACTGTTCAAGGCTTTATGCTGATCGGTCGGGTGTACGGTCAGCTTACGCCGGCACTTCGAATACCAGTTAGTTTTCCTTATGCAGCGGTTCCAATAAGTTTTTTATTCATGTTGTTATATGGAATATCCGATATCTGGTCCCTCTTCGATGGAGCCGCCGGGGACGACTTAAAAAAACAGGTTTGTGAAGATAAGTGCGAAAACTAGAATTTAAAAAAGCAGGATGATTGTACATCCGATTGCGTTCTGCCTTCCTGCTTAACCCTTTTTTTGTACAACAGATCCGGGCGGCGAGGCAACACAGGCTTTTGTGCTTCTGCCCATTCAAGTCTCTTTGGAGCCGTCACAATGATATAAAGGGCTTACAAGAAATTGTAAGCCCTTTATCATTTTGCTTGCAATGCTTGCGTATGGTATCGATCCCAGAAGAGGCTCGAAGGAAATGAATTTGATGTGGGCTGGCGTCTCTCTCATATTGTCAACCCTAAACAAGTATTGTTTGGTTTCGACACTTACCTCCATCCAGATGTTTTCGAGCCATGGTAATTTCGGGGCCAATTCTACCAATCGCTGTGACCTTTTAGTTAATACTTGGAAAACATGATGGTCGGCCCGTTGCATCACCCTAAAAACTTTGAGAATGAAATCTTCGGGGACGTTTTCATGGAAGAGATCGCTCATCGAATTTACGAAAATCATCTTCGGCTTGGACCAGTCAAGGGGCATGCGCAGCATGTGTTTATGAGTGGTTACTTTGAAACCATTTCGGTAATTTTTTTGTCCCATGGCCTGAAGCCTGTGTGTCATCCTTTCAGCGTAACAATTCTTACAACCGGGGCTGATCTTGTGGCATCCGGTAGCTGGATTCCATGTACATTCGGTCCATTCGATTGTTGAATTTACAGACATTGATAACCTCATATGTTACTTATTTTAGAAACAAAAAAGCCAACCCGTCTAATGGATTGGCCCGGCCTGGTCGTCAAATTTTGTGATATTCAATTTTATGCACCCATAGGCGCCACCTCCTTTATTTTTAAGTTATTTAATTTGGGCACAAAAAAGGCCCATCCCTTAGAGGAATGCGCCTTAAATTTAACATTTGCATCAGGCAAAATTTGGTATGAAAAATCCAGATACTTTCACCAAACTTTCACCACATGAACTGAATTTCGTTGAACTTAGATGAATTTATACGGACTTGGGCCAGATAGAAAGTTGAGATATTTTTTTGTAATTACTTGAATTTATGTAAATTCTTGACGGTAAGTAAAATCACGAACGCGGGTTCGACTCCCGCCGCCGCCGCCAAATTTCGCCTACGGCGAAATTTGGTGCCCTGAGCAGTAATGCCCTGAGCTTGTCGAAGGGCCTGTCGAAGGGCATTAGTCAAACACGCCCTCCATTTCATTGCGGACTTGCTCATGGTAAACCACTGGACTAAAAACTCACTGCCCACAATCACAGCCGGTCACCTCACACTGCTAAATTTAAACCCTGCGAATTGATTACCTATCACCCCTTCAAAGACAAGTCCCCTGCCCTTTCGTTTGAAAAATTCCAAATGTCAATATCTCACGAGCGTCCAAGTTTCACATACAGTTTCACATATTTTAGAAACCTGTTAAATCGACTTGCCTGCCTTCGTCACGACTTGCCTGCCGTGGCGAAGCTCGCCAGAGCGAAGACGGGTCGTTTTCCGGCCTGAATCGTCGCTGGGAGCACCTGAATCGTCGTTTTCCGGCTTAAGCTGTCAAGGCTTCTTTTTCTTCTCTAAAATTTAGGTGTTGTCACTGAAATAAAAGAACGAAAGGTTTGATTCTGCTTGGAGAAGCCTTTGCAAAGAAGCGGGGTTTTATGACCTCAACTATCCTAACCCGGATAAACCGGAAAAATGGCCACCAAGGCACAAAGACACAAAGCAAAACTGTTTGTAAAAATTAAACTTTGTGTTTTGGTGTCTTGGTGGCGAAAATGTTTTTGCACAAAATGCAAAGAATTCACAACTAAGACTCTAACACAGGGAGGCTTTGCGGGACTGCAATCCTAATCACCTGAATCCGGAAGCCAGAAACGCCTGGAGCTGCGTCCAGAATTCCGGGTGAAGATGACAGTCCGAATGTCCTTTTCCCGGGACGATCCAAAGATTTGCCCTCTCGGGGGCCGCTTTTTGCAGGCGTCGGCCATGTTCCAAAGGAATCGTAGCGTCATTATTCACCATGGATCAGGAGGATGGGTGTCTTGATATTGCCGATATTATTCACCGGTGCAATCTTCTCCAGGGGGACGCCGATTTTAAACTCGACATATCGAAACAACGGCCCGGCAAACAGGAGCGGAAAACGCCGCTTTTTAAAGTCGTCAAGCATGACATCCGCCGGATGGGCAAAAGCGCCGATCGTGACTGTGCATTGAATTCTATCATCATGGGCAACGGCGTAAATAGAAGCGGCTCCGCCGATGGACAAGCCGATGATGCCGACGGCTTCGGCCCCCTTTTCTTTCGTTACAAAATCGACAGCCGCAAGGATATCCTCGGAAAATTTCGGCATGGAAGAAAAGCCGTCCCCGTCGCTGCTGCCATGATTCCTGGAATCAAAAGCGAAAAGATTATAGCCGGTTTTATGCAGATGCTGAATGTACGGCAGACACCGCTCGACATTTCGTCCCCAGCCATGCACGAGGATTAATGTGGGCGCTGCTTCATCCTCTGCGGGAATCCACCAGCCATACAGCGACAACGCTTTTTTTGTGGGAAAGCGCACCGGGTCGAAGGACAGACCATACTGTTCCGGTGTATGTTGATGGGGCTGTTTTTGATTTCTAAAAAGGTGTAAAAGCCCTTTGCTGACGGCAAACGACAGAACGGCAACGGGCTGTAGGCTGGGGTCGGGCCACTAGGCTGGGGTCGGGCCACGCCAAGTAATTGACATTGCCAATAAAATGGCATAAAAACGTCTCTGAAACGGTCTTAATCGACCGGTTTTCCCCCTAAAACTGCCCTATTAAGAGAATCGACGAAAAATGGCTCGTGCAAAAAGACATTATATCCCCGGCTATGTCTGGCATATAACCCACCGATGCCATAAGCGAGAATTTCTTTTAAAATTCCCAAGAGATCGGCGCAGATGGATTGAGTGGCTATACCAGGCAAAGAAAAGATACAGCGCTTTGAGTGTGTTAAATTATATGGTCACATCAAACCATGTCCACCTGCTTGCATTTGATAATGGAGGCCGCAATGTCATCCCAGATTCAATAAAGTTGGTAGCTGGCAGGACCGGCCAGGAATACAATGTCCGTAAAAACAGGAAGGGTGCATTCTGGGAGGATCGTTATCATGCTACGGCGGTGGAAAGTAACCGCTATTTAAGGAAATGTATCACTTATATCGATATGAATATGGTTCGTGCCGGCGTGGTAGAGCATCCAACACAATGGGAGTTTTGTGGGTATAATGAAATCCAGAATCCAAGAAAAAGGAAAGGCATTATTGATTTTGATCGGCTGATGGACTTGCTGGGCTTTGAAAATTATGATGATTTAAAAGATGCTCACTACAAATGGGTGGACAGTGCAATGCAGACTGACAATAGTGATAAAGAAAACAAGTGGACACAAAGCATTGCTGTCGGCAGTAAAACGTTTATTGAAAAGATGAAAGAAGCCCTTGGGTTTAGAGCAACAGGCAGAAAGATAATTTGCGCTGACGATACCTTTGAACTTCGGGAAGTGCTCATGCCATATGGCAAAGCTAGTAATCTGGATTCTGGAAACACATTTTTATGGAATCAACAACCACCATCCTTAATCGGACAGTTTTTGCATGAAAATTGATCGATTAAGACCAAAATACGGGTGTTTTTAGGTATCTTTTATTGATTTTTCAATATGTTACTGTGGCCCGACCCCAGCATAACCAGCCCTTTTTCAATATGTTACTGTGGCCCGACCCCAGCATAACCAGCCCACAATTCTCGGTGCGATAGTTGAGGACAAACCCAACTTTATCACCATCGCCCACATCGGAATAGTCAACCATGCCAAACCGTACTTGATTTCTTTCAGCCTGGCCAAGGTGCATTACACCAATCCCGGCATCAGGGAAAACAAAGCCTTCAGCGTGAACATCCCTTCTGAAAATCTGGTGGTTGAAACCGATTACGCCGGGCTGGTCAGCGGCAAGAAAACGGACAAATCCGATCTGTTTGAGACCTTCTCCGGTGAGCTGGAATTTGCCCCTATGATCAAGGCATGCCCGCTCAACATGGAGTGCAAGCTTTACGACACCTATGACACGCCAACCCATGATCTTTTCATCGGTGAAATCGTGCAAACCTATGCCGATGAATCCGTGCTCACCGAGGGCAAAGT
>PVMK01163974.1_pt1 | contig 15096 bp, 14 predicted proteins | sample 1853481 | NCBI WGS metagenome assembly PVMK01 (sample SAMN08533507, study PRJNA380276) | Marine sediment metagenome, whole genome shotgun sequencing project.
AGAGCAAACCCGGGGAGGGCAGCACCTTCCATGTCTATCTTCCCAGGACCGAACAGACTGAAGAGATCGCTGAGACCAAGAAACAAGAACCTCTTCCAACCGGGACTGAACGAATCCTTTTTGTTGACGATGAACTGATCCTGCAGGATATGGTCAGTCAGATGTTGGAGAAGTTGGGGTATGAGGTTGTCACCGAAAACGGGAGCGTTGAGGCCCTGGAGCTATTCAGGAAGGGACCGGATCGATTCGATCTGGTGATTACGGATATGACCATGCCAAAGATGACGGGCATAGAACTGGCCGGGGAATTGTTGAACATCCGGCCCAATATCCCGATCATCCTCTGTTCGGGGTCCATTGACCAGGCCTTAAAAGGAAAGGCCGCGGCAGCCGGTATCCGGGAATTCATGGAAAAGCCCCTTTCAATGGGGAGTATCGCACAAACCGTCCGAAAGGCGCTGAATTAGGGAGAAAAATGTCCATGATTCTGGTAATAGACGATGATGAGGTCATAAGATCCTTGCTCCGGAGCCTACTGGAGCGAGACGGCTACGATGTGATGGAGGCCGAAAACGGGAAGATCGGGCTCAAATTGATTCGTGAAAATGGCGCTGATCTGGTCATCACCGACCTTATCATGCCCGAAAAGGAGGGCATCGAGACCATCCGGGAACTCCGAAGGGACTTTTCGGATGTGAAGATCATCGCCATCTCAGGAGGAGGTGCCATCGGACCCGAAACCTACCTCCAGATGGCCAAGGGCATGGGCGCCCACCGAGTCTTTGAAAAGCCTTTCAAACTGAAGGAGATGTCAGAGGCGATTCGGGAACTTTTGGACGGTTAGGGCGTGAGCGAGTTTAATACGTGCTGCTGTGAACACCCAACGGGGACATGGAAATGGCGAAAATCTTGGTGGTTGACGATGAAGAGATGATCCGAGACCTCCTCGGACAGCTTTTAGAAATGAACGGCTATGACTGCACACTGGCCGAAGATGCCTCGGCGGCCCGTGATATTTTGGAAAGGGAGACCTTTGACCTGATCCTTTCCGATATCGACATGCCCGGAGAATCGGGTCTGGACTTTATCCAATATGCCCTGACCGAGTATCCCGACACCGCGGGCGTCATGGTGACGGCATTGGATGATCCGGGGGTTGCAGACTCTGCTCTGGAGACGGGTGTTTATGGGTATATCATCAAGCCCTTTGATCGGAACGGAGTGCTCATAAATGTGGCCACTGCCTTGCGGCGCCGGCAGCTTGAGATAGAGACACAGGCCTTTCGCAAGAACCTTGAAGAGACGGTTGCGGAACGGACTACCGAGCTTCAAAAGAGCGTGGCGACACTGAGGAAGGCATTGGAGGGAAGTATCCATGCAATGGCGTTGACTGTTGTCATGCGAGATCCTTACACGGCGGGTCATCAACAGCGTGTGGCCGACCTGGCCTGTGCCATTGCTAAAGAGATGGGGTTTTTAGATGATCAGATCGACTGTATCCGCATGGCGGCAACAATCCATGACCTTGGCAAGATATCCGTACCGGCGGAAATCCTGAGCAAGCCCGGCAGCATCACTGAGATCGAATTTAACCTGATCAAGGCTCACCCCCAGGTGGGATATGATATATTGAAATCCATCGAATTCCCCTGGCCTATCGCCCAGGTGGTTCTGCAGCATCACGAACGGATCGACGGTTCGGGCTATCCTTCAGGTTTGTCAGGAGATGAGATTCTCACCGAAGCAAGCATCCTGGGAGTGGCCGATGTGGTTGAGGCCATGGCCTCCCACCGGCCTTATAGACCAGCCCAAGGGATTGACTCGGCCCTGGAGGAGATCTCTCAACACAGGGGGGCTTGCTACCGTCCCGATGTTGTGGATGCCTGTCTGAGGGTTTTTAAAGAAAAGACCTTTGATTTTGAGATGACGCATGGGGCGGTGTGACCATGGGGAAAGGATGAAGATCGACGGAGACGTTTGGGAGTTGGCAAGCCCTATTTCCCTTCCATCGCTTCTTTTAGCGAACCGTAAATCTCAAAGATGGTGGTGAACCCCGAGACCTCAAACACCTCAATGACCATTTCCTGAAGCCCGCACAGCACCAGCCCACCCTCTTTTGATTTCAGTTTTTTGGCCAGAATCAGCATGCTACGCAGCCCGGCGCTGCTGATATAGTCGAGCCCGGAAAGATCAAGGACAAAACAAGTCTCCCCTTTGTCTATCTCCTTTTCCACTTGTTTATCAAAATCAGGGGCTGAAACAGCATCCATCCGTCCGGTGACCGAGACCACCAAGGCCTTTTCTTCTTTCCTGAAGTTGACTTCCATGTCATTTTCCCTCCATCTTCCGCTTCCGCACCCTATCTTTTATCCGGTTTATATGGCCTCTTCCCAGTCCTTTGACCTCGCAGCCCAGTTCAAAATAGCGCTCTATCTGGGAGTCATCAAGGATCCCAAAGCAGTCCACAACTGCGAGGGGCGCACCTGCCATCTCCACCACATCATCCGGGTCCAGTTCCAGATAGACATGGTGCCGGACCGCAAGAATCACTGCATCGCTGTCTTTGAGAGCATCTTCCAGGTCCGCGTCATGGAGAATTCGCTGAGGTGTTCCTGGTTTCTAAAAAAACGCGACCAGCTCTCCCCTACCGCCGGATAGGAATCCTGTTTTTCCAGTTCCCACCAGTGCAGAACATAGGGATCATGTGCCTTGATTTCGGCTCCCATCTCGGTTAGTTTCCGAACAATAATCTCGGAGCCGCTGTAACGGGTATCTCCCACGTCCTCACGGTAGGAGGCTCCCCAGCACAGTGATTTGTGAGGCCGCCACGATCCGCCCCATGTTTCTGAGGGCATCTCTTACGAGCTGGGCGGCATGTAACCCCCTTGTGTCGTTGACATTGATGGCAAGAGGGGTGATCTGGAAGATATCCTTTTCAAACCCCATCAGGTGTTTGTAGGCCCACATGCCAAGTCCCCCGTCCTTTGGCAGACAATAACCCCCTATTCCCGGGCCGGGGAACAAAATATTACTGTGGGTGGGCCTGACCCTGATGGCCTCTATCACCTTTGTGATGTCAACGCCATTGGTCTCCGCAAAAAGGCTCCACTCGTTTATAAAGGCCAGGATGGTCGCCCGGTAGCTGTTTTCCACTATCTTGCAAGTCTCACTCTCAATGGGTTTTTCCATAACGGTCAAGGGGAAATTCTCCACATTGAGTATGTGAGATAAAAACCGTGTCACCCTTTCTCTGCTTTCCCGATTTATGCCGCTGCAGACGCGCCAAAAATCCCTGACAGAGCTCACATAATTCTTTCCGGGCATGACTCTCTCGAAGCTGTGGGCCAGAAGCGGTTCTTCTGAAATGCCCCGGGCCTTGAATGCCTTCTTGATTAAAGGATAGGCCACATACTCGGTGGTTCCCGGCGGCACCGTGGTCTCTATGAGCACCAGACAGTCGGGTGAAATTCTCTCACCGATCACCCCAAAGCTCTTTTCCAGGGCCCCTATATCTGCATGACCGCTTTTGAGATTCCCCAGTTCCTTTTTGACAAAATCGCACTGAACATCCACGACAACTACATCCGCCAGTTTCAGCGCATCATAGGTGAAGGTCGCCGTAAGGGTCTCTTTTTGCATTACACAGCGTTCAATCATGGAGGCAACTTCAGGATCCTCTGCCTTGACGGGCGAAATGCCTCGGTTGAACAGGGGGATCTTCCAGAAACTCCGGGTGCTCGGCCGCTGCATCCCGATGACGTACTTGCCGGGTTTTCCCGTCTTTTTATCCACTGAATCGGCCACTACGGCTGCCATCACAGCGCCCACAAACCCGAGGCCCATGACCACGACGATTTCGAGGCCTTGCTCGCGCCGGGATTTTACGATTTTCTCCAGCCGAGCAAATTCCTCTTTGTGTTTTTGCTCACCGGGGATCTCGAATTGCTCCCCATCGGGGCTTACTGAAAACTCCATCTGATAAACTCCTTTGTAGCTACTCAGGTTCAGGGGTTCAGGGTTCAACGTTCAGGGTTAAGGAACAAGGGCAAATTAATGGAAAGGCCTGATGATGTCAAGCTGAAGACGCGACAGGGAAGGGGGGTGCCCCCGTGTGTTTAGGTGCTGTCCCCGCTTGCCACTCTCTCAATAACCAGTTCCCTGAGTTTGAATTTCTGGACCTTTCCGCTGGCGGTCCTGGGGAAGTCTTCAAAATTGACGACCATATCAGGGATAAGATATCTTACTGTTTCGTCTCCCATAAAATCGACGAGTTCTTCCCGGGTAATGTGTTCCTCGGGGTTTTTGGGGATAATACAGGCAACGGTCTTCTCGCCCAGACGGTCGTCGGGGTAGCCGACCACCTGGCATTCCTTTGTTTTGGAAAAGGTATAGACGATTCCTTCCATATCGGTTGCATAGATGTTTTCTCCCCCACGGACGATCATGTCCTTGATCCTTCCTTTTAACCGGATGTTTCCTCCCTCGTCCATGGTGCCGAGATCTCCGGCATGAAACCATCCCAGATCGTCCACTGCCTCGGCGGTCCGTTCCGGATTTTTGTAATATCCGAGAAAGCTTGTGGGGCCTCTGTGGCAAATTTCACCCATTGTGTTCACGGGGACAACCCGACCGGTCTCCGGGTCGGCAATCTTGACCTCATTTCCAACGTCCAGCGGGGGGCCGGGGCTCTCGGCAATCAACTCAATGGGGGAATCGGGAAGACTCAGGACATTGCTTCCACATTCGGTTGTGCCATCCCCCTGGAGGATGTTTGATCCAAAACAATCTACGATCTGCAACGCCACCTCCGGCGGCATGGGGGCTCCGGTAAAGATAGAGATTCTCAGAGTGGAGACATCGGTTTTCTCAAATTCCGGATGATTCATAAGATCGATGTACATGGTGGGCACGCCTATGGCAATGGTTGTGCCTGCACTTTCCAGCTCTTTTAAGGAAAGTGTTGTAGAGTATCTTCCCATGATCACCAGGGTTCCGCCGGTGAGAAATACCGTATGTTGAACCACACAGTTTCCGGTTGTGTGAAAAAGGGGTGTCATACATAGCCAGGTGTCCCGGGAAGTAGCCCCCATTCGACTGGCAAGTCCCTTTGAATGGAGCATCCGGGTATTGTGGGTGTGGACCACCCCCTTTGGCATGCCTGTTGTGCCGGATGTGTAGGCAATCTCCAGCAGATCATCCGCCTCGAGCGGGGTGTCTTTGAGATAACCGGCCAGGGACATGTCACTCGAACCGCAATCAAAGTCCCTGTTTATCAAATCGTCAAAACCAAGCATCCACGATTTTTTCTCCTCCCCTTTTACCACCACGTGCTCCAGGTGAGGAAAGTCAGGACGAATCCGGTCCATCAACTCGACAAAGGAAAACCCCCGCCATTCACTGGGCATAAAGAAAACCTTTGCTTCCAAATGATTCAGGATGGTTGTAATCTCCATCTTTCTGAAAAGGGGGTTCATGGGTGACACAACAGCCCCGATTGAGACACAGCCGTAAAGGGCAATGCTATATTCAGGCCAGTCAGGGAAAAGAACCCCCACGCGATCGCCCCTTCTTAATCCGAGCTTTAAAAGGGATGTGGCCATCCTATCGACGGCCTCTTTGAGTTGTTTGTAGGTGTATTGGGTTTCACCAAACCGGATGGCGATGTTGTCCGGAAAACGGGCAGCGCTGTTGGCCAGCATCTCTCCAAAGGTCAGCCCCTTTTCCATGTCGGGCCCAAATCGATGACAGTAGCTCGTTTTGAGTTGGCTCATGCCGTTACCCCCCAAACATCTTGATAGGTTTCTGTAGGGTAATTCACCATTATGGAAGTGGTTCACGGGTTCAAAGGTTCAGAGTTCAAGGTTCCATTTTCGTCCCCGGGCTACATTTGATATGCGTATTTACGAGAAAAGCGTCAGCTTCGTCTTTGTCAGTCCTAGTATGAAATTTGGAGCCAAATTGCCAAGTACTTGGGAAAATGATTATTTTAAAGAGGACTTCGGGTCTTCAATCCCTTCTTTGTTTTTAACCCTGAACCTTGAACGTTGAACCTGTGAACGGTTACTCATTGTGTTAGGTTTTTACTTCTGAACGGAGCTTCTTTGCCATAATTTCCCTTAGTTTCACCTTTCGGATTTTTCCGCTGGGTGTTGTTGGGAACTCATCCATAAACTCGATTCGATCGGGGATCTTAAACCTTGCCACCCTGTCCTTAAAAAAACCCTTCATTTCCTCATAGGTGAAAGCGTTCCCTTTTTTGGAAATGATACAGGCACAGGTCCCTTCCCCGAGACGATCATCGGGGATCCCGATGACTGCGACCTGTTCTATCCGGTCATAGGTATACAGGATGTCTTCGATTTCTGTGGGCGAAATATTCTCACCCCCCCTGACGATCACATCCTTGATTCTTCCCACGATGATCAGATTTCCATGTTGATCCATCTTTGCCAGATCGCCGCTGTATATCCAGCCCCGATCATCGATTACCGCTGCTGTTTGTTTTGGATCTTTGAAGTATCCGATACACACATTCTGTCCCCTCGCGCACGCCTCGCCCTCCTGACCTATGGGGATGATCCGCCGGTTTTTGTCCACCACCTTGTGCTCCATGCCCGGCTGGGGTTTACCCACGGTCTCGCAAACGATTTCAACCGGATCATCCAGGGAGGTTATGTTGCTGATGGCGGTCTCTGTCATGCCATAGGCCGAGGTCATATAGCACCCCATCCTTTTGATGATCTGATGGGCGACCTCCACCGGGAGAGGGGCGCCGGCCAGGGCCATGGTCCTGAGTGAGGAAAGGTCAAATTTGTCCATATCAGGATGCTGGAGCATCATGATGGGCATGGTGGGCACGCCTATGGGTATGGTCACGCGGTTTTTTTCGATTTCCCTAAACGCCTCTTCCACGTTCCACGTCTCCAGAAGGACGCCGCATGACCCGCTGATCACCGAGGTGTAAAAGGCGTTGACCAGAGCGGTTGTGTGAGAAAGTGGCACCATGATCAGCCAGACGTCCTCATGGGTGAGCCGGATGCCGTTGATGGTCCCAAGGGCCGACCGACAACGGGTGTTGTGGGTGTGCATGACCCCTTTTGGTTCCCCGGTTGTGCCGGACGTAAAAACAATCTCCAGGAGATCGTCCGGTTCCACAGGGTTTTCTTTTGCGTAGACACGGTGATAATAGTCTTTGGGATAGGCTTTCCCCCAATCTTTACTGAGCAACGCCTCAAGGGCTATCTCGTGAGGATGGAGTTTTTCCCCAGAAATAATAATGTGTTTCAGGTCCGGGAGGTCGTCCTTTATTTCCATCATCAGGTTGGAAAAAGAAAACCCCCAGAACTCGTTTACCATAATGATGGCCGCGGCCCCTGTCTTTTCCAGTATATATCGAATCTCCCGCTCGCGCAGCCTTTCTGAAATGGGGATGTTGACGGCTCCCAGTTTTGCCAGCGCCAGGGTCGAGTAAATAAAGTCGAGCCGGTTTGGAAAAAGGACGGCCACCTTGTCTCCGTGGCCGATACCCAGATCTATCAGTGCCAGGACCAGCCGGTCAACGATCTGTCCAAGCACTTTCCAGGTTATGGTTTTTTCACGGAACACAAAAGCTTTTCCGTCGGGAAAACGTTCCACGGTCCTGTCCAGATATTCTCCAAGGGTAACTCCTGGCGGGATTTCCCCCGGGGTGTAGTAATAGCTTTGCGTTAGTTTTGTTTTTTCCATACGTTTTCTCGCAAGGGTTGTGCAGGAAGATGCCGGAGATCAGTGCAAAGGGACTCCTTTATCAGGAGTTCTCATCATACTTGTAAAAGCCCTGACCGCTCTTTTTTCCCAGTTTGCCTCCGTCCACCATCCTTTTCAAAATCGGGGGCGGGGCGAACAATGGGTCCTTGAGGCGGTCATAGAGCACGGACGTCAGGTGCAGATGGTCATCAAGACCCGATTGATCGATCAGACTGAGGGGTCCCTTTGGGTATCCAAGCCCCATCTTGAGGGCGGTGTCCAGCCCTTTTTTATCTCCAAGCCCGTGGTCATAGTAATTGAGGGCCTGGTTCATATAGGGAACAAAAAGATAATTGACGATAAACCCGGGAGAATCCTTGGCCACCACCGTCTCTTTGCCGATTTTCGAACAGAAATCCACAACCAGATCGATGGTCTCCTGTGAAGAATTAAGCGCCCTGACAACCTCCACAAGTTTTCGCTCCAACAGGGGCTTTAAAAAGTGCATCCCAAGGGCCCTCTCCGGGTTGGTCGCGTTATTGCTGATCTCTGTCACGGAGTGACACGATGTGGTCGTGGCAAGCACCGTGTCTGTCCTTACCACGTCTGAGAGGTCGGAAAAGATCTTGTTTTTAAGGTCCAGATCATCGGGAAGAGACTCAATGACCAGATCCACGTCCTTTAACAGGGTTATGTCCGCGCCAGAGGTAAATTGTGAAAGGATTTGTTCTTTTTTTTCTTTTTCGAGTGTGCCGGATTCAATGGCCCGGTCAATGACCCGGTCAATAGATTGCTTAAACGCGTTTGTTCCCCTGCCGAGCGCCTGTTTGTCTGCATCCCAGACGGCCACAGGATAGCCTGCCCCGGCTACTATATAAGCGATTTCGACCCCCGGTCCTTCAAAACCCGCAATACCGATCTTTTCGATCTTCATTATTTTATCCTCCATCAGGCGCCGAACATCCCGGCTCCTTTATATTCGTAGAATCCTTTTCCTGTCTTACGCCCCAGATGCCCCGCATCAACCATACGTCTGACAAGAGGAGGGGGCCAGAATTGCTGGTCCTGAACCTGCTCAAAAAGGGCCAGCGATACCCGCAGCTGGGTATCCATCCCGATGTAGTCAAGGAGTTCAAAGGGGCCCATGGGGTATCCAAGCCCCAGTTTTACTGCCTTGTCAATGTCCTCCACCGAAGCCAGCCCCTCTTCATACGCTTTGATGCAGGAATTGTTAAAGGCTACGATAAAATGGTTCAGGATAAATCCCGGGGTCTCCACGGTTGTGACAAAGACCTGGTTCAGTTTTTTACCAAATTCCATGGTCCTTTCATAGGTCTCATCGCTTGTCTGAATCCCTCGGGTCACCTCAACCAGTTTCATGACCTGGGCCGGCAGACAAAAGTGCATGCCGATGGTCCGATCCGGTCTTCCCGAGCCCGCCGCGATGGAGGTAACAGAAAGGGTGGACGTGTTTGAGGCAAAGATGGTTTCAGGCGGACACACCTCGTTGGCTTGGCAAAAGACCTGCTTTTTGGTCTCCAGATCCTCAAAGACCGCCTCGATGACAAACTCGCAATCGGCCAGGTCCTCATATTCCAAGGTCCCGATCAGGTTTTTTTTCATGACCAGGTCCTTTTGTTCAGGCGTCATTTTCCCTTTTTTTACGCTTTTGGCAAAAAACCGGTCAATTAGGTCAAGACCTTTATCCAGAGTCTCTTTGTCCCTTTCAACAAGGATTGTCTTAAACCCTGCCCGGGCAGACACGATGGCTATGCCGGAGCCCATGGTTCCGGCCCCCAAAACCCCAACGTTTTTTTCTTGGTCCGACATGATTATTTTTCTCCCAGTAGTTTTATTAAATATGAAAACCCAGTCCTTTGGTCTTTGGACCCAGGCACCTTTACTTTTTCTCAGTGAAATGCCTGCCGATGACGATCTTCTGAATCTGGCTCGTCCCCTCATAGATCTGGGTGATTTTTGAGTCACGCATCATCCGTTCCACGGGGTAGTCCCTGCAATAGCCATACCCGCCATGAATCTGAATCGCGTCGGAGGTTACTTTTTCAGCCATCTCCGAGGCCATGAGTTTGGCCATGGAGGCTTCGGCCGAAAAATCCTCATGGCCGAGATCCATCAGTCTCGCTACATGGAGAACCGACTGCCATGCCGCCTGAATTCGGGTGGCCATTTCGGCAATCATAAACTGAATTCCCTGGTGCTCGATGATCCGTTTGCCAAATTGCACACGCTCGTTGGCATAGGAAACAGCTGCCTCAAAGGCTGCCTCGGCAACCCCCACGGCCTGGGCTGCAATATTTGGCCGGGAGTCATTGAGGTAGCTTAAGAGAATCCTGAATCCTTCCCCGGGGACCCCGATCAGGTGATCCTCGGGCACATGACAATCCTCCAGGACTATCCCGGCTGTGCTGGATGCCCGGACCCCCATCTTCTCCTCTTTTTTACCCACGCTGAAACCGGGCATATCCTTGGTGATCACAAAAGGGCTCAGGCCCAGTGACTTGCCGTTTTCCCGGACGTTTAAAAAAACGCTAAAGAGATCGGCTGTATCGCCGCTGGTGACAAAGGTTTTTGTCCCGTTTACAATGTACCCGTCCGGTGTTTTTATTGCCGTTGACTTCATGGACCGAACATCTGAACCCGCATGGCTCTCCGACATTGAAATAGCGCCCAGGGCGCCTTTTAGAAACATGGGGAGGAATTTTTCTTTTTGTTTATGTGTCCCGAATTTTACGATGGGGTAACAGCAGTGGGAAGTTGTGGCAAAAATAATGGCTGTTGAGGGACAGGCCTTGGAAAGCTCCCTTAATATCACCAGCCACGCTGTCTTGGACACGGGGCTGCCACCGTATGCCTCGGGGATAAAAAGACCGTTGAGGCCGATTTCGTTGATTTTTTCAATGTTTTCCCAGGGGAACCGCTCATCCCTGTCCACCTCCGCGGCCAGCGGCCCTATGTCTTTCCGGCAGAGATCCTGAACGGTTTCCACGACAAGCTTTTCCTCTTCACTCAGCGTTATGCCTTTCAAAAAAAAATCTTTCAATGAAATCTCACCTCCCTACCAGGCGATCAGCTGACCACCGTCAATATAATATATGTGGCCGGTGATGTAATTGGATTCCTGAGAGCACAAAAAGGCCGCAAGATACCCCACCTCTTCGGGTTCTCCGACCCGTCTTGCAGGAATCCGGCGAAGGATGCTCTTGCGAAGGGCTTCATTTTCCATCGCGGCCTTTGAGATGTCCGTCATGATGTGTCCGGGGGCCACAGTGTTTATCTGGATATTGTGTCGGGCCCATTCCACCGCAAGACATCTTGTCATGGCCTCGGCCGCCCCTTTTGACACACAATAGGCCAGCTGTCTGGAGACACCCAACTGCCCCCAGAAAGAACCGATATTGATGATTTTGCCGCCCCCCCTGTCGATCATCTGTCTGGCCACATCCCTTGAGAGGGAAAACATGGGAAAAAAGTTGACCCCCATGGCCTGAAACAGTTCCTCATCGCTGAGTTCCATGGCCGCCTTTTCCATGTGAATCCCGGCATTGTTTATCAAAAAATCGATTCCCCCAAATTCAGAGACGGCTCGTTCGATCATCTGCTGTCTGTCCGAAGGGGATGAAACATCCGCCCTCACAGGCAAGACCGTACCACCCCCTTTTTCGATTTCAGAGCATGCCTCAATCAGGGTGTCTTCATTTCTGGCACAGCATATCACCTTTACCCCGCTCTCAGCCAGAATCGCTGCGATGGATTTCCCGATGCCTTTGCTGGCTCCGGTAATAAGTGCGATTTTCCCATCCAAACCCGTCAGTTTCATGATTAAAATTTATCTTCCCTTAAAATTTCTTTTCCCTATTTGTAAAACTTTTCCAGGTCAGGGTCACGTCTTTCGTTAAATGACGCGGTCAGTTCTTTGGATTCCTTTGAGTCAAGATAATAAGATAGCAGCAAGTCATGTGCGACCCGGGTAAAACCCGCGACACCCCCATGTTTGGCTAAAAAAGAGGCCTTGATGGCATAAAGGGCCTGGGGACCCCGTTTAATAAGCTGTTCACACCAGCTACTTATCTCGGTCTCCAGTTCCTCCGGGGGGACCACCACATTCACAAGACCCATGGAAAGGGCCTCCTGTGCGGAATATTTCTTGCCAAGCATCCACATCTCTTTGGCCTTTTTCTTACCCACAAGGTCCTCCAGATACCAGGTCCCGTACCCCGCATCAAAGCTCCCCATCATGGGACCCACCTGTCTGAAGACCGATCGCTCCGTGGCAATGGTAAAATCACAAATCACATGAAGGACATTGCCGCCACCCACGGCATAGCCGTCCACTGCCGCGATCACCGGTTTGGGATGTTTGTCAATAAGATCATACACATCCATCACCGGGATAATCCCTTTGTAGGCATGGGTCTTTGGAAGACCCGATTTGTCTCCTCCGATGCAGAAAAACTTGCCCCCGGCACCATTTATCACAACCACCCGCATTGCATCATCCAGACGTGAATCTTCCAGGGCGTCTTTTAGTTCCCGAAGGGTCGTCGCCCGAAACATGTTTCCGGCGTCGGGGCGGTTTATGGTGATCCGGGCAACCTGATCCTTTTTGTCGTAGATAATATCTTCATATGTATCCGCCATCTTTTTCTCCTTTTAATTTTAATTTATATCAGATTCATTTTTCTTTTTTCTGATAACGCCGGATTCTCTGAGCACTTCGAGATCCGTCTGGGCCATGCCCAGCCATTCCCGGTAGACTGTTTCATCGTGTTCCCCAACACGCGGTGGGGCTTTATGGGCCTTTTCTCTTGTTTTATGCAATTTCCATGGTGGCCCGATCTGAGGGATCTTCCCCAGTTCTTTGTCTTTAACAGAAAAGATCATCCCGCGTGACTGGATATGGGGATCTTCCACCACACCGTCCACATAGTTGATCGGGCCGCAGGGGACCCCGTTTTCAGACAGGTATTCAAACCAATGTTGGGTCTCTTTTTTCGGAGGACCTCCTCAAGCTTGGAAACGATCTCCGTTCTGTGGATCTTCCGGTTCTCATTGCTCCCGTATTTATCCATCTCCAAAAGCGCTTCGAGGCCAAGAAGTTTGCAGGCCCTCTCCCATATCCGGTCGTTTCCGATGCCCACATTCAGAAAACCGTCTTTTGTCTGGAGGGGTTGGTAGATGGCAATGGGGCTGCTCCTGTTGGCATCGGGGACCGGCAGCTCTCCGGTGGCGAGATAGCTGACAACCCGGGGCGTCACAAAAGAGACAATACTGTCCACAAGAGAAACATCAATAAAATCCCCAAGACCTGTGAAGGTACGTCGGTAAAGACACGAGACAATGGCAAAACATGCCTGGTGGGCGGCCAGGATATCGCCGGCCGCTGTCCCCACTTTTTCAGGATGATCGTTATCCCCGGTGACACCCATGACACCGCCAATTCCCTCGGAGATCAGATCATAGCAGGGGCGATATCTGTACGGGCCTGTGTGGCCAAATCCCGTGATGGAACAATAGATGAGTCCCGGGTTTGGCCCCTTCAGGTTTTCATAAGAAAGCCCCAGTTTTTCAAGTGCCTTAAGGGTGAGACTGAGCACAAACACATCCGCTTTCCCGATGAGCTGTCTTAGAATCTCCGTTCCCTTTGGATCACGGATGTTTAAGGATATGCTGCGTTTGTTCCGGTTGGCGCTCAGGTACCATGGGCTGGCCCCCTTGTAGAACGGAGGACCCCAGTAACGGCTGTCGTCCCCCTGTGTGGGCTCCTCGATCTTGACCACCTCCGCCCCCATGTCCCCCAGAAACATGGTGCAGAAAGGGCCGGAATAGGATGTGGTGAGGTCCAGGACCTTGATTCCCTCAAGCGGCAGCCTTGATTTTTCCATTGTTGGATTTTCATTGATCAGTTTTTTTGTATTTACAAGAACCTTTGATTTTTTGTGCAAATGTCATTCCCACAATATCACACGTTTTACCCGACGTCCGGCACATTGAGAAGACCGGTTTAATGGGGTGAGCGGGGTGGTCTAAGTGGCTTGCAACGGCCTCATGAATAGACGAAACACCCGCCAACTGTCAAGCAAATAGGTGCATGTCAACCGTATTTATCAGCCCGGAATTTTCTTTAAAAAACTCTGAAATCCAGCCTGTGTCCTGATCATATTGCCTCGGCCTCAAAAAAGATCGTTTGTTAAAAAAAAGCGGGGGATTGTTTTTCAGGGCACAGGGTAAACGAATGGTGTGGGGTGAGGATAACAAGGGGGATAAGTTTCAGTTTTTGAAATCCGACCTCGCAGTTACGGAAAGACGATTTTGATTAATCCTTTAAGCCTTCAACTGTGGTGATGGTGCCTTCTTTGGTACTGGGGCCTCTGCGGTAAATAATCTCCCGTCAAAGACCCGGGCCAGGCCGTGGCCATGGTCCCCGCACCCATAACTGTCACAGTGTTTATGAGATTACCTCTATGTCCCAGCCGTTGCCGGCTGTCTGTCCAGCTTTAAGGAGCGCGTGATCAAGATAAAAAGGATTGCAGCCACGGCAATTCCAAATCCAAGAAGATCCATTGTCCAGCCCCGCAGCCCCATAATAAATCCCCCAACAAACAGGGCAGCCCCTGAGACTGCTCCGGTTGGCGTCCAGAGCCGAAGGTTCCCAATGCCGAGCATGTAGTTCTCCAGGACCGACCCTATCAAAAACACACCGATAATCGCTGAAATGGCTGCCTGAAAAATATCTCCAATTCCAGCCTGACAAACCAATGCCGGGTCGAGCACAAAAAATAAGGGCACGATATACTTGACCCCGCCAAGTTTCATAGCCATCAGCCCCACCCGGAAGGGTTTGGCGCCAGCGATGACGGCCGCTGGAAACGCTGCCAGGGCAACCGGCGGAGTAATGAACGAAAGCATCCCCCAATACATCACATACAAATTGACGGCGATGGGGTTGAGTCCTATCATAACCAGGGCAGGGACCAGGACCAATGCCAGGAAGACATAACAGGCCGTGATGGTCATGCCCATTCCCAAGACAAAGCTCGCAAAGGCGCCTAGGATAAGCATGAACAGCATGCTTCCCCCGGCCAGCGAGACAATCTCCCGCGCAAAGGCGGCGGCCACACCGGTAAGGGCAAGGGCACCCAGAATCATTCCCACCCCTGAAAGAATGGCGATCAACTCACACAGGAGCTTTCCGGATGACTGAATAAAAAGCAAAAACGAACGAAGCGTGAATCTCGTTTGCTTCCGGATCATGGCAAACGCAAGCAGGAATATAATTGAATAAAATGGCGCCTGACTTTCCAACCGAATCACAAAGAGGACGTACAGCAATACGGCTATGCCGCCGAGATA
>PVMK01121119.1_pt1 | contig 15094 bp, 12 predicted proteins | sample 1853481 | NCBI WGS metagenome assembly PVMK01 (sample SAMN08533507, study PRJNA380276) | Marine sediment metagenome, whole genome shotgun sequencing project.
GAGCCCGGGTTGGATGCGCTGCTCGATCTGGTCGATTGCGAGACTCTGCTGGAGATCGAACAGATTCGATCTGCCGCAGGGCGCGTGACGGCGGACCTTTCTTCTCTCCGTTTGGGCCGATTGGCGATCGTGGTGGTATCCGATGCGCTCTTCGGGATGCTCCGGATGTTTCACACATTGTCGGAGGCCGCGTTTTCCGACGCGCAGATATTCAGGGACCGCGACCAGGCGCTGCAGTGGCTCGACGAGACCGTCGATTGAAGGCGGTGTTGAGCACACGATTCAGCACGTGGAGTCTGTTTTTTCGGGGGGGCCGAGCAACCAATCCCCGCGTCGAATCCGGAGACCAGCAACTCCCGCAGAGCAGTACGACCACGGGCGCGACTCCATGACTGGCATTGGTCGAAGCGGCAAGCGAATCGGAAAGATTCGCCGGCTCGGAGTCTGATCCGCTCGCTCCTCGACGAAAGTGGGATATCTTCCCGCCCCCCCACGCTCTGCCCGTCGAGCCAGTCGGTTCAGGCGGACCGGGGCGAACGCGGAGATTGCAAGGTGAGCGATGTCATCCTACTGGAAGGGATCCAGATCCCGGCTGCGCTGGGCGTCACGGCGGCGGAGCGGCGGGTTCGCCGGCCGGTCACACTGGACCTGGAGATCGGACTCGATCTTCGAGAGGCGGGTCGCGTGGACCGGATCGGGCGTACCGTCCACTACAAGCGGATTTTCGAGATCGTCGAGGACGTCGCGGCGAACCAGGAGCACCAGCTCGTCGAGGCGCTCGGGGACCGAATTGCTCGTGTGGTGCTCTCGAAATTCGACGTTGATTTCGTCACGGTCACGGTCCGCAAGCCCACACCGATCGCGGGTGTCCTCCAATACGCGGGTGTGCGGATCACGCGAACCCGCGAGGATGTCAGCTGAATCTGCCGATTCAACAATGTACGGCATGAAACCAGGGAATTAGAAACACAAAACCCATTAGGTTAGTCTGGTATTGCCCCTCGCGTAACCGGATCGGGGCCCTCGCACCGTAGAACCATCGGAGACCACCTATGGCTTCTGAGAAGCCGCCCGCCCCCGTCGTGAATCTCGCGGATGGCGACCTCGCCCAGGTGTCCAAGAACGAGCGGATCAAAAACGCGAGCGAAGGGCTCTTCTACGTCCAGCCCGCGAAGGGCGCGCGCCACGCCTTTGCGGATGAGATCAGCGCCCTCGACCGCGGGGAGAGCCAAACGATCTCCGGCGAAGCCAAGGAGATCTCGAAGTTCTTCGGCATCTACAAGCAACAGGGCCGAGGCGAGCGCGGTAAGAAGATCGATGACCATTTCTTCATGGTCCGGATCAAGGCGCCTGCGGGTGGCGGCTTCAGCCGCGATCAATGGCTCGCGCTCGACCGCGCCGCGGACGATTACGCGGACGGCACGCTGCGCGTGACCTCGCGCCAGGGGATTCAGTACCACCACATCTACGGTCCGAAGCTCGCCCCGTTGATCCGACACCTCAATCGCGATTATCGCGACGGTGCGACGCTTGGCGCCTGCGGCGACGTCAATCGCAACGTGATGGGTTGCCCGATCGAAGGCCTGGACCCGGAGTACGCGACCGGCGCGTTCGATCTCTCGTTCGAACTCGCCGATGAACTCTCGCCGCAGTCCACCGCCTACTTCCAGATTTTCCAATCCGACGAAGAGGGTCGCACGCTGCGACCCATCAACTCGAGCGAGCCACTCTACGGCGAAACCTATCTACCGAGAAAATTCAAGATCGGCATCGCGCATCCGACCGACAACTCGATCGATGTGCTGACGCAGGACGTCGGGCTCGTTCCGGTGGCGTCAAATGGTGTTATTGATGGCAGCGTCTGGGATCTCTACTCGGGCGGAGGTCTCGGGCTCACCCACAACATGCCGGAGACCGCGGCGCTTCTCGGGCTCTACCTCGGCCGTGTGCGCCGCGAACAGGTTGTCGAGGTCTGCAAGTCGATCGCGATCCTGCAGCGCGAGCAGGGCGAACGGAAGAATCGCCGTCAGGCGCGTTGGAAGTACACGATCCGTCGACTCGGCGTGGACGCGGTCAGGGAGACGCTGCGCGATCGCTTCCGGATCGAACTCGAAGACGCCGAGCCGACACCGTTGCCGCCGATGGATCTTCACCTCGGTTGGCACGAGCAACGAGGTGGCGGGGGCTATTACGGTATTTCGGTCGAGAATGGCAGGGTGACGCCCGCGCTGCGCGCGGTCCTCCGCCAGGCGGTGGTAGAGCTGAACGCTTCGGTTCGCGCGACCGCTCAACAGGATCTGTTGCTCTGCGATGTGCGGGATCGCGCGGCCCTCGAGCGGATTCTCGAACAGGGCGGCGTCGCGAAGCCCGAATCGATCTCGATCGTGCGCCGGAATTCGATGGCTTGCCCCGCGAAGCCAACCTGTGGTCTCGCGATGACGGATGCCGAGCAAATTCTTCCGATCTATATCGACGCGATCGAGGCCGCGGGACTCGGGGATGTCGACGTGGTGATCCGAATGACGGGTTGTCCGAACGGTTGCGCGCGCCCGCCAACCGCAGAAATCGGGATCTACGGCTACGGGAAGAACGATTACGTCGTCCTGGTCGGAGGCTCCAGGGAAGGCACGCGGATCGCGCAACCCCTCTACGCCCGGCTTCCCGGCGAGCAGATGGTCCCGGCGTTGGTCGGTCTGTTGGCGGCGATTCGCGATCGCGCGAAGGGTCGGCCTGCCGGTGAGTTCCTGCACCAAGTGGATCTCGAGCAGTTGCGCTCCTGGGTCGGCGTGACAGACAGAGCTTGATCGACCACGGTGTCTTCGTGGTATCTTCTCAGCTCGGCTGACGCCCCCCCGCCGAGTGCCGAGGGAGTGCTGCGTATTGAGTAGACCCGACCGCGAGGCTTCGCTGACCCGCGCTGAAGCGGAACGATTGGTTGCCACCGCGGTAGATGCGGGCCGGCTCGAACGTCGCCCCGCCGAGCGGCTTGCCGCGCAGCTTTTCGCCCCGGTCGTTCGGCAAATCGTGCTCGAGGGCGCCGCCGAGAGCAAGCGGCAGGGTAAGGGCGATGTCGTCAGCGTCTCTCGGAACGTCTTCATCCCGCTGACGAATCTTTGCCGGGATCGCTGTGCGTACTGCACTTTCGCAAAACTTCCAGACTCCCCGGATGCCAAGACCTACACGCTCGCCGAAGTCGAAGCGGTTGTGTGCGGCGCTGTCTCGTCGGGTTGCCATGAGGCACTCCTGTGCCTCGGCGATAAACCCGAAGTCGCCCATCGCTCGTATCGCGAGTGGCTCGCGCACAACGAATTGCGCGACACGACCGACTATCTCGTTCGGGCCTGCCGGATCGCATTCGAGGGCGGAATCCTGCCGCACACCAATGCGGGCATTCTCAGTGAGAGCGAGATGTCGGAGTTGCGGCCTTGGAATGCTTCGATGGGATTGATGCTCGAATCGACGAGCACGCGACTTCGCGAAAAGGGCATGGCCCACTACTACAGTCCCGACAAGGATCCCGATCTGCGCATTCGTATGCACGAGCAGGCTGGTGAATTACGAATCCCATTTACGAGCGGAATCCTGCTCGGAATTGGAGAGAACGCGGTCGAGCGGGTCGATACGCTCTTGACCATTCGCGAACTCGACGATCGCTACGGTCACATCCAGGAGGTGATCGTCCAGCCCTTCCACCCCAAGGCGGATACGCCGATGGCTGCTATCGAACCGCTCTCGGACGAGGAAGTGGCGGGTTGGGTCGCAATCGCGCGTTTGATCCTCGGACCGGAGATGAACATTCAGGCGCCGCCGAACCTCGCGTCGGATGCGCTCGACTTGCTGCTGCGCTCCGGGCTCAACGACTGGGGAGGTGTCTCGCCAGTGACGCTCGACTTCATCAACCCCGAGGCGCCGTGGCCGGCGCTCGAAGCGCTGAAGCAGCGCACGGAAGCCGCGGGCCAACGCCTCATTGAGCGCCTTCCCGTCTATCCCGCGGTTCTCCTCGACCGACCCGACTTTTTCGAGCCCCGCGTTCGCGAGGCCGCGCTCGCGCAGGCTGATCCGTCTGGCTTTGCAAGGACCGTCGCAACCGGAGCCGGCGTGGCGGCGGCGTGATGGTGGATCGGTTGCTCGCTGACGTGGAGGCGGCGTGATGTCGTTGGTTCGGTTGCTCGCTGACGTGGAGGCGACGTGATGTCGTTGGATCGGTTGCTCGCTGACGTGGAGGCGGCGTGATGTTGGATCGGTTGCTCGCCGGCGTGAGCCCCGAGGTCGGTCGCATTCTCGAAGCGGCACTCGAAAAGCGCGAACTCCGCGAGCGTGACGCGAGCGCGCTGCTGTCCACCGAGGGAGTCGACTTCTTCGCGCTGCTTCGCGCCGCGGATCTCGCCCGCAGCGAAGACAACGGAGACGACGTCTCCTTCGTGGTGACCCGCAACATCAATTGCACCAATGTCTGCTACGTGGGGTGCACATTCTGCGGCTTCTCGCGTCAGAGCGACGAGGATGACGCCTACGATCACCCGCTCGAAGCGCTGCTCGAAAAAGCGCGCGACGCCGTGGCCCGGGGCGCAACTGAATTCTGCATCCAGGGCGGGATTCACCCCGGCAAGGACCACAACCACTATCGTGACATCCTGCTCGCGCTGAAGGAAAAATTCCCCGACCTCCACCTGCACGCTTTTTCGCCCGAGGAGATCGACTTCGGCCACCGAAAGAGCGGGATGCAGCTGTGCGACTACCTGCGCTGGCTGATGGACGCCGGCCTCGGGACGATCCCCGGTACCGCCGCGGAGATTCTCGACGATTCGGTTCGCGCGATCGTTTCGCCCCGCAAGCTCGAGACCGCGCGCTGGGTCGAGATTATCAAAGCCGCCCATTCGGTCGGGTTGCGATCGACCTCGACGCTGATGTACGGGCACGTCGAAACCGTCGAGCAGGTCGCCGCGCACCTGAATCTGTTGCGCGAGATTCAGCGGGAAACCGGAGGCTTTACGGAGTTCGTCCCTCTAGGTTTCATCCACGAGCGCAACATCCTGTTCAACCACATGAATGCGCGGCCCGGTGCTTCGATGCCCGAGGATCTGCGCATGATCGCGGTCGCGCGGCTGTTCTTGCGGCCATGGATTTCGAATATCCAGATGTCGTGGGTGAAGATGGGGCCCAAGCTCGCCCAGATGGCGCTGCTCGCGGGTGCGAACGACTTCGGCGGAACGCTGATGGAGGAGTCCATCAGCCGAGAATCCGGATCTCACTTTGGAGAGAATCTGCCCCAGGAGGAGATTCGCCAGCTGATCCGAGCGGTCGGGCGCGCGCCGGTGGAGCGATCGACCACCTATCAGATCCTACGACGCTTCGATGATCCCGCCGAGGATCCGCCCTCTCTCGAACCCGACCAACCCCACGAACTCTCTGGCCCCGCGCGCTGGCGGCTGGCCTCTCAGCCCTAGAAAACAATCGGTTGTGTCCCAAATTGTGCTCGGTGCGAAGATTGCGTAGCGGCAGCAGCTACTTCCGGCCACACGACGGCTCCTATTTGCCAAGACCCCGATTGCAAAAGGGTTTGATCGCGATCAGCACAATCTTTGGGACACAACCAAAACAATCAGGATCAGCCCGACCGTTCAGACAAGTCTGGCCACCCAGGCATTGCTCCAGCGCTTGATCGCGGGCATCTCCGGCGTGAGTTCCGGGTCCGAAACGCGCTGCCGTCGCATCTGTTGATCCGTCGTCGACGACCACGATCTCGACATCTTCAAAAACAGCAAGACTGGCATGCACTCCTTCGATCACAGCAACGATGCTGGACTCCTCATTGAAGGCGGGAATGAGAACGAGGATGCGCATCATCCCTGCGCAACCAACCCGCACAGGGGCCACTAGGGGGAGGCGGGTTGCCGCTCCAATTCGTCCAGCCGAGCCGAAATCGCCTCGACCCGATAGCGGAAGGGGGCGCTCTCGAGCACCCGCCGCTCGACGACCTTTCTCCGCGTTGCCCACCGACGGGTGGCTGCGCGCGAACGCCCGGGCGATCGCCGATGCCGGTTGGTCGGTGTAGCGCCGGCATAGATACATCGCGATCTGGCGCGGTACCATCGCATCCTTGCGCCGCGAGCGGGATGCGAGTGCGGCCGGTGTGGTCTCGTAGAGCTTCGCGACGATCTCGATGATGGTTCCAACAGCCAGGCGTCGCTTCGTCGTACGCAGCGTCGAGACCTTCGCGAGCGCCTGTTCGGTGAGTTCCAGATCGATCGGCCGCTTGAGCAGAGACGAAGTCGTCACGAGCTGAACGAGGGTGCCCTCGAGGTCGCGCACGCTCCCGCGGACGACATCCACGAGTAGATCCAGACAGTCATTGGGGAGACGTACGCCGCCGCTCGCTGCCTTGGCGCGCAGGATTTCGCGGCGAACCAGTGCGTCCGGAGTTTCCAGCGTCGCGACCAGGCCCGCCGTCATGTGGGAACTTACCCGCTCTTCCAGGCCCGCAATCTTGCTGGGAAGCCGATCTGCGGTCAGGACGACACGGGCTCCAATGCTGACCAGGTGGCTCAATGTCTGGAAGAGTTCGAATTGGGTTGCTTTCTTCCCGCCGAAGAACTGGACGTCTTCGACCACCAGCAGGTCGCAGCCGTTGCGATACCGCTTCTTGAACTGGTCCATCTTCCGATTGCGAATGGCACCTGTGAATTGATTGGTGAAGGACTCCGATGTCGTGTAGATCACGCGACCATCGGTCCGCGCGCGGGCCTCGGCGATGGCCCGGACGAGATGGGTCTTTCCGAGCCCGGGCGCCGATGCCAGATAGAGCGGGTTGATGGTTTGCTGGGTGCCCTGCGCGACCGCGAGCGAAGCTTCTCTCGCGAGTCGATTGCAGGCTCCCACCACGAAGTTCTCGAACGTATAGGGCAGATTGTGCTGTTCGGGTTTGCGCACCCTCCGCGTTTGGGGTTCGCGCTCGGGTGCCAGTGCAACTGGCTTCGCCGGGGTCGTCGAGGCGGGGGCAATCGAGGTTCGTTCTGCGGGCGCGGCCGAAATTGACGCGGTCCGGACCGGAGCAGCGAGATCGAGTTCAATCTCAATAGGTTTCCCCATTTCGGCTTCTGCGAGTTTGCGGATCCGGCGGAGGAAGCGGTCCCGAACTCGATCGCGATGTAGCGCCGAGGGGCAGAGCAGGCGAATCCGATCGCCGTTTGTTTCCGCAACGAGGGGTCGGACCCACGCATCGATCACGAAGCGGGGTGTCTCCGCCTCAAGACGGCGAACGACGTCGTTCCAGAACATGCAGGGGGAGTCCATGTTCCACCGATTCTCAGCAATTATGTGACGAATGCGCCGGAATTCCCGAGAAAGTCGCCCCGGCGCGAGGCGCAGTAAATCAATTTCTACCGGTTCTCGCAATCCCAGGCGGCCCCGATCGCGGCCGCTTCATCTACACCAATAAGGGTACAAGAGTATCGCCTTGATACCGACGGAAAACCGCTGTTTGCAAACGGGATCGCGATTTTATTCCAGGCACTTCGCAGCCGGCCTTCAGGTTTATTCACGCCTTGTAGGAGTGCACCGCGGGTCAAAATCGAGCCAGATCGGATCTCAAAAAATCTAAGTATTTTGGACTTATTCTGTCAATTTCGCGATTTTTCAACTACGTCGTTGAATCGGTGCAGGGGAGCCTGAATGGGGCACTCTCGCGGCGTCGGGTTCTGGCAGCCGAAGCGCAGAACAATCGGAGAGCGGTTCGAGGTGGGCGCGACGCAGCACAAGATCCGGGCGGTCTTCGAGATCTCGGGCTTCCGTGAGTCGTTCGATCTCGGCGATCCGATGAAGACGCGTCGCTGTCGGAGGCCGTTCGCGCCTGATGCGAGGTCGCTTGGCATCGAGTAAAACGATGTTGTATGCGCTGCTAGGCAGGAGTCAGCATCTCCGATGCTTTCCGCGCATCCGATCGAGAAAGTCACCCGGCCGCCCGTGCGGCGACGCGATTCATACGGGAAGGACGTCGACCGTGCCCGTGCGGCGATCGCCAGCCAGAGCCGTCGCCGTCCTTGGTCGCCTCGCCACTCGAAGATTTGAAGCTGGGTGCGAAGGTCCGGCAACAGTGCGGTATCCGAAAGCGGAAGGATCGGAAACGCTACGACCGAGGCGACGCCTGAATCGATTCACGCCAAGCCGACTCCCTTGACGCTATCTGTCGCCGACGGAAAACTTTCTCGCGTGAAGCGTCGCAAGAATGAGAAGGATCGCAAAGTATCTCGAAGCCTGATCGCGCGCCTCAACCGAGACGCACAGCAGATCGCCTGGCGGTTTGGCCTCAGTTACCGGTCGATCGAGCCCGAGCGCGCCAACGTCAAGAGCCGGTACGGCATCTGTTACGAAGATGGCGTGATCAAGATCCGGCTTCGCCACGCTGTCACCGGACGACCGTTGCGCTATTCCAGTTTGGTGAGCACGTTGTGCCATGAACTCGCGCACCTGCGATACTTCAACCACGGCGTTCGGTTCCGAGTCTTCAACATGGAACTGCTGGAGTTCGCTCGTGAGCAAGGCATCTACCGCCCAGGGCGTCGGGCTTCGAGTTCTGAAGATGCGTTGGTTGGCGAGCAGCGGGAGGCGCCGCAGGCGGGAGGCGCCGCAGCGAGTGACCGTAGACGAGACGATCGCCAGCCGGTCCAGCTTTCACTTTTTTGAAAATGACGGCGGAAGTGAGTGATCAGGTGTTGAGCTGATCGAACTCTTCGAGGTTGTTGGGTCCCTCGGTGACTTTCACGCTGATTTCGTCGCAGGCGATTGACTTGTCGACGATCTCTCGGATCAGTCCTTCCACCGTCAACTCGTCGTACTCGGCCAGCGCGTCCTCCATACTCGAGTCGGATACGCTGAAATTCACAGTGGCCTTGATCTTGACGTCCATCGGATCCGTTGCCCTTTCTGCCCACCGGTCTTTCTCGGCGATCGGTCGGCGTTCCGCCCTGCCTTCGCGCAGCTGCGTAATGCCGTCCCGATTGCTCTTCGGGCCGCGTTCCAACCGGTGGGCGGAACGCGTCAAAACGCTCTAACCTACTGAAAATAAAGAGTATTTCAGTAAAGCGGCGAAAGGATACAACAGCGCCTTACAAAGGGCTACGAAATTCGCCTTTCAATCGCGCGGTTTCGTGATTGTTCTGCGTTCTCGATTCGTCCTGTAGGAGAATCGCCCCAGTCGTTCAAGAGTCGGCTCGTGCGTGAAGACCGATCAGGGCGGTTACCGCGATCCCGACGCCGATGAAGATGGAGAGCGATATTCGATGGAGCGTGCCAAAGCGCGCCGCTAACTCCACGGCTCCGTCCGGCCCAAAAGAGAGATCTCGGATCTCATTCAATTGGGCGGAAACGCCGAAATGGGAGTAGAGGCAGAGAGCGCTCAGCGCGATTGGTGCGGCGACCAACAGGGGGCCGCGGCCGAGCGACTTCGATACGAGCGCCAGCGCGACGCCGGCGATTGCACTGTAGATGTGGAGTTTCGTGAGCACTGAACCAACGAGCTTGCCCGCCAATTCGGTCGACGGCAGTACCGCAAATGCGGTCGGTGCGATCACTGCGCCAAAGAGCAGGTACGAGCCGAACCAGCCACCGAGCAGTAGCCAAAGGCAGGTGCGCAGCGCGGTCTGGCCCATCGCCCGCTCCCGCGTCGGTTTCGGATTTGCCATGGCACTCATTTTCCGCGAGCTCCCGTGCGGTGTAAAGAGCGTGAAAATCGGAGATCGGTCACTGTGGTAACCCACCAAGGCGCGCAGGAGCCCAGGCCGAGTCGGGGCATCCGCGGTTGGTTGACCGATCGCTTGGCCCGCTACATGTCCGAACCGGTCAGCCATTACGACCTGCGCGGTCGCAACGACTTCGATCAGCTGAAATCGACGATTCGCAAGGGCGATGTGCTTCTCATCGATGGTGACCAGCGCGTCTCCGCGGTCATCAAATACCTCACGCGAAGCTCGTGGTCACACGCCGTACTCTACATTGGAGACGAGCTGCTGCGGCGAGATGGCGACCTCAAGCAGCGCTCCCGAGAAACGTTCGGAGATGCCGCGGAACATCTCATCGTAGAGGCTCTCTTCGACGGCGTCGTCGTTTCACCCCTCGAGAAGTACATCGACTACAACCTCCGTCTCTGCCGGCCCAATCGGCTCCGATCCGATCACCTCAAGATCGTTCTCGACGACGCCGTGGCGGCGATCGGTTGGCGGTACGACCTACGCAACATCCTCGACCTCGCGGTCCATCTGATCTTCGTCTCGTTTTTGCCGGGGAAGCACCGCGAGGAGGCTCTACGCTTCGGTAGTGGCGCTTCGAGCCAGGTGATTTGTACGAGCCTGCTCGGACAACTCTTTCGCAAGGTGGGCTTTCCGGTGCTCCCTTCGGTCACCTATCCGGAGGGCTCGGGCGTCCAGGAAGCGCCCGTCCAGACGCGACGCTGGTCGCTGTTTCCGCGCAGACGCCGGAACCGCCACCTGGGCCTCTATCGCCGCCGCCACCCGACCCTGCTCGCGCCCCGGGATTTCGACCTCTCTCCCTATTTCCGGAGCGTGAAGTTCAACCTCGTCTCGGAGAGCAAATTCGATTACAGCCGGATCGAGTGGGCGCCGGATGTCGAGCCCCAGGAACCAGCCGCCAACGATCGATGAGGGGGAAAACCTCCCGGTTCTTCCACTCGGGTGGTGGTGATGCGCTCGCGAGCGCGCAGCCGAGCCGCAAAAATAATCCACACTGCGGCAAAAACGGCTCAAGGATACGCACCGCGGGTCGTTAGATAAGGTGTTCCAGTCGAGCCAGTGAGGCTGTGGACATAGCGCCCCGGGACCAATGGGTCCTGGGGCGTACTCGTTTCTGCGGATCGCTCAGACCGGGGGCGGTCGCACCCCGCGCTCCATCGCTTGGATCTGCAGTCGGCCGGCCTCGCTCGGATTTGTCGAGTCGCTGTGGCAAGCGGCCTTGGATCCCGGGTCGGTTGTCATCACCGATTGGGTTTTGCGCGCCAGTCTGTGCATTGCGCTCGCATCCAGTACGCCGCGCTTCACGAGGATTTCCCGCTGCTCGGGGGTGAGTGCCGCGCTGACCTTGGCGTGGTCCCACGCGTACGCTTCGTCCTTCCCGCTGACGAATTCGACGATTTCCTTGCTGATGCGGACCGAACACCAATCGTGCCCGCACATTGCGCAGAAGTCGGTGTCGACATCGAGGTCTTCGTCGTGAAAGGCGCGCGCCGTATCCGGGTCGAAGCTGAGCTCGAAGTGTTTCTCCCAATTCAGTGCCGCGCGCGCCTTCGTGAGTTCGTCGTCCCGGTCTCGGGCTCCCGGTACGCCGAGAGCCACATCTGCGGCATGAGCGGCGATCTTGTAGGCCACGCATCCCTGCTTCACATCATCGCGCTTGGGTAGACCCAGATGTTCCTTCGGGGTCACGTAGCAGAGCATCGACGCACCGTGATAGGCGGCGGCAGTTGCACCGATGCAGCTCGTGATGTGGTCATAGCCCGGGAAGATGTCCGTCACGAGCGGCCCGAGTACGTAGAAGGGGGCCCCGTGACAGAGCCGGCGCTGCAGCTTCATGTTGTACTCGATCTGATCGAAGGGAACGTGTCCGGGCCCTTCCACCATGACCTGGCAACCGTTCGCCCAGGCGCGCTCGGTCAATTCTCCCAAGGCCTGGAGCTCCGCGAGCTGGGCCGCATCCGTCGCGTCTGCGAGACCGCCCGGTCGAAGCCCATCGCCAATCGAGAAAGTCACGTCGTAGCGCCGCACGACGGCGCAGATTTCGTCCCACAGTTCGTACATCAGGTTCTCGCGCTTGTGGTGGAGCATCCACTTCGCGAGCAGCGAGCCTCCGCGGCTGACGATTCCGATCACACGGTTCCGCACCAGTGGAAGGTGGGCGCGCAGCACACCCGCGTGAATCGTGAAGTAGTCGACGCCTTGGCGTGCTTGATTTTCGAGCGTTTCGAGCACTGCGATCGCGTCGAGGTCTTCGATCTTACGCCCGATGATCATTGAATAGATGGGTACGGTTCCGATCGGCACGCTGGAATTGCGAATGATCGCGCTCCGGGTCGCGTCCAGATCGCCTCCGGTCGATAGATCCATCACGGTATCCGCTTGCCAGCGCTGCGCCCAGCGGAGCTTTTCGAGTTCCTCATCCGTGCCGCTGCTCACGGGCGACGCGCCCATGTTCGCATTGACCTTGGTGAGGCTGGCCCTGCCGATGCACATCGGATCGAGTCCGCAGGCCAGGTGGTTGATGTTGGCGGGAATCACCATGCGGCCGGCGGCCACCTCGTCGCGCACCGCCTCTGGGGAGAGGTGTGGCTCGCGCTCCGCGACTCGGCGCATCTGCGGGGTGACGGTTCCGAGTCGCGCGTGTTCGAGTTGGGTCACCGGAACGAAGGCTTCCGGTGCTACCCAACGGTCGCCTTCACGCGTCCAATCGGCGGGCATGAAATCCCAGGCCGTCTTGTCCGACGCTGCGGGCATGCCCGGTGTGTCCGGAGAGCTGAATGTGAGCGGTCCGCCAATCTGGCTCTTGTTCGCGAAGCTTCCGGGCGTGGTGCCTTCGCCACGCGAAGACGGATTGCCGCCGACAGTCGGCAGCTGGTAGCGCTGGTTGGTGCTGGGCGGTCGGGGATCGCTGGTCATCGCGTGACACTCCTTCGCGTCTGCAGCCCCGGCGTGGGGCGGCGGTCGGTTCCGCTGGGACGTTGACCGCTCAGCGGGATGATGCGAAGTCTTGCGGGCGGGTGGCCGAATAGCTGTGAGCCGTTTCCTACGCTCGTGCGAACGAGTTCAGGTTCGAAGGGTCTTTCTCAGGCTCGGCCCACGATGCACGTTTGGCCGACCACCCCCAGGCTCCGCATTTTCCGCGCACTGTATCACATTCTTCAGGCCGCCAAGGTCGATCTTGCGAGATCGGGTCGATTTCGACCGCCCCCAGATCGGATTGATTTCGATCGTCCCCAGATCGGGATCGATTTCGATCGTCCTATGGGACCGCAGCGACGGTCGAGTTGCGCTTCTCTCGGTGCTAGGGTGTCCGGATGAAACCGCAGTTTGTCGCCCTGGTGATCGCCTTGCTCGCCGTAGAAGGTTGCGATCGGCGCGTGGAGCCCTTCGTGCCGGGTGAAAAACCACAGACTCCCGAGCTCGCCAAGATCTTTCCCGCGGGTGCGGATCGAGCCGCCCGTCCGGCCGCCGGTCAGCGCTCGATGCCCGGTGGCGCCCCGCCGTCCGGCCGTGGCGCCGCGCCGGTCGTAGAACTCGCGGCACCGATCGAGGGAACGATCGAACTCGCACCCGAACTCGCGGGGAGCATCCCCCCCGGCGCCGTATTGTTCCTGATGGCGCATGGTGAAGCCGGCGGGTCGCTCGTCGCCGCCCAGCGCATCCCCGCGGAGAGCTTTCCAATCGCTTTTTCGATCGGGTCCGCGGATCACATGATGGTCGCGGGCTCATTTGCGGGCGCGCTGCGGATTTCGGCGCGGATCGACACCGATCGCAACGCAGCCACCCGAGACGCGGGAGATCTGCTGGGGTCCGCGGTGCAGAGCCACCAACCCGGTGATCGAGGAGTCGTTGTACTGATCTCCGAAGTCCAAACCGGAGAGTCCACCGCAGCTGCATCGCGAGCCGCGGCGACCGGAGCGGCTTCTGCGGTGATCGAGACGGAGCGCGCCGCCGCTGCGCCGCCAGCTACGGCGAGCGGAACGACTTCTGCAGCGACTGGAGCCCCAGCTGCAGCGACCGGAGCGACTTCTGCTGCGATCGAGGGAACGATCGAACTCGCTCCCGATTTGGCGGGGCGGGTTCCGCCGGGCGCGGTGCTCTACCTGATTGCCAAAACCGCCCAAGGGGGCCCTCCGCTCGCGGTCGTGCGCCTCGCCAACCCGAGCTTTCCGATGCAGTTTTCGATTGGCCCGGACAATCGGATGAATCAATCGATGCCGTTCGCGGGTGAATTGCTGATCACCGCTCGCGTCGACGGCGACGGGAATGCGATGACCCGCAACCGGGCGACCTTCAAGGTGCATCGGGATCTACCCATGCGCCGGGCGATCGCGGCGTTACGCTGCTGATCGACGAAGTGCTCTAGTCTGATCGACGGAATGCTCTAGTCTGATCGGCGAAGGGCTACGGCGCGATTGGCAAAGCGCCAGGGGCGTGATCGGCGAAGTGTTCTAGCGCGATCGTCAGATCGCGTCGAAAGCTTCGACATCCGATTTGGTGCCTGCCACGACGAGCCGGTCTCCTTCTTCGATCATATCGCCCGCGAACGGAACCCGGACCTCGGAGCCGCCATCTGCTGGGTTGCGCTTGCGGAGCAGAACGACGTGAACTCCCGTCGCCGCCTGGATGTCGAGTTCGCGGATCGTATGCCCGAAGTAGCGGTGCAGGGTTTCCTGCAACACATACACCGATCTCGACCTGTTGCCCCTTGCTGGCGACCATCACGTTGCTCGATACAGAGCCCGCCAAATCGCGGAGCATCACCTCCCGGTTGTAGGCCTGAAGGACGTCGTTCTTGTGGATGCACCCGACGAGCTTTCGCGAATTCTCGGCCTCCACGACTGCGACTTGATCGCCGATACCACCGCTGAACATCTGCATCGCTACGTCGAGGTTGTCGTCTTCGTTGAGAGTCGGTGCGTGAGTGTTCAGCAGGTCTTCGGCGATGATCAGCGGTTGCAGGATCTCCTGTTCAACGAGCATTCGGGTCAACTCTCGCAGATAGATCACTCCGAGTAATTCGTCCTGGTCGTCTACGACGAAGAACTGGGTGCTGTCTCCGACGAGAACGCGATCGATCACTGTCTGCAGATTTGCGGATGCGGGTAGTGTATCGGGCTCGATGTCGATGATGTCGTGGACGAAGAGGTTCTTCAGGACGTTTTGTTCTTCCTCTTCACGGAGGTTGATGCCCCGACGCGCCAATTTCATTGTATAGATCGACTCGCGCTCCAGGAATGTCGTCACCAATGTGCTTACCACGCAGGCCGCCATCAGTGGCGGGATGATGTTGATCGTCTGCGTGAGTTCAAAAATCATGATGATCGCGGTGATCGGCGCGTGCGTCGCGG
>PVMK01150143.1_pt1 | contig 15093 bp, 13 predicted proteins | sample 1853481 | NCBI WGS metagenome assembly PVMK01 (sample SAMN08533507, study PRJNA380276) | Marine sediment metagenome, whole genome shotgun sequencing project.
TTAAGATAAAGGCTTTGTCTCTCAAATTTTGACCTTTTTGAGAGACAAACGAGGGAGTTATGGAATGCAAGCTGAATAAGTTAGCATTTCTGGACGAGACCTAACTATGCCAACATTTTTAGTCCTCGCCCAGGCAATGTGCTGCAAGCCGCTAATGGGAATTGGCATGTCATTTGACGGATTTATCTGCTATAACTCAAGTCTTATTCCTCCTGTTTCTACGCTAATGCCGCTTTCTCACAGGAGAGAAGCATCTGAGCATATAATCTGATTTACTGCCTAACTCTTAGAGTACCATCATGTGCATCAATAACGCGAATGCGATCACCAACAGCATACACATCATCCTTTTCCTGTACAATTACCATGAGACGTCCATCATCAAGTTCCACTTCAAGCTCAACTCCTGGTTTTATTTTCAATTTTTCCTCAGCTTTAGACCCCGCTGCGGCACCCCCAAGACCACCAGCAGCGATTGCAATATCCCTGCCGCCTCCAGCACCGATCGTTGATCCGATAACACCGCCCAATACAGCCCCTGCAATTCCACCCACCACACCTTTGGTTTCGGTCTGAATCTTCACATCCGCTACGTTGAGAATAGTCCCATAGTAAACGGTTAACGCAGACTGTGCCTGAGTTCTCGTATAAACTTTGCTTTTCTGACTGGTTGAGGTACAGCCTGTACAAACTATGATGATACTCAGAACAATTATACACATTAAAGCAAGATTTATTTTTTTCATAGCGGCTCCCTTGAAACACCTTTTTGGTAAAAAAGGTGTTTCAGTTTTGTTATGAATTGAAACAGGGTTAACAGTCTGTAATAACTTAAAAATTAGCCTATATTATTAGCTGTGTCAATACAACAAACAATAATTTAATCAATATTAAAAACAAAAACTGAGTTTGAATTATATTTATTGTTTGTTTCTCATATTTGCCTTTTTTTGAGAGATAAACCAGGGGGTTGGGGGCAGTGTCTTTTTGCTGCTGATTTAACCCTTAATAACACCCAGCGGTTTCATGCGTGCGACTTTTTTGTGATACCTGTTTAGGTGTGAGCCCTCTGTCCTGACCAGCTTCTTTTTTCGATCTGTTTTACCAGGTCATGAAAAATATAAACATGAAAAGGCAAAAAAGAATACCAGTAGATGTCTCCCCAGATGGTGGTTGTCTGAAAATGAGCATTGACTGTTAAGCTGTGTTTTGTGCCAACCGGTTCAATAAGATATTCCATCCATGCCAGACCTGGAAGCTTCATTTCAGCCCGCAGCAGGAGCCTTTTGCCCTGTACCATATCTTCGACGCGCCAGAAGTCGATAACATCGTTGATGCGCAAATCATGAGTGCTTCTACGACCGCGGGCTATTCCCGCACCCAGCAGGAGGCGGTCAAACCAGCCCCGTATACGCCAGAGCAGGTTACTGTTAAACCAGCCATCTTTGCCGCCAATCATGCACACAGACTCAAACAGGGTGTCGGGATTCTGATCGGTCATAATTGAATACGAATCCTGGTGCCGGGGTGTTTCAGTAAGGTCATCGAAGGTTGCTGCAAGCTCCTGTGCACGTGGATATGAGTCAGTCCACCGTGTAGTTACATTGTCGTGCTTTTCACGTGAATGAGCCCGCAGCAGAGATTCTTTATAGGAGATGGGTTCGAACTGAACATAGCTTTTGATATCATTGTTCTGGCATACAACCTCACAGTGAATGCTTTCCATAAGACAATACACTATAGGCGCCTGAACCGGTGTCAGCAGGCTGGCGAAATATGAATAGAGTTTGACATTTGAAAATGGAACAGGGATGAAGGGCCGGTTAATTTTGTAAATTTCAGAAATCGTTTTGAGCATCGTTTCATAAGTCAAAACGTCATGTCCTCCAATATCAAACACCTTGTCCACAGTGTCAGGTGTTTCCAGACAGCCTACAAGATATTTTATTACATCTCGGATTGCAATTGGCTGACATTTAGTCTTGGCCCAGCCGGGAATAAAAATTACAGGACAGTTCCTGACCAAATTATTAATGATCTCATAAGAAGCGCTTCCTGAACCGATAATAATGGCGGCGCGTAAAAAAGTTGTGGACACAGACCCTCTCTGCAATACATCTGCCACTGACATGCGGCTCTTTAAATGTATTGACAGTTCCATCTCTTCATCTCCCAGCCCGCCGATATAAATAATCCTCTTAACTTTTTGGGCTTCGGCAGCTCTGCTGAAATTAGTGGCAGCCTTGACATCAGCTGTATCAAAGTGTTTTGGCCCGAGTAAAAGTGAATGAATAAGATAGAAGGCAATATCTACCCCTTCCAGAGCAATTATAAGGCTGTCATAGTTCAGGGCATCGGCACTGACAACTTCAGCGTAAGGCCAGCGCTCATGGTACAGGTCAGCATCTCCCCGTACCATAACGCGGAGTTTATATCCACGGTTATGAAGTTCGGGGACAAGACGTCCACCGATATAGCCGGTACCGCCGGTTACAAGAATTTTTCCTACTTCAGGTTTGGGGATGGTTGTCAGATCATTGCAAAAATAATCTTCTTTGTTCCATTCCATAACTTTCTACTCCTGTCTCCAGAGCTATTTTTTAGGTGTCAGTATGAGAGGAACTGTAAAAAACGTGAAAACAGTATTATAGGTTATAATAATTATAGTCAAGCAAATAGTCTGTTTCAAAATTAGTTGAGGGCATTTTATCCAGCTATCCTTGATGCGAAAAGCATTCCTGTCACTGGTATTTTGACATCAATGAATACGTCAAATGTCAGGCGTGTACCACCCGATTCCGGCTTAAGGTGATATTTGCCGGTAATGAGAATTCGGCCGGGGTTTTAAGGGGGATTGAGTCTTTTTTGTTGCTGATTTATCCCTTAATTACACCAAGCGGTTTCATGCGCGCGACTTTTTTTGCGATACCGGCTTTGGCTACCACATCGACCACCATATTTACATCTTTGTAAGCGTCAGGCATTTCTTCTGCCAGGGTGGATCTTCCGGCCGCACTTACAATAATTCCCTTGTCTTCCAGTTCACGGTATATGGCTCTTCCCCTGGCTGCTTTTTTGGCCTGTTTTCTGCTCATTAATCTTCCTGCACCGTGGCAGGTGCTGCCGAAGGTTTCTTCCATTGCTTTTTCAGTTCCTGTAAGCAGGTGTGAATATCTGCCCATGTCGCCCGGGATCAAAATCGGCTGGCCGATCTTTTTGTAATCATCCGGAATCTGTGAATGGTCAGGGGGGAAGGCCCGGGTGGCACCTTTTCTGTGGACACAGACCTTTTTCTTTTTACCTTCAACCTGGTGTTCCTCTATCTTTGCGATGTTATGGCAGACATCATAGATCAGTTCCATTTTCAGGTCGCGCGGGTTTGTTGCAAGGACCTGCTCAAAGGTTTCTCTTACCCAGTGTCCAATTATCTGCCGGTTGGCAAAAGCATAATTCGCGGCGCAGGCCATTGCGGCAAGATAGTTTTGTCCTTCTTTTGAATTAATGGGTGCGCAGCATAACTGTCTGTCCGGAAGGCTGATATTATATTTTTGCGCAGCCTTCAGCATTTTTTTGATGGAGTCGTCGCACACCTGATATCCAAGACCTCTTGAACCGGTATGGACGGAGATGGTGATTTGGCCTTTTTCCAGTCCCAGCTGAGTTGCTGTTTTCTCATCATAGATTTCATCAATATATGCGATTTCAACAAAGTGATTGCCGGAACCCAGGGTGCCGAGCTGCGGCTGTCCTCTTTTGTATGCTTTTTCAGAAACCAGGGAGGGGTCTGCTTTTTCAATTTTTCCATGGTCCTCAATATGGAGAATATCGTTTTGTGATCCAAACCCGTTTTTCACGGCCCAGGCAGCGCCGTGTTCAAGGACCTTTTCAAGCTCTTTATTGCTGAGTTTTAAGTCTTTTCTTTTTGAGCCGATGCCGGAAGGGATATTAAGGAAGAGTCCGTCAACAAGGGTTTTTAAGTGTTCTGAGATATCCTCTTTTTGAAGGCCTGTTTTAAAGAGCCTGACCCCGCAGTTGATATCATATCCAACCCCTCCGGGTGAGACGATGCCTTCATCCATGTCAAAGGCTGCCACCCCTCCGATGGGGAAACCATATCCGCAGTGGATGTCCGGCATGGCCATTGACGGGCCCACAATACCCGGCAAACAGGCAACATTTGTTACCTGTGAAAGGCTGTCGTCATGTCTTATCGCGGGAATCATTTTTTCATCAGCATAGATTATGCCGTGGGTTTTCATGTCGCGGCATTTTTCAATACGCCATTTTGTGTCGTCTATTTTTTCGAGAGAAATTGATTTGTCAGACATTGTATTTCGATATAATTCGTTTTTTATAATTATAAGATTAAGCTTAGGACTTTTAGCCCTGCGATCCATGTTTAAAAGGGGTCAAGGATTCCAGGTGTCGAGTTTACCCTGTGAAATGATCAAAGATCAATCCGCAAGAGCGGACTATTCACAGGGTAACAAAACCTAACTCTGCGGCACGGTAAAAATGGGGCTCCGGTTTTCAACGGTCCCTTGGGGACCAGCACAAGGTCACGTCTTTTAATTGTGGATAATTATTAGTTATATATCAAGCACAACCTCTGCCTGCCATAGCCCGCTTTTTTCTTCTATTTTAAGCTTGTGATAGGTTACAGCCTTAACCTCGTTTTTTATGGTATGAACAGCTGAATTAAAAAACTCTCCTTCTGCTTCTGCAGAAAGAGAGTTTTTATTAATTGATATAATGTTGAATCTGCTAAAAAGCAGATCTTCTGTTTCAAAGGTGTAGAGCAGGTTTCCCATCCATTCTACCAGCAGTTCTTCAGTTGTCTCCCGCTGTAAAAGGAAGGTCTGTTTTGTGGTGGGACTGACCTTTGATATGTCTGTCAAGGTGTCACACAGGGCATAAGCTGCATTTGCAAACAGATCAGGCAGGCTGTTTCCGAATATCTTAAGCCCGATGTCTGCAGTGTGATCTGTTTGCTCGTATTTTTTCACCTTAAGCGCCTAACGAACTTAAAGTTGTTGAAAGTAATAATGCTATACATAAAGAGTATAGCATTATTAACTTGTATCGGCTATGCGGTGATCGGCACAATAACTATTCTCACCCGCCTGTTTTGTTGTCTTCCTGCTTCTGTATCATTGGTTGCCACGGGTTTTGATTCACCAAAACCGATTGTTTGCAGACGGGAAGATGAAAGGCCCCGGCCTATAAGGGAGTTTTTGACTGCTTCAGCGCGTTGTCTGGAAAGGTCCATATTATATTCTTCTGCGCCCTTGCTGTCCGTATGCCCTTCAATGCTGATGTTGGTCTGGGGATATTTTACCAGGACTGCGGCAACTCGGGCGATTTCATTCTCGGCTCCCGGTTTTATGACTGCAGAATCAAAACCAAAAGAAAAATCACTTTTAAAAGTTATTGCTAAAACATCCTGTTCCCTCTGGATGCTTGCGGCTTCGACCTCTGCCAGAGCCTGACGCATTTCAGCTTCCTGTTTATCCATATACTTGCCGATTTGATCGCCGGCCAGCCCTCCTGCTACCAAACCGGCACCGGCGCCAATAGCTGCTCCCTTGCCGCCGCCGATGGCATAACCCACTCCGGCGCCAACAAGGGTTCCAAGGGCGGCACCTACAACTCTTCCTTTTTTCTGCTGTGTATCTGTCGCACAGCCTGAGACTGCCAGAGCAAAAATCATACAAAGTAGTAATATGGTTTTTTTCATGTTGACCTCCAAATATTGTTATTAATAAAAATTATTTATTTGCCGAAAGTTCTTGAATTTTTTAACCTGCTGCAATTATTAAATTCCAATTGTTTCTCTCTTATCAATAAACATCCTGTGCCAGAGCTCGAGCCAGAAAAGAGCCCATATTCTGTAGCTGTTATCTTCCTTAAGGGCAACATGGTCGTCAAGAAGTTTTTTTACTTCATTTCTTTTAAAATACCCGCGCTCTATGGTTCTTTTATCTAAAAGTATATCATATGCCGGCTGCTTTAAGTCAAGGCAAAACCATTTGTTAAGGGGGACTCCAAATCCCATTTTTTTGCGGAACAAAATATCTTTTGGAAGCAGAGGTTCAAAAGCTTTTTTTAGGAGATATTTTGTCTGCATGCCGCGAAGCTTGAAGTTTGCCGGGATTGATGCTGCAAATTCCATTACTTTGTGATCCAGAAATGGCGACCGGGCTTCAAGGGAATTTGCCATGCTTGCAATATCTATCTTTGCAAGAAGGTCATAGGGCAGATATGAGTTAATATCCACAAAGAGGGTTTTGTCTACCAGGGTTTGAGCATCGCTCTTTGAATAAAGGTCTGCCGTAAAGTCAATTGAGTCAAATGATGATACACTGTTTCTAAAGCTGTCGGTATAAAGAGAGTCTTTCATCCCGTTGTTAAAATAGCAGAACCACTGGATATATCTTCTTTCTTTGGTGTCGCGCACACCATTTAAAAACCTTTTTAAACGCCGGGTAATGCTCCAGCGTTTTTCCTGGTATGGAAAAAGGTTGACTGTCTTTTTTATGCTTTCGCGGATGGCTTCGGGTACTTTTTCATAATACGCTGCCAGCTGATTTGCCGCATATCTTTCATACCCGGCAAAAGATTCGTCTGCCCCGTCTCCATTTAGAGCAACTGTAACATGTTCGCGTGTGAGTTTTGACACATAATAGGTGGGTATTGCCGAAGGGTCGGCATAGGGTTCATCATAGTGCCATACAAGTTTTGGAAGTATTTTAACTGCATCCGGTTTTACCACAAATTCAGTATGTTCAGTCTGGTATCTTTCAGCAATAAGCTTTGCATAGGGCAGTTCATTATAGTCAGACTCTTCAAAGCCGATAGTAAAGGTTTTAACCGGCCTGTCCATAAGTTTGCTCATGACAGCGACAGTAGCGCTTGAGTCAATCCCGCCGCTTAAGAACGCGCCAAGAGGCACATCGCTTCTTAGCCTTGTTTTGACCGCATCTGTAAAAACACTCATAAGTTTTTCACAGCAGGATTCTACGTTTTTGCAGTCAGGGTCTTTTTTGTATGAAAGATTCCAGTAGCGTTCCAGGGTAATATTTCCGTTTTTTAAAATCAGGGAGTGGGCAGGCGGCAGTTTTTTAATATTCTTAAAGATGGTTAAAGGGCCGGGCACATACTGGTAGGTGAGAAAGTTATGCATGGCTTCATTTTCGACTTCCGGTTCAACTGCCGGGTCCTGAAGCAGTGCTTTTATTTCAGAAGCAAAAATAAAACTGTTGTCCACTGTTGTATAGACCAGTGGTTTTTTTCCGGCTCTGTCACGGGATAAAAAAAGCATATCTCTGTTACTGTCCCAGATGGCAAAGGCAAACATCCCCCTTAAATTTTTAACACAGTCTGTTCCTTCCTCTTCATAAAGGTGGAGGATTACTTCTGTGTCTGTGTGTGACCTGAATATGTGGCCCTTTTCCCCCCAGATCTTTTCTAAGCTCTTCAAAATTATATATTTCACCGTTAAATACGATATGGATGGAATTGTCTTCATTTGCCATGGGTTGATGACCCGCTGCGGAAAGATCAATAATACTGAGGCGCTGATGACCCAGTCCCCACCCTGCCTTCAGTATAGATGCCGCTGTCATCCGGCCCGCGGTGGTTAAGCACAGAAGTCATCTTTCTTAAAAGACCGGGGTCTGATTTTCTTGTTTTTTCAAAATGGATTTTTCCGCAGATTCCGCACATGATTTTCGGCTAAATATTTAAAAGAATGATTTTTATTTGTTTTGCTTAACTTATATTAGAGAGTAATGCATTCTTTGCTAAGGGTTCAAGGAGTCGAGAGGGCAAGGGTTCGAGTAAAAAGCTTGAAACGCTGATAACGATAAAAGAGTATCATGAAAAATATTTTTTATCCCTGCGAAGTTCCTGATTTTTAGGTTTTGATGTTTCCTTTGTTAGCTCAAATCATAAGGGACTCAAAAATTAATTTTTGAGTCCCTTATGAAATAGCTTAACTAAATTTATTTTGCAAGAAGAACTAAATGCCTGCTTTTTGTTTCAGGATATCAGCCATGTCTATCTTCTCCCAGGTAAATCCGTCTCCTACGCGTCCGAAATGACCGTAGGCTGAAGTCGGCGTATAAATAGGACGTAACAGGTCAAGTTTTTTGATTATTGATGCCGGCCTGAAATCAAAGACTTCATTTGTGATTTTAGCAATCTGATCAGGTTCGATGACGCTGGTCCCATAGGTGTTGATCATCACGGAAACAGGCTCTGCAACACCGATGGCATATGCCAGCTGAACTTCACAGTGGGTGGACAGTCCTGCTGCAACGATGTTTTTGGCTGCGTATCTGGCCATGTATGATGCTGAGCGGTCAACCTTTGACGGGTCTTTTCCTGAAAAAGCTCCGCCGCCGTGGCTGCCCTGTCCGCCATAGGTGTCACATATTATTTTACGTCCGGTCAATCCGCAGTCTCCCTGGGGTCCGCCGACTACAAAACGTCCGGTTGCATTGATGTGAAATTTTGTTTTGTCGTCCATCAGGTCGGCGGGAATTATTTTTTTAATGACTTCTTCTATAATACCTTCCCGGATAGTTTCATTTGTAACTTCAGGAGAGTGTTGTGATGCGATAACAACCGTATCCACGCGAACCGGTTTTTTATCCTGGTATTCGATGGTGACCTGTGATTTTCCATCAGGGCGGAGAAAATTCAGTGTTCCTTTTTTTCTGACCTCAGCAAGTTTTTTTGTCAGGCCATGTGCGTAGTGGATAGGCATGGGCATCAGTTCCGGGGTTTCATTACAGGCAAATCCGAACATCAGGCCCTGATCTCCCGCGCCCTGTTCATGGTCTTCTGAGGTGTCTACACCCATTGCGATATCAGGAGACTGTTTGTCCAGGGAATTCATGACTGCACAGGTTTCCCAGTCAAAACCCATGGATGAGTCGCAGTAACCGATATCTTTGATGGCCTCTCTTACAATGTCAGGAAGGTGCACGTAGCAGTCTGTGGTTATTTCTCCTGCTATTAATGCCATACCTGTTGTTACCAGTGTTTCGCAGGCAACCCGGCATTTTGGATCCTGAGCCATTATTGCGTCTAGCACGGAGTCGGATATACGGTCGGCTATTTTGTCAGGATGTCCTTCTGTAATTGATTCAGAGGAGAATAAGTAATTTGTCATTGACATGATACGTCCTGCCTTTCTAAATATTTTTCAGTTTAAGAGTTTTATATAAAACAAGTTTTTCTGCAAGGCATACAAAACTTAATGTAGTATAATCTTTTTTTTTGCATGGTTCAAGCACATAATCGCAAAGCTTTATTAAATATCGGGTTTGTGATATTACTAATTTACAGTAATAATACTACAGGAGAACATTAAAATAATAGATAACAAAGTAATAGACACAGGTATTCTGGCAGTAAAAAAGGGCGGTGATGTCCTTAGGCAGGGCTTTGGAAGGGTTGAAAATATCTCGTTTAAGGGTGAAATAGATCTTGTTACGGAAATTGATCACCTTTCTGAGGATAAAATAGTTGGTTTTTTAAAAGAAAAATTGCCGGATTATGATATCCTTGCGGAAGAGGGCGGAGGCTATGATTCAGGTTCAGCCTGCAGGTGGATTCTTGATCCGCTGGACGGCACTACAAATTATGCCCATGGATATCCATGTTTCTGCGTTTCTCTAGCTCTTGAATATGACAGAAAAATTGTCTGGGGCGCGGTTTATGACCCCATACGTGAGGAGCTTTTTTCAGCTGAAAAAGGTAAAGGCGCTTTTCTTAACAATGAGAGAATAAATGTATCGTCAACAGCAAGGCTTGACAAGGCAATGCTCTGCACCGGGTTTCCCTATGATGTTCGGGAAAGTTCGGATGATATTCTGAACCTTCTGGAGGGCTTTTTAAAAACAGCACAGGCTATAAGAAGGGACGGTTCTGCAGCACTGGATCTCTGTTATGTGGCCATGGGACGTTTTGACGGTTTTTGGGAGATGAAGTTGAAGCCCTGGGATGTTGCAGCGGGTGCTTTAATTGTTCAGGAGGCAGGCGGAAGCGCAACCGGATTTGACAATGCTTTGCTTGATCTTAAGAGAGGTGATGTGCTTGCTTCTAACCTGTTGATCCATGATGAAATGATAAATGTTATTAGAAAGGGTTCTTTCAAAAGATGATAAAAACGGGCATTATTGTTCTAATCATCATTACTGCATTTTTTATCGTCGTTGGTAAAACAGATGCGGACATCTATAAGTATGTTGATGAGAGGGGTGTTGTTCACCTTACCAATATGCCTACCAGTACAAAATATAAATTATTAATAAAAGCAAATAAAGCTCAGAACCGGGAAAAAAAATATGGCTATATTATAAATGAGTTGTGTAAAAAATATGGTGTTGAAACCTCATTTATAAAAGCAATGGTCAAAACAGAATCAAATTTTGACCCCTATGCTGTTTCAAAAAAAGGGGCAACAGGGTTGATGCAGCTGATGCCTGGAAAAGCAAAGGATCTTTCTGTTAAGGATTCTTTTGATCCAAAGCAGAACCTTGACGGCGGTATACGCCATGTGAGTTATTTGCTTAAAAAATATGACGGAGATGTTAAGCTTACCCTGGCGGCATACAATGCGGGAGAAAATGCTGTTGAAAAAAACAACGGAGTTCCTCCATTTGTAGAGACGCAGAATTATATCATCAAGGTTCTTAGACTGATGGAAAAGTATAGGTGAAAAATTCGGGAAGAGGATTTTGGAGCTTAAATAGCATAAAGGATTCCTGCTGCCGAAGATATGAAACGTTGTTAAACAAACAATTTTATAAAGGAAAAGTTAATTGAGAAAAATTGAGATAATGGTAAAAAAGCTGAAAGGATGTGAAGATATTACTCTTCCAAAACATATGACACCCCATTCAGCCGGCATGGATATTTTTGCTGCTGTTGAAGAAGAGGTTGTAATAGAGCCGGGGAAAAGAGCTCTCCTCCCCACCGGTATTGCAATTGCATTGCCGCCGGGAATAGAGGCCCAGATAAGACCTCGAAGCGGGCTGGCAATAAAAAATGGAATAGGACTTCTAAATTCACCCGGAACGATTGATGCTGATTATAGAGGAGAGATCAAGATCATACTAATCAATCTGGGTGACGAACCGTTTTCAGTTAAAAGGGGCGACCGGATAGCACAGATGGTTGTGAGGGAGGTTTTTCAGGGAGAGTGGCTGACGGTTGATGAGCTTCCTGAAACAGGCAGAAATGAGGGTGGTTTTGGTCATACAGGAAAATAGGGGGCTTAAAAAACTTGCCCCCCCCTTTTTTTCCGTAACAGAGTTTATTTTATAGTTTGTTAACAGGTTTCTTTTTTGCGAGAGTTGTCTCTCCTTCAAAAATTATAAAGGCTGTTATTTTTTCCAGAGTTTTCTTGCCTATTCCTTTAACTTTGAGGAGAGATTTGGGTTCTGTATAGTTGCCGTTTTGGGTTCTATATTCAATAACGTTTGCCGCAGTCTTTTCACCTATTCCCGGAAGCAATTTTAGCTCTTTAGCAGTTGCAGTGTTTATGTTCAGTTGCCCTTCCAGCACTGGTTTGCTTTTTACGGCTGCGTCATCTTTTGCTGATGCAAAAGATGAAAGTCCGAATGTTAAAAGAATTACAAGAATAATTACCGCACATTTTCTGTTTTTCATTTTACCCTCCTGTTGTTAAGTTAATAAAAAATTGAAAACCATGTTTATATTACCGTTTTGAACCCCCCAATTACAATAAGCTGATACACTCATTTATTTCTGGGTAGATACACCTATAAAAGTCTGGGGAGTCCCTGAAATACCCCAGATTTAGCTATATATTTTGAGTTTTTTTGGGCGGATTATTTCTCGGAAGTTATTACGGTGAGTGGGCAGTGTTTTTTGACCGGAGCGTCTAAATTCGCAAGCCCCGCCTGTAGGCGAGCAGTCGATTGTCTGGTGTTATGCTATTAACCATGCACTCACTTTCTATTACTGCTTTTAAGATGTACGCCTTGCCCGACAAACGGGATCGTCGTTAGGCGTGGAGCATCACTATTGACTCAAATTCTTTGATTTTTCCTCAATCCGAGGTTTCTGACAATACTCACAGATAAGGTTAAGAAAGGTTTGCCCATATCTTTCAAATTTGACCGAACCCACTCCGTGCAGCTCCATCATTATTTCCCGGGATTGCGGAAAAAATGTTGCCATCTCGATTAAAGTTTTATCCGGAAAAATGATGTAGGGGGGGAGATTGGAAGCATCAGCCAGTTTTTTACGCTGTTGTCTTAAAAGTTCAAACAGGTCATGATCATAAATATAATCAGCTGCTTTGTGCTGGGTTTGTTTCTTTGTTTCTTCTTCTACCCGGGCAAAAACATCCTGGTTTTCCTTAAGGACTTCCCATGCTTTTGAAGTCAGTTTGAGGCTGCCGAATTCCATGTCCTGAAGGATCAGCTCCTTTTGAATGAATTGCCGGGAGAGATGAAACCACTGTTTTTTTGAATAGTCTTTTCCGATTCCGTAAGTAGAGAGTTTCTGGTGGTTGCGTTTTAGGATGTTCTGTGCTTTTGACCCTCTCAGCACATCAATAATATGTCCGGCGCCAAATACTTCACCTGTCCGTTTTACACAGGACAAAAACTGCTGGGCAGGTATGGTAACATTAATCGGCGCTTTTTTTTCGGTTAAGCAATTATCACACATCTCACACTTTGGGGTGGAATAGTCTTCTCCAAAGTATCGCAGGAGTGGAATACGCCGGCAAACATCTGTTTCAGCTAGTCCAACGATGGCGTTGAGATGAAGCGCAGCCTTTCGCTGTTCGCTTTCTTCTTTTTGGCTGATAAAAAATTTTATCTTTTGAATATCGCCATAACCAAACAGGAACAAACAGCTCGCATGCAGGCCGTCTCTTCCGGCACGGCCGATTTGCTGGTAATAGCTTTCGATGTTTTGAGGTAGATCATAATGCAGGACGAAACGGATGTTGGGTTTATTGATTCCCATGCCAAAGGCAATGGTTGCCACCATGATCTGGATATCATCCCGGATAAAACGTTTTTGATTTTCCTGACGTTCCAGATCGGATAATCCCGCATGATAAGGCTTTACAGAAAAGCCTTCATTTGCCAATATTTCGGTCAGTTCGTCTACCTGGCGGCGGGCCAGGCAGTAAATAATTCCGGATTGGTTCGGAAACTTTTTGATAAATTCAAGGGTTTGTTCGGTGGGCTGCGTTTTGGGTACGATTTGAAGTAAAAGGTTTTTTCGATTAAAGCCTGCGATAAAGTATCGGACTTTTTAAACTGAGTGATTCTTTGATGTCCTTTTGTACCCGTGGGGTGGCTGTGGCGGTCAGCGCTACACATACAGCCTTGGGAAACCGTTTCCTCACCTCAATAAGCTGTCGATATTCAGGGCGAAAATCATGTCCCCATTCTGAGATGCAGTGTGCTTCATCTATGGTAAAACAATCCACCTGAATTGAGGACAAGAGCGCTAAGGTCTTCTGCATCATCAGGGTTTCAGGAGCAAGATACAGTAGGCGTACTTTATTTTGTTTTATGCGATCGAGATTAGCCAGATATTCTTTAGTAGACAAAGAACTATTTAAGACAACCGCATCAATCCCCAGCGCGGTGAGCTGATTCACCTGATCTTCCATCAGCGAAATAAGCGGAGAAACAACAAGGGTCAGTCCTTTGAAAATGAGCGCAGGAATTTGATAGCACAGGGATTTGCCTCCGCCGGTGGGCATAATCACCAGGGAATCTTTGCGCTTTAGTACATTTTCGATGATTTCCTGTTGTAGAGGGCGGAATTCTTCGTATCCGAAAACATCTTTGAGAATAGTTTTTGCCTGTTTAATCATATGTTATTTTTTGGTGTCTTTTGTAAAGGAATAGCTTCTGTTACTGCTTATTCTCAGGTTTTAATAAAAAGTGTTTTGTTTGTTTTTCAGTATGACGGGAGATTAATCATATCAGCAGCAATGATTTAAATCAAGAGTTTGGTGTGCCGGGGAGGATCAGGAATGACGACTTGCGGAATGATTATTGACTATTGAAAAAGCAAAAGATTAAATTTATTCGTTAATAGAGAATAGCCATTAGACATTTTTAAAAAGGGTTCATACCTGAAATATAAAATCAGCATTTGAGAGGAATATGTCCTGGTAAACCTCTGCTGTCACAAAACGTAATGTTTCATGAAGGGGTGTTGAATTTAAAAAAACAGACGTTATAATCTATAGTATAAGAGTATACACCTCTGTGACTTTGGGATTTTCAACAGGAAGTGGGGGTATCATGTTCACCACTTCTTGTGTAAGAGAAGGGCAAGGCCCGTAGTTTCATAATGAATTATTTTTTAAGGAGGATACATTATGAATAATACAATCGGAAAGTGCCCTGGCACGGACACATCACTAAAAGTTATTCCCGAGATTTTTACCTGCCCGGATTGCGGCAAAGAACTGGAGATCTGGACCGATGAAAACAAAGGCAGGTGCAGTTCCTGTAATAAAAAGTTTTCAAGAGAGCAACTGCAGAAAAAAGCTTAGTGTATTGATCGGATACAGGTATATAATTATTATCCGATCATGCTATATATTTGCCTGATATTGATAATATATGTGCCGTTTGGATTAAAACGTATAGATTCCGTATTTTAGATACGGAATGACAGGTTTTGCCTCATGCTATTATGCCTGAAGCAGAGAGCACCCGTCCTCCGTAGTAGTTTGCTTCGGAGGACGGATGGCTCAGAGTGATACGGCTTTTTTTCTCAATATGCTCTTCCTTAATTCCTTCGCTTTCTTTACTTTTCCTTTTTGATCTTCTATGTTTTTGTTATAATGAATTTTACTTCTAATTTTATAAAAAATATAAATCATGTCTATGAAAAATGATTTTATCAGTGTTGTGATTCCAACCTATAATCGTGCTTCTTTTTTTAAAGAAGCAATTGATTCTGTATTGTCTCAGACATTTAGGGATTTTGAACTGATTGTGGTTGATGATGGTTCAACAGATGAAACTCCTGAGCTTTTATTGTCTTATGGTAATAAAATAAAAGTGATTAAAA
>PVMK01163893.1_pt1 | contig 15093 bp, 10 predicted proteins | sample 1853481 | NCBI WGS metagenome assembly PVMK01 (sample SAMN08533507, study PRJNA380276) | Marine sediment metagenome, whole genome shotgun sequencing project.
GCCATCGGCACGGGTACCGACGTGGCCATGGAGACGGCGGACGTCACCTTGATGCGAGGGGATCTTCGCTCTGTTCCCCAGGCCATAGCGCTCAGTAAGGCCACCCTGCGGACTATCAAACAGAACCTCTTCTGGGCCTTTTTCTACAACGTGGTCCTGATCCCTGTGGCGGCGGGGGTCCTTTATCCTTTCGCAGCCTTGCCCGGTGCGCTCGTTCTTTACATCCCATCCTGGCTGCCCTGGCCATGGCTTTCAGTAGCGTTACGGTCGTCACCAACAGCCTGCGCCTGAAACAGTAAATCAGGTGGGTTAGCCGGGATTATTCATGGGTTCTCGTCACGAAGCGGGGAAAGCGCTGGCCTGAGTGCGTTGCGCCACGCGCGAGGGGTACCCGCCTGTGCGGGTCGGCTCCCGCAAGCGTACTAGAAGTACGCTGAGGAAGCTGAACGAGGGGGTACCGGCTTGCGGGTCGCGCAGTCAGGCCAGATGATTTCACTGCTGCAGTAGAGAATCTATGAATTATCCCGGCTGAGAAAGAGGCTGGCATCCAGGGCCATCAGGCGGCCATCCTCAGTGGGAACCAGGGGATTGATATCCATCCCGGAGAGAAGCCCTTGGCTGGCCAGAGCGATCTCTGAAAGGGTCAACAGGAGTTTTTGGATTTCCTCTGGCCGTACCGCCGGCATATTTCTGGCTCCCTTCAAGAGAGCGGCTCCCCGCAGCCGATTCACCATCTCGAGAACATCTTCCGGTATAAGGGGTGCCGGACACATGGCGGCTTCATCGAACACCTCCACCCAGATACCGCCCAGACCGAAGAGAATGAGTGGGCCAAAGGTCGGGTCGACATGGATGCCGGCAACAAACTCCAGGGGTGTGGGGACCATTCGGGAGACCAGCATTCCCGCGATGTCGGCTTGGGGAACCGCTTTCTTTGCCCCGGCCAAAATTTCCTTATAGGCGGTCTTGACCGCTTGGGCGTCACCCAGATTCAGGCGGATCCCACCCACCTCGGTTTTGTGGATAATGTCGGGAGATTGAACCTTGAGGGCCACCGGGTAGCCGAGAGTCTCGGCGTGTTCCACCGCTTCGCCGGCGGATTGGGCGAGCCGTTCTTCGACCACCAATAGACCGCATTGCTTCAGGAAGTGCTTGGCATCGTACTCCGTGGGTGCACTTCCGATCCCAGCCAGGGCCTCTTTCACCTTTGCCGCGGAGGCGACTGTCTTCTCTTGGAACTTGCAACGTGCCCTGTGTCGTTCCCGTGCTCGTGCGAAATGCCAGAGTGCGGTCATCGATTCCACTGCCTTGCCCGGAGAGTGAAAGGCCGGTATGTTGTTGGATCTCAGGAGCTGATAAGAAGGTGTCGCACTGGAGCCGGCCAGAACCACTCCGAAGGCCGGTTTCTTGGACTTCTGAATGGGCTCCAGTAAGGCCTGTATCCGGGCCTTTCCCGGCTCACCACTGCCTGCCGTAATCACCACCAATCCCCCCACTGCCGGGTCGTCGAAGAAGGCCTCGGCCATACTCCCGACCGAGGCCGGGTTCTGGGCAATGATCGAAGTCACATCAAAGGGATTGGTGACCTGCTCGGGGGCAAACTGGGGCACGAATTCCTTCAGTCGCTCTGCAGTGTCTTTGCCAATGGTGGCTGTGGTCAGACCGAGATCATCGGCCCGGTCAGCGATAATGGCCCCTGCACCACCCGACTCGGTAATGACCCCGATACCGGGACCAGTGGGAAAGCGCCCGGCGGCACAGGCTCCCGCCAGCGCGAACAAATCGTCGAGGTCCCCGGCTTCAATAACCCCTCGCTGGCGAAAAACCGCTTGAAGCACCGGGTAGGAACCGGCCAGGGCGCCCGTATGAGACTGGGCAGCGGCCTTTCCCTTTTCCGATCGAGCCAGCTTGTAGGCGATTAAAGGCTTTCCCAGTTCCAGCAATCGATCACACACGGAGAGGAAACGGGGCCCATTGCGAATGGCTTCGATGATGACCACGATCACGTCCGTTGCAGGGTCCTCTGCCAGATACTCGATGGTCTCGCCGAGTTTAAGATCGGCCTCGTTTCCCGTGGCCACAGCGTAGTTGATGTTGACGCCGGCATCGAAAGCCCTGTTGGCCAGCCCCACCAGAACCCCTCCACTTTGGGAGACCAGGCTGACCCGTCCCCCAGGCCAGTCTTTCATGTCCGCGACGGAGCCAAAGGTCATCGGAATCCTGTCCACGAAATTCAGGACACCCAGGCTGTTGGGTCCGCAAATCACCATACCGCTTTCCTGGGCCACTTCTCGTATCCTGACTTGAGCCTGAGCGCCTTCAGACCCCGTTTCCGCAAAACCTGCACTGATGACGATGGCGGCTTTGACTCCCTTTTGAGCGCAACTCTCCAGAGTGGGCAGGACATGTTGTGCGGGTAAAACCAGCAGAGCCAGTTCCGGAACCTCGGGCAGTTCCTCCAGATTGGGGTAACAGCGGATACCGGCAATTTCCTGGGCAGTGGGATTGATCGGATAGAGCGCTCCGCCATACTCCATCATCTGTAGATTTTCCAGGGGCCGGGCCGCTACCGTATTGAGGCGACTGGAGGCACCGACGATGGCAATGCTGGTGGGTGCAAGCAGTGGTCGTAGATCACGCATGGGGCGAGACACTGAGTATCCCTCTATTCCTTGGGACGTCCGTAAGGACCGAGGCCCGGCCGGTAGGTCTTATCCTCAATAAACTGTTGAATGCCTTTACCGCGTCCTCTCTCAGGATCTCGAAACTCGAGCTGATCGTTCTTGGCGGCCAGGTAGTCGTAGGCCTGCTCGAAATCCATATCTCGGGACATCTTGAAAGCGTCTTTAGCATAGCGCAGGGTCAGAGGGTTGAGCTTCTTGAGATCCTGGGCGAGAGCCATGACTGCCGAGCGCAGTTCCGATCGAGGTACCGACTCATTCACCAGACCCATATCGGCCGCTTTTTTACCATCAAAGGTCTTGCCGGTAACGATGTAGTAAAGGGCGTCCCGGTATCTCATCACCATGGACACATCCCGGGTCACGTATCCTCCCGGCAGGATACCCCAGTTGACCTCCGAGAGGCCGAAGGTTGCTTCATCAGCGGCAATGGCCAGGTCGCAGGAAATCAAAGGAGTGAACGCTCCCCCAAAACACCATCCGTTCACCGCTGCTATGGTGGGCTTGGGACACATTCGAAGCCTGAAATACTGCCAGTTGCGCATGGCCCATCGGACTCTGATCTGTTCCGTGGGGTCTTTGTCCAACGCTCGAAAGTACTCCTTGAGATCCATGCCCGCACAAAAAGCCTCGCCCTCACCCGTTAAGACAACAACCTGAACGTCCGGATCCAGGGAAAGCTGATTGATGACCTGCTCCGCCTCATAATGCATCTGAGGATTCATTGCATTACGCTTCTCCGGGCGGTTGAGAATCATCCAGGCTACCCCGTCCTCAAGCTCAACCTTAACCGTTTCATACTCCTGAGCTGTCATCTCGATTTCCTCCTATGATCCATGATCGACGGACGCGAAAAGAGCGCCTGGCGAATCTAGCTAGGCGCCGATTGTTTACCGGACTCAGTTGAGACGTCGACTGGGTGGGATCAGTCTCCGATATCGATACCGACGTGTTTGAGTTGCGTGAACTCGTTCAGCCCCTCTTCTCCGTATTGAATTCCGACACCGCTTTCCTTGTGGCCCCCCATCTCGGCTTGGTAGGGAAGCCTTCCATAGGTGTTGATCCAAACGGTTCCCGCCTTGATCCTTCGAGCCAACTTCAAGGCTTTGTTGATGTCGGTGGTCCAAACGGCTGCGGCCAAACCAAACAAGGTGTTGTTGGCGATTTCCGCGGCTTCCTCCACACCCTCAAAGCGAAAGATGGACAAAACCGGTCCGAAAACTTCCTCCTGGCTGAGTCTGGATTCCACGGGGACGTCGTCAAAAACGGTGGGAGCAACGAAAAAGCCTTTGGAAAGATCACCCTCCTCGACCTGGAAGCCCCCGGTGACCAGTTTGGCATCCTTGTTTCCCACGTCGATGAAATCCATGCAGATGTCGACCTGATTTTGGGAGATGACCGGACCCATGTCCACTCCCGGGTTGGCCCCGTATCCCAGCTTCATGCTTTCGGCCTGTGTTTTGAGGGCTTCCACAAACTTGTCGTGAACCTTGTTGTCCAGAAGGATCCGGGTACCGGAATAGCAAACCTGGCAACCAAAGGACATCCAGGCACCTTTCAAGGCGTAGCGGACGGCCTTATCGAAGTCAGCATCTCCGAAAATGATATTTGGGGACTTCCCCCCCAGCTCCAGAGAGACCTTCTTGAGGGTCTCCGCGGCCGCTTTCATGACACTCTTGCCGGTTTCGGAGGATCCCGTCAGCGCCACCATATCGATCTCTGGGTGTTTGGCCAGCTCGGCTCCCACGATGGATCCCTTGCCCGCCACAAAGTTCACGATCCCATGAGGGACTTTCTCCAAATCCGTCAACATCTTGATCATGGCGTAGTTGATCCCTGGAGTGTAGCTGGCCGGTTTCACGATGATGGCGTTTCCGGCTGCCAGAGCTGGAGCTACTGCCCGGACCATTAAAACTGCAGGAAAGTTCCAGGGAACGATGATCCCCACCACCCCCACCGGTTCTCTCAGCACAAAGCTGTAGTAATTGGGTGCGGAAATAGCGGTCTTGCCCATAACATTTTGGGCCAGGCCAGCATAATACTCGACGATCCCTATGGCTCTTCCCATTTCGCCTTTGGCATCGGCCAGGATCTTGCCGTTTTCATCGGTTAACAGCCGGGCGAGTTCATCGATGTTGTTTCTCATCTCCTGAGCCCATCGGTGGAGGACCCGTGCTCTTGTTTCGGAGTCCTCGGCCCAGGTCGTGCTCTCGAAGGCCATGCGTGCTGTCGTGATGGCCTCTTGTACCTCATCTAGGCTGGCGTTGGAAGCGGTGCAGACCACCTCCCCGGTGGCCGGGTTGGTCGACTCGATCGCTTCCCCATTGCTCGAGGGAATCCACTTCCCATTTATATAGTTGCTGCAAGTAATCATGGCGCGTAATATAGGCAATCCCATCCCAAAAAGTCAAGACCGGTGCCCCTATAGCCCTGGCTCGTTCAACCCATAACTTGCTGTGACTGGATCAGGGCTTGCCTGCATGGGTATTGGCTTGACGGGGTCTCGGAGCTGTGAATAATTGGGGTGCTTCCGGTGTCAAGCAGTGAGTAAGAAGGAGTCGATGGGTGGATTTTCGTTTTAGCGAAGAACAGCAACAATTTCGAATGGAGCTGCGGGCCTGGCTCAAAGACAATCTTGAGCGTTCCTGGATCGAGGAACTTCGCGATCCTGACAATGACGAGAAGAAGCTTTTCGACATTCGCCGAAGTTGGCAAGCCAAGCTCAATGAGTCCGGCTACCTGGGGATCCACTGGCCCAAGGAATGGGGAGGGAGGGGACTCACGGTGGTCGAGAATGCCATTTTCGCTGCCGAGACCATTCATGCGCCACCCATTGCTTCCCGCGTGGGAATCAATCTGCTGGGTCCGGCCCTCATTCACCATGCCACCGAAGAACAACGTAAGCGCTTCATTCCCAAGATGCTTTCGGGGGAGGAGGTTTGGTGCCAGGGCTTCAGCGAACCGGACGCCGGAAGCGATCTGGCCGCACTGCGCACTAGAGCCGAGCCCGATGGCGACGACTTTCGGCTTGAAGGCCAGAAGGTGTGGACCACTTTTGCTCCCTGGTCGGATTGGATCTTCGTCCTGGCTCGCACCGATCCCGATGACCGCTACGGAGGGATCACCTTCTTTCTGGTCTCTCTCCATCAGGAGGAAATCGATGTCCGCCCCATCCGGCAGATCACGGGGGAGTCGGAGTTCGGTGAGGTTTTCTTCAGCGGGGCCCTGGCCAAGCGCGAACACATTATTGGTGCTATTGGAGAGGGTTGGAAGATCGCCATGACGGTGTTGGCCTACGAGCGGGGATCCATGTCGCTGGCTCACCTGGCACGGTTTGACCACTATTTGAAGGACCTTGTCCAAGGGGTCCGCGAGAAGGGTACCCTCAAGCGGGCCGATGTCCGTGAGAAGATCGCCAGACTCCTGGTGGAAAAGGAAGTTCTTCGAGCCAATGGCTATCGCACTCTCGCCACCCTGGCCTCGGGCCAGGCTCCCGGTCCGGAAGCCTCCCTGGAGAAAATCTTCTGGTCGGAGTACTCCAGACGTTTGGCCGATGAGGCTCTGGACCTGCTGGGATTGCAGGCCCAGCTTTTGGTGCGTTCACCCTATGCGCGACCCCACATGGACTGGGCCCAGGAGGCCCTCTACTCCCGTGCAGTTACCATCTATGCGGGATCTTCAGAGATCCAGCGAAACATTATTTCCAAACGGATCTTGAAACTGCCGTCCTCTTAAGGCTGCCATGAATTTTGAGCTCAGCGAAGCCAATTCACTTTTGAAGAGTTCGATCCGGGAATTCCTGCAACAAGAAGCTCCCCTGGACAAGTCCCGTCCCGTCATGGAGGACACCGAGGAAGGATTCTCTCGGGAGATTTACGCCAAGCTCGGGGATCTGGGTTATTGGGGACTCACCCTTCCCGAGAGTGAGGGAGGATCGGCAGCCGGTGCCATCGGATTGGCAGTTGTTTTGGAGGAGATGGGGAGGGTTGCCTTCCCGGGTCCCTTTCTGGATCTGGTCCTGGCCGTAGAAACCTTGAGCCGCGTCAAAGATGAGCCAGCTTCTGAGTTCCTCCAGGGGATTGTGGAGGGACGAAAGAGCGTTTTGCTGGCTCGATGGGAAACCTTGGAGGATCTGGACGGCAGTTCGCTGCAGACTCGGTCGGACCAGAACACGGTTCGGGGAACCAAGCTCCTCGTTCCCTTTGGAAATAGTGCCGATTTTTTGCTGGTGACCGCAGCCGAAGGGCTGGCTCTGTTCCCTCGTCCTGAAGAAGGTTGGAAGGCGATATCACTGCCTCTTCTGGATCACGCCCAGCGCTTTGTGGAGATCTCCCTGGATGCTCCCGGAACGCTCCTTTGCGATAAGAAAACGGCCGATACGATCCTGAAGGAGGTGGATCAGCTGGGTGCCCTGGGTGCCTCGGCTCTGCTACTCGGTCTAATAGAGGGTTCACTGGAGTTGACCCTGGATTACATCAAGGAGCGCAAGGCCTTTGGTCGATCCATCGGGAGTTTCCAGGTGCTTCAGCACCGGGCGGCGGATATGTGGATTCGCATGGAGAGCTGTCGTTCGGCAGTCTATCGAGCCGCTTGGGCTGTGGAGAACAAGCAGAATGATGCGCCTCTGTTGGTGGCCTCCGCCAAGGCCTATTGCGGGGACTCTGCTCACTTTGTCTGCGGCGAGACAATCCAGTTATTCGGGGGAGTCGGTTACACCTGGGAGTATGACCCCCACATCTATTACAAGCGGGTCAAGACCCTGGAGCAGCTCTATGGCTCGACTCGCAACCAGCTGGAAGCCGCCCTTCGAAGCCAGGGAATATGAGCTGTCCCCTTTTCTCCCGGGATGTCTTGGAGTACAATCCCGACCCAATTCGGCATTTAATGAAAGAATCGTATTTATTGAGACGCTGTGAGAACGCAAGGAGGATTTATGAATAGAATCTTTTCAACTCTTTCGCTTGTCTTTCTGCTCGGTTTTGGACCGGTCCTGGCTCAGCAACTTCCCGATCTGGTAGCCGCACACGGCTATGCGGACATGATCCTGGTCAACGGCAAGATTGCTGCCATGGATGACCGCAGCAGCACTCCCAACTCTGCCGGACAGTTCTTCCAGGCCATGGCTATAAAAGGGAAAAGAATCATGGCTTTGGGGACCGATGCGGAAATGAGGAGACTGGCGGGACCCAAGACTCGTCTTGTGGATGTGGGAGGCAAAACCGTGCTTCCCGGTTTGATCCAGACCCACTACCACATCTTCGGAGGTGCGGTTCAAATGTATGGTCCACAGGTGGGGCTTGTCGATCAGAGCGTCAACCTGAAGGTGGTCACCGATACAACACCGGAAGCCACCGCCAAGAAAATCAGGGACACCATCCTGAACGCCATTCAAGTCCAGCAGATACCGAAAGGAAAGTGGATTTCGGTGCTTCTTGAGGAGGGTCCTCAGAATCGCGCCGCCACCACTCGCTCCTGGCTTTACATGGGAAGCCTGAATCGAAGGCAGTTCGATGCTGCCATTCAAGACCATCCCATTATGATTCGAGGACGATCGGCGGGAATATTTAATGAGGCAGCCATCGTCGAATTCACGAAGGTCTTTCCAGACTGGGCAGAGAGTACGGATCTGGAAAACCGTCCTGGTGCCGCAGCCGATGGATATGTGGCTGTGCCTGAACTTTCCGGTCTGAGCTTCGAATTCTGGTGGAAGGACAAACCGCTCGCAAATTTGGCAGAGGCGATGCGTCTACGGGGTCTGGATCTCCAGAAAAAGGGAGTGACCACCATCGCTACCCGGATTCTGTATCCGCGAGTGATCGCCGCCTTCCATCTCCTGAACCGGGAGGGGAAGATGCCCCATCGGATGGCCTATTACATCGAATCGCAGCGGGGGAACTTCTGGAATCTCAAAACCATCCATGAATTTTACAAGGGGACCGGTGCTCCCTGGACCACCCATTCCGCCGGCAACGAGATGCTGTGGTTAAACGGGGTGGCCAACGAGATCTGGGATTCCACCCAAAACGAGTTGTGTATGGGGGACGATGTGCAGGTACCGGACAGTTTTAAGGCCCGGGAACGATGTCCCAGGCCAGGAACCAAGCCCTGGGAGACCTACAGAGAAGCCATTGTCCACGGATGGCGGCCCATGCAGGCTCATAACACCTCCAGTCATGGGGCCCGGCTCTATCTCCAGATGATGGAAGAGGCCATGAAGGAGGCGAACTATTCGGTGGAATACATGCACAGCCTCAGAAGTGGCGTCGAACACAACCAGCTTTTGGGGAACGTTCCCGATGTCATGGCGGGCTTCAAGAAGTTCGGTATTATCATCAATGTGAACACAGGATATTTGCGGGAGGTTCCTCACAACCTGGAGGACTACGGTGAGCAGCTGCGGCCCTTTGTGATGCCCGTGAAGACATGGATTGATCAGGGACTTCGAGTGACCTTTGAGGCCCAGGGTCTGGATTTCTGGAGGCCGATTTACCGTCTGGTCACCCGGGAAGTCGTGGACTCAGCCACCGGCGAGAAGGTGATCCTGAATCTCGATGAGGCCGTGGATCGAGTGACTGCGCTGAAGATGGCTACCACCTGGGCTTCTGAATATATGATGGCTGAGGACACGGTCGGAACCCTGGAGCCGGGAAAATTTGCCGATTTCGTGGTTTTGGACAAGGACTTTTTCACCATTCCAGTATCTGCGATTCCCTTTGTCGAGGTGGTGATGACAGGCCTGGGAGGCGAGATCGTCTACGACCCCGAAGGAGTCGCAGGCAACTAGCCGGGATCTTTCATGGGAGAGTTCAGGGCCTTTCCCCGAACTCTCCGTCCGCCTTACGACCTTAAATTAAAAAATAGTTAAGAAGGAAGAAGATCTTTGGGATGGGAGAGATGAAACAGACGACGAAGATCCTGCCCGTTCTAGCACTGCTGACGGTTGCTCTGGCAACAGCGGCCTGCTCAGACGCGGTGGAGCCTGCCGATACCACCATCAGGTGGAGAGCCCAGGCTGGAGTACCCGCCAGCAGTTGGCTCTATCAAGCCCATTTCACGAAGTTCGCCGAGTTGGTGAAGGAGCGGAGCCAGGGACGCCTTGAAATCCAGATTTTCCCCCCCGGTACCATCGTTGATGCCTATGAGCAGTTCAATGCGGTGCAAAAGAAAGCAATTGACATGGGAATGGGGGTGGGGGGCTATAACGTCAAGCAGGTTCCGGAGGCCTATATCGAACAGGGACTCTTCGGTGTTTTCTCGACCCTTGAGGACTTCATCGACTTCTATATCTACTACAAAGACGGGGCCGCCTACGAGCTGATCGATGCCGCTTATAGAGAAAAAGGATGTCATCTCCTGAAGTCGCTGGGACCCTCTCCTCTCGTCTTCATTTCCAGAGAACCTTTGAACACGGTACAGGACTTGAAGGGACTAAAAATCAGGGGCAGCGGAGCCGCCCCTGATTTGATCACCAACCTGGGTGCGGTTCCAGTGACCTTGGCACCGGCGGAATTGTACATGGCACTGCAAACGGGGACCGTCGATGGAGTGATCATGCCCAATTATACGATCGGCACCCTCAATCTTTGGGACGTTGCCAAGGGCCTTATGGGACCCCCCCTTGGACAGGTGGCTGGAGACATGTACGTCAATCTGGAGGTCTATAATGGCCTTTCGGATGACCTGAAAGAGATCGTAGAAGAGGCGGCAGAAGACGCTATGCATCATTACCTCGAGACCCTTTCCGTAAAGATGGATGAGATACTGGAACTTGCCGAAGGGGAGCACGGCGTCACCATGATCACTCTAGCGGATGAGGAGTATGCGAAGATCCTGGAAGCTGCAGCCCCCATTTTGGACCAGACAGCCGCCCGAAGCCCAGGATCTGAGAAGATTATCCAGCTGATGAGAGAGTATCTGGCAGAGAAGGGAACAAGAGGGACTGACCAGTAAGTGTCTCATTCGGGACTTCTCCCCTTTTTTAAATTTGGAGGTCGGCAATCAGTAATTCTTCTCCTCTTTTGCCCTCTTACGTGAGGCGTGTTCTTGAAGCAATAGACGCCATCAGTGAATGGACCGGTAGGATTACCGCCTTCCTGATTCCAGGCATGATGTTGATCATGACCTACGAGGTGGTGGCCCGCTATCTCCTGAAAAGCCCTACCATCTGGGCGATGGAGAGCACCCAATACCTTTTTTTGGCCACCACGGCCCTGGGAGGTGCCTATGTCTTGCGCCATGGTGGACATGTCAATGTACCGATCTTGTACTCTCGCCTGAGCACCCGAACCCAGGCGATCGTCGATGTGGTGACCTCACTCTTTTTCTTCCTTTTCATGGTAGCTCTGTTTGGAGCCTCCTGGATTACCACGGTGGAATCGGTGGTCTATCTGGAACATTCACCCACCTACTGGGAGCCCCCCATTTATCCGGTCTATATCGTGATGACTGCCGGTATTTTTCTCATCATTCTTCAGGCTCTAGCCAAGCTTGTCCGCGACTTCGCGACAGCGATCACGGGGAAAGTGGAATCTCCGCACGGGATTGCTGGCGCTCAACAGGATGAGCCGTAATGAGTATTGGACTCGTCACGGTAATTCTTTTCATTTTTCTGGCCTTACTGCTCCTGTCGGGTCTGCCTCTTGCTTTTGGGCTGGGTGCCACCGCGGTGGTACTGGCTTTATGGAGGATGGGTCCTGAAGCTCTCTTTCTTCTGACCACCACGGCCTTTTCCTCCTGGACCCTTTATATCCTGGTGGCCCTGCCGCTTTTTGTTTTGATGGCCAACTTTCTTGCACGCTCAGGAATTGCCGATGACCTGTACGAAATGATGTACCACTGGATGGGATCATTAAGGGGAGGACTGGCGATGGGCACGGTGATTATCTGCGCGCTTTTCGCGGCCATGTCAGGAGTGAGTGCAGCCGGAACGGTCACCATGGGCCTGGTGGCCCTGCCCTCCATGCTGAAGAGAAACTATCACAAGGACATCGCCGTGGGGGCAATCTCTGCCGGAGGTTCCTTGGGAATCCTGATCCCTCCAAGCATCATCATGATCGTGTTTGCCAGTCTTACCGGTGCCTCGGTAGGGAAATTGTTCATGGGAGGCTTCATACCTGGTCTCGTCATCGCTACTCTTTTTGTGACCTATATCGGAATCAGGACTCTGATCCAACCTCATCTCGGACCCTCGATTCCTGAGGAGGAGAAGATCTCCTGGGGCCAGAAGTTAAGGCTCGTCCGGGCCGTGATTTTTCCGGTAGCGCTGGTCGTGCTGGTGCTGGGATCCATCTACACGGGAATCACCACCCCCACCGAAGCCTCGGCAATCGGAGCCTTCGGAGCTCTGATCTGCACCATCGTCAAGAGGCGCTTTTCCTGGGCGATGTTTCAGGAAGCGACCCTGGAAGCTTTCAAACTTTCGGTCATGGTGGGTTGGATCGTGTTGGGTGCAAAAGCCTTCTCCCATATTTACGCGGCAACGGGAGCCGGCAACTTCATTCTTGGATTAATCTCGGGTCTTGAATTGAGTTCATGGCTGATTCTTGTGGCCATGCAGCTGATTCTTTTTACCCTGGGAATGTTTATCGATCCCATCGGGATTATGATGATCACGCTCCCGGTATTTCTGCCACTGAGTCAAGAATTGGGATTCGATCTCATTTGGTTCGGCGTCCTCTTTACCATCAATATGGAACTGGCCTTTATCTCCCCTCCTTTTGGAATGAACCTTTTTTACATGAAGGGTGTGGTTCCCGACAGTATCAGCATGGGAGACATCTATAGATCCGTCCTGCCTTTTATGGCCCTGGAGGTCCTGGGCCTGATGCTGGTCATTCTGTTTCCCCAGCTGGTGCTCTGGTTGCCGAACCTCATGATGAGGTGATCTCCTTGCCCAGGATTTTTTTGATTGTCTTCATGGGTGCTGAAGACTTACGATGTAGACGACCCACGACCTCTGTATCATTCTCTAACTAGGAGAGGGGGAATCCAGCCATGAACCAGATGCTGTACTCGATGGCGCTATCCGGGATTTCTGTGGTGGTTTTGTTGGGCTGTGGCGGATTGAGAGGGGATGAGGCCGTCTCAGATGAGCAATTGGCCTGCGAAGCCCTGGTGGGAACACTGAATTTGACTCTGGCCTCGGCTCAGTTGGTGGAGGCCACCGACTCGACTCCGCAGTACTGCTACGTCAAAGGAATCATCTCTCCAGGCATCGTCTATCATGTTCAGCTCCCCCTGCCTGAGAACTGGAATGGCCGATTCCTGCAATGGGGAGATGGCGGCAAGGACGGGGACCTGGATTTTGCCGATCATCGGCTGGCTGAAGGGTACGCCGTCGCCAATAGCAATACGGGTCACGACAATGGATCGGAGCCCGGATCATCCTTTGGCTTGGACAACCGGCAGGCGGAAATTGATTTCGGCTACCGGGCCGTACATCTGACCGTTAATGCCGCCCAAACGGTTCTGAAAGAGTACTATGGCGAAGGTCCTGAGTATTCCTATTTCGAGGGTTGTTCGACCGGCGGCAATCAGGGCCTGACCGAAGCCCAGCGATACCCCTACGATTTCGACGGGATTGTGGCAGGCGCTCCCGTGTTTCACTATCAGGCAACCAATGTGAGTCATAACTTTATGTTGCAAAAGGTTTTCCGAAATGACTTCGAAGGGAACCTGGCCTTCGATAGCGACGGCAATGGCTTGCCCGATAGCCTGACTAAAATAAGGATGCTGGAGGAAGCGGTCCTGAGCCAATGCGACGCCCAAGATGGCATTACCGACGGTGTGATCGATGACCCCTTGAGCTGCGACTTTGATGCCGGGAGGGATCTGGCCGCCATGATGTGCACTGGGGATGTCGACGCCGACGATTGTTTCACCACAACACAGCTGCAGACCATCCAGGATATTTACGCCGGTCCTTATGACAGCAAGGGAGTCTCCATCTTGAAAGGGAAAGCCTTCGGTTCGGAATGGGCCTGGGCCGACAGCAATATCCCCCATGAAGGGAATTCCCTGTTCCCGATGAATTTAAGCTACATCCAGAACCACTTCAACTACATTTTTTACGAGAAGGATCCCGGTGTTCCGCCTCCGGATGTCACCGACCTCTCTTACGTTCCGGATAAGACTCGAACACCCTCTGAATATGCCTGGTGGGAATTTGACATGGATGATGTGACCGCCGGCCGAGGCGACTTGATGATGTCGATCTTCGATGCCATAGACCCGGACCTGACCCGATTCCTCGTCCAAAATCACGGCAAGTTGATTCTCTACCACGGCTGGAGCGATTCCTCTCCTGCGCCAGAGCCGACCCTGGATTATTACCAGGATGTGGTGAGCACGACTTTCGGGGGTGATCTGGAGGTTGCCAGAGATCGTACCCGGCTCTTTATGGTGCCGGGGATGGGACACTGTCGGGGCGGCCCTGGCCCCAACGCCTGGGACAAACTCCCTCCGCTGGTGGAGTGGGTGGAAAAGGGTAAGGCTCCGGACTCCATCGTCGCCACCCACCGTACAGATGGGGTCATCGACAACGAGCGACCGATTTGCCCTTATCCGGAACAGGCCGTTTATACGGGTCCTGCGGGTGGTGAAAACGATCGCGCCAATTGGGTGGCAACGAATTTCACCTGTCGCTAGGTGGTTTCGGCCTTCCCGCCCCGAGCTGCCGAGCGCACATCGCTCTCGATCAATTCCCAGATCTGATCGATGTAGTTCAGGAACTCCGGAGTGCGCTTGAGGGAAAGTTGGCGGGGGCGCTCGAAGGGGATGGAGATAGTGGCTTTCACGCGGCCGGGACGAGAACCAAAGACGATGACCTGATCGGAGAGAAAAATGGCTTCATCAATCTGATGAGTAATGAACAGCACCGTTTTACTCGTCCTTCGCCAGATGCTCAACAGTTCGCTTTGCATGATCTCCCGGGTTTGAGCATCCAGAGAGGCAAAGGGCTCGTCCATGAGCAACAGATCAGGATCAATCAAGAGAGCCCGGGCCAGGTTCACCCGCTGCTGCATGCCGCCGGAAAGTTCATTCGGATAGTGATCCTCAAACCCATTCAGGCCCACAATCTCAAGAAGCTCATGGGCTCGTGCCATGGCCTGCGTGACGTCCCCGCCCTGACACTCCAGGCCATACAGAACATTGTTGAGCACCGTTCGCCAGGGAAGAAGTGAGGCCTGTTGAAAGACAACCGCCCGGTCCCTGCCAGGTCCTTCGACCCGATGGCCATCCAGGGTCAGTTCGCCCTCGGAGGGAGCGATCACGCCAGCAACCACATTGAGGAAGGTCGTCTTCCCGCATCCACTGGGTCCAACGATGCTGACAAACTGATTCTCCTGCACCGATAGATCAATCTGGGAAAGAGCCCGTATGGAACTCCCCAAACGAGCCTGAAAATAGTCAC
>PVMK01124953.1_pt1 | contig 15088 bp, 18 predicted proteins | sample 1853481 | NCBI WGS metagenome assembly PVMK01 (sample SAMN08533507, study PRJNA380276) | Marine sediment metagenome, whole genome shotgun sequencing project.
GTTGCCCAGATCCTTGGCCGCGTAGAACACTTCGAGCAGTCGCAGCTTGTACTCGTGACGATCGGGATACTGGGCGATGGCGCTGCGCACCAGCTCCTCGGCCTGATCGTAGCGTTCGTAGGCGCCAAGGACCTGGGCAACTTCGAATCCAGCGCGCGTGTGCTCCAGGATGCGGTGGGCGCCGACGGCCCATTGCTGGCAGAGGCCCAGAAGATGTGGCAGGACATGTCGCCAGGGCGGGAGCTGTTTTCCGAGACCGAAAGTACGGTGCCGGAGGATCAGGACGTGGTATTCGACGTCACCGGCGGCGGCGCGGATTCACCGGCCACCGTGCCGGCCAGCAGCGTCGGCGGCGATGATGAATCGAGCTCGGTGGACTTCGATCTGGGCTTCCAGTCCGACGGCAACCAGACCGAAGCCGCCGCCGGAGACTCTGGTCTGGACTTCGATCTGGGCTTCGAGCAGGCCGCCGGCGCCGCGTCTCAGGAGGAATCGGGACTCGATCTGGACCTCACCAGCATCGGCGACGGCGCAGCAGGCGGCGACGATGCGGGCGGCGGCAGTAGTGTGGATTTCGACCTGGGCGCGGTGGACGCGTCCGCGGCGGAGGGTGACTCGGGCTCCAGCAGTATGGACTTCGATCTGAGCGGCATGGATTCCGCTGTGGGGGGGCCCGCTACCGAGACGCCGTTGCCGGAACGTGTGTCCAGAGACGATGACGACCTGGACTTCGATCTCGAGGGTCTGGGGGATGGCACGCTCATCGACAGCCAGGTGCCGCCGGAAGCGCCCGCGGGTGCCGTGCCGCCGCCCATGGACACTGCCGACGGCGACGATGGGGCCCTGGATTTTGATCTGGACGGTATCGGCGGCGAGTCCGAAGGCGTCGATTCCGGTGCCGTGAGCATGGACGCCGAGTTCACTGCCCTGGATCTCAATCTCAATCTCGACGCCGCCGACGCCGCCGACGCAGGCGCCGCCAGCAGCGGCTCGCAACTGTCCGCCCTGGATGACGATCTCTCCTCTGCCCTTGGCTTCGATATCGGCAATGACAGCGTCGCGCCGGTGCGTCGCCGGATGACGCGCTGGATTTCGGCCTGGAACTCGACGACGGTGACGCCGGTGCGGATGTTGCCGGCGGCGCCGACTTGAATCTGTCCCTGGAGGACGATTTCGGCGGCGACGAGGTGTCCGAGGAAACCGTCAAGCTGGATCTGAGTGCGGCGGTTCCCAGCGACGATCTGGATGAGGCCCTGGACACGGTGAAGCTGCAGAGTCCGGAGATGGATGCGGCGGACTCGGCGATTTCCGATCTCGGCATGGACCTGAATCTGGACATGGATGCGCCGGAGGGGGGCGAGGCCGCCAGCGGCGTCGACACCGCCTTCGGTGGCGTATTCGACGAAGACACGGCTGCCGCCTCGGAAGACGACATGGCGCTCAGCATGGACGGTTCGGATTTGATCCCGCCGACGCCGCCTCCGTCGCCGGACGCCGACCCGGACTTTCCGGAAATCGATCTGGACTTCGATGCCGAGAAGAGCCAGGACGCCGCCGCCTCCGACGAGTACGAGTCCACCCAGTTCATGCTCCGTGACATGCCGGGCGCGGACGGCGATGCCGGCGCCAAATCCGGCGACGGCCATACCTTGATGCTGGGTGGCGGTCTTACCGGTGAGGTGGACGAGGTGCAGACCAAGCTGGATCTGGCGCAAGCCTACATCGACATGGGTGACACCGACGGCGCCAAGGGCATCATCGACGAGGTTCTTGCGGAGGGCAACGCAGCCCAGAAACAGGCCGCCATGGGCTTGTTGAGCAAGCTGGCATCCTCCTGAGTTCGGCCTGAGTCGGGTCCCCCGGCTTTGATCCCATGAGATTCGCACTCGGCGTCGAGTACGACGGCAGCGATTTTTCCGGCTGGGAAAGTCAGCCGCGGCAGCGCACGGTTCAATCGACGCTGGAGACGGCGCTGGCACGCGTGGCCGACGATTCCATCGAGACCGTCTGTGCCGGACGTACCGACGCAGGCGTGCATGCCATGGCACAGGTGGTGCATTTCGACTCAGTCGCCGAACGCGCACCCCACCAATGGGTAATGGGCACCAACAGCAACCTGCCCGGTGATGTCAGCGTTCGATGGGCGAATCCCGTGGACCAGACCTTTCACGCTCGCTACTCCGCCGTTTGCCGCTACTACCGTTATGTCATCCTGAATCGGCGTCAGCGCCCGGCGCTGTTGCGTCAACGCGCCGCCTGGGAGCGGTGTCCGTTGCAAGTGGCCGCCATGGGGGCGGCCGGCGCGTATCTGCTTGGCGAGCACGATTTTTCATCCTTTCGTGCCGCCGGCTGTCAGGCGAAGAGCGCCGTGCGCAGGGTGGTCGACCTGCAGGTGCGTCGCCGGGGCGATCTGGTGTTCATCGACATTGCCGCCAACGCGTTTCTGCAGCACATGGTGCGCAACGTCGCCGGGGTCTTGATGGAGATCGGCAAGGGAAAGCAAGAGCCCGCCTGGGTGGAGGAATTGATCGAAGCGCGGGATCGCACCCGCGCAGGCGCGACGGCGCCTCCCCAGGGCCTCTATTTGAGCCGCATCGATTATCCGCCCGAGCACGGCCTGCCTGCGGTTTCGCCGGAGTGGCTGCTTTGGTAATCTCAATGGCTTGCCTTGGAGAAGGTCGCCGAGGCTCTTTGGGAAGATGGCAATGCGTACGCGCGTCAAGATTTGCGGCATCACCCGCCCCGAGGACGGCGCAGCCGCCGGCGCCGCCGGCGCCGATGCCATCGGCCTGAATTTTTATCCCGCCAGTCCGCGGGCAGTGGGCCTGGAGCAGGCGCTCGCCATTCGGAGCGCGCTGCCGCCCTTCGTCACAGTGGTGGGCTTGTTCGTGAATGCGAGTGCTGAAACGGTGGTGGAAACGGTCCAGCGTGTGCGCCTGGACCTGTTGCAATTTCACGGTGAGGAAACACCGTCCCAGTGTGAGGCAGCCGGGCTGCAGTACATGAAAGCCATACGCGTCAACGACCAGACGGACGTGGGTGAGGCGTGCCGGCGTTTCGCCAGCGCCAGGGCCCTGATTCTGGACACCTTTGATGACAGGTTGTGGGGTGGATCCGGGCGTACCTTCGATTGGGATCTGCTGCCCGCCGAGATCCCCTTGCCGGTTGTGGTGGCCGGCGGGCTGACGCCGGCCAACGTGGCAGACGCCATCGTTCGGCTGCGTCCTTACGGTGTGGACGTCAGCGGCGGGGTCGAGCAATCGCCGGGAATCAAAGACGCCGCCAAAATCTCCAGCTTCATAGCAGAGGTGGATCGTGTCTCGATTGCAGAACGTTCCGGCTGAGGGCCGGATCATCGGAAGTCTGCCCGACGAAGCCGGCCACTTCGGGCCTTACGGCGGGGTTTTCATTGCCGAAACTCTGATGGGGCCGGTGACGGCTTTGCGTGAAGCCTACGAGAGATATTCCAAGGACCCGGAGTTTCTCGCCGAGCTGGATGCGGATCTCCGCCACTACGTGGGCCGGCCCTCGCCCCTGTACTTTGCCGAGCGCTGGTCCCGGCAGCTTGGTGGCGCACGGGTTTTTCTCAAGCGCGAGGATCTCAATCACACCGGCGCCCACAAGGTCAACAATACCGTGGGCCAGGCGCTGCTGGCGAAACGCATGGGCAAGACACGCATCATCGCCGAAACCGGTGCCGGGCAACACGGCGTCGCCACGGCTACCGTGGCCGCGCGTCTGGGGCTCGAGTGTATCGTCTACATGGGTGCCGAGGACATCGAGCGCCAGGCACCGAATGTGTACCGTATGAAGCTGCTGGGTGCCAAGGTGGTATCGGTGGAGTCCGGATCCAGGACACTCAAGGACGCCCTGAACGAGGCCATGCGCGACTGGGTGACGAATGTCGACGACACCTACTACATCATCGGTACGGTGGCCGGTCCCCATCCCTATCCCGCCATGGTGCGCGACTTCAACTCGGTTATCGGGCGCGAGGCTCGCGAGCAGATCCTCGCCCAGGCCGGGCGATTACCCGATGCCCTGGTGGCTTGTGTGGGTGGCGGTTCCAACGCCATCGGACTGTTCTACCCGTTCCTCGACGATAGCGAGGTGGCCATGTACGGGGTCGAGGCCGGTGGTGACGGTGTCGAGACCGGACGCCACGCCGCTCCCCTGACCGCCGGCAAGCCCGGCGTGCTGCACGGCAACCGCACCTATTTGATGGAAGACGCCGACGGCCAGATAATCCCCACCCATTCGATCTCCGCAGGTCTCGACTACCCCGGGGTCGGGCCCGAGCACGCGTGGCTCAAGGACAGCGGCCGCGCCAGCTACGTGGCCATCAACGATGATGAGGCGCTGGCGGCTTTTCACCATATGACGCGCACCGAAGGCATCATCCCGGCTCTCGAATCCAGCCATGCATTGAGCTATGCCGCCAAGCTCGCGCCCGGGATGAGCGCCGACGACATCATCATCGTCAACCTGTCCGGGCGCGGTGATAAGGATATCCAGACGGTGGCCGCCATCGAGGGTAAGGGGCTATGAGCCGTATCGCGGCAACCTTCGCGGCATTGCGCGAGGACGGCCGGTGCGCGTTGGTGCCGTTCGTCACGGCCGGCGATCCGCAGCCCTCTGTCACCGTGCCGGTCATGCACGCCCTGGTCGCTGCCGGCGCCAATATCCTGGAGCTGGGCGTACCGTTCTCCGATCCCATGGCCGACGGTCCGGTCATCCAACGGGCCAGCGAACGGGCCCTGGCCCAGGGCATGACGCTCTCGCGGGTGCTGGCCATGGTGGCGGAGTTTCGCCGTGACGACGCCACCACGCCGGTGGTGCTCATGGGCTATCTGAATCCCTTCGAGGTCGCCGGTTACGAGGACTTCGCCGAGGCTGCCGCCGATGCCGGGGTCGATGGCATATTGACGGTGGACTTACCTCCGGAGGAGGCTGACGGCTTTCGCACCGCGCTGCGTTCCCGCGGCATCGATATGATTTTTCTGCTGGCGCCCAATAGCGACGAGGAACGCATCGTGCGGGTGTGCGCCCAGGCCAGCGGCTTCGTGTACTACGTTTCTCTCAAGGGTGTTACCGGCGCCGCTCACCTGGACGTGGCCGATGTCGAGACCCGGGTGCAGAGGATCAAATCCCTCACCGATTTACCGGTGGGAGTCGGTTTCGGTATTCGTGACGGCGACACCGCCGCCCGTATCGCCTCGGTCAGCGATGCGGTGGTCGTCGGCAGCGCGCTGATCAACAGGATGGAGGCGTCAATGGACACACCGTCACGTATTCCCCAAGAGGTCGCGGCGCTGGTGGCGTCCATGCGCACCGCCATGGACGCAGGCCAATGAGCTGGTTCGAAAAGCTGCTGCCATCGCGCATCCGCACCGAGGGTGGTAACAAGCGCACTGTCCCGGAAGGGCTGTGGAGCAAGTGCGAGTCCTGCGGCGGCGTGCTGTACAAAGCCGAACTGGAGCGCAACTTCGACGTGTGTCCGAAATGCTCCCATCACATCCGCGTCGGTGCGCGCAGACGTCTGGATCAGTTCCTGGATGCAGAGCCCAGGATCGAGATCGGTGCCCAGGTGGCGCCCATGGATCCATTGAAGTTCCGCGCCGGTAAGAAATACAAGGATCTTCTGGTCCAGGATCAAAAGGCTACCGGCGAGAAAGACGCACTGGTGGTGATCATGGGGCGTGTAAAAGGTGTCGCTCTGGTCGCGGCTGCCTTCGAGTCGCGCTTTCGGCTGGGCTCCATGGGCTCGGTGGTGGGCGAGCGATTCGCCCGCGGCGCCACCGCGGCCATCGAGCACGGCGTGCCCCTGGTGTGTTTCTCTGCCAGCGGCGGCGCACGCATGCAGGAGGGTGTTTTCGCCCTCATGCAGATGGCCAAGACCAGCGTCGCGCTGGCGCGCCTGGGCGAAGCAGGCCTGCCGTACATCTCCGTGCTCACCGATCCCACCACCGGTGGGGTGTCGGCGAGCCTCGCCATGCTCGGCGACATCAACATCGCCGAGCCCCGTGCGTTGATCGGTTTTGCCGGCCCCAGGGTCATCGAGCAAACCGTGAAGGAAACGTTGCCGGAGGGATTTCAGCGCAGCGAGTTTCTGCTGGATCACGGCACCGTGGATCTGATTATGGATCGCCGGGAGATGCGTGATCGCATCGCCAGTCTTCTCGCCATGATGAAACACCAGCCCACACCGTAGCGGTGCCGGATACGTCGATACTGGAATCTCCCGCCACGGCCGACTTTGGTCTCGCCGACTGGCTTCGCTGGCAGGAGGGACTGAATCCGAAGCTGGTGGATCTGGGTCTGGAGCGCTGCGCCCGGGTCGCCCGGCGCATGGGCCTGGCGGGTCTGCCCATGCCGGTGGTGACGGTTGCCGGCACCAACGGCAAAGGCTCCTGCGTCGCCTATCTTGCCAGCATCCTGGAAAGCGCCGGCCATGGGGTGGCAGCGTATACCTCGCCTTGTCTGCGGCGCTACAACGAGAGTCTGCGCCTGCTCGGGCAGGAGGTGGAGGATGGTGAGCTGATCGCGGCTTTCGAAAATGTGGAGCAGGCCCGTGACGGTGTCGCTCTCACATTCTTCGAGTTTCGCACCCTGGCGGCCCTGGACATCATCCGCCGCTCCCGGGCTTCGGTGGCGCTTCTGGAGGTGGGGCTGGGAGGACGCCTGGATGCGGTTAATCTCCTGGATGCCGATGTAGCCGTGGTGACCTCGGTGGATCTGGACCACACGGACTGGCTGGGCCCGGATCGGGAAAGCATCGGCCTCGAGAAGGCCGGTATCTTTCGCCGGGGCCGGCCGGCGGTGTGCGGCGATCCCGACCCGCCGGCGAGCCTGGTGGAGCATGCCCGTACCGTGGGTGCCCATCTGCACCTGGTCGGGCGCGAGTTTTCCTGGCGCCCTGACGGGCGCGGTTGGTCCTGGCAGGGGCCGGCAGCCGATCACCGGCGTCTCCCGCCACCCGGCATGGACGGACCATGGCAGCATGGCAACGCTGCCGCCGCCATGATGGCTTTGCAGCTTCTGGAACCGTCTTTGAGCGTGGATGCAGCGGCGCTGCGCCGGGGACTCGCCGACGCCTGGTTGCCTGGCCGCCAACAGATACTCGCCGGGCCGGTGGAGCGCCTCATCGATGTCGCACACAATGGCCAGGCGGCTCGGGCCCTGGCGATGACCCTGGCGGCGCGGCCATCGGTAGCGCGCACCTTTGCCGTGTTCGCCATGCTCGCGGACAAGGACGCAACCGCGGTGGCCGGGGCCCTGGACGGCTTGATCGACGAGTGGCACACGGCGACCCTGTCGGGGCCCCGTGGCCAGACCGGGGAGTGCCTTGCCGAGGGGCTTCGCCGGCAGTTTCCCCGCCATCCTGTGACTGCCCACGGCGACGTGGCCGCGGCCTGGAGGGCGGCCATGGGGGCCGCGCGCAGGGGCGATCGGGTGGTCGCCTTCGGCTCGTTTTTGACTGCCCGGGAAGTTTTGAGTATCGAAAATGGATGAACGCATGAAGCAACGGCTGGTGGGCGCGGCGGTGCTGGTGCTGGCCGCCGTGATCTTCGTGCCCATGTTGCTGGACCAGGATGACGGGGATCCGAAGCTACCGGCTCGCATCATCCAGCGCTCACCGCCGGAGCCTGAGCCGCCGCCGCTGCCTGAAGACGCGTCGGCGCGAAGTGTGCCCCTGGACAGCAAGCCGACGGCGGCGGCGCCTGCGGTGCCTGCGCCGGAGAAGCCGGAGCCGAAGCTACCGGCGAAGACGGTCAACAAGGCCGCTGCCGCCGCCGGCGGCACGAAAACCGGTTTTGCCGTGCAGGTGGGTAGCTTCTCCAAGTCCAGCAATGCCAGGGGGCTGCGTGACAAGCTGGTGGCCAGGGGTTACACGGTCTTCGTAAAAAGCTCCGGCTCGGTGACGCGGGTCTATGTGGGGCCGCAATCGAGCCGGGGTGAGGCCGAAAAGGTGCTCAAGCGGTTGCTCGCCGAGCTCCGGCTGAAGGGCATCGTGGTGCAACCCCCGGGCTAGCCGAGACAATGGCGTTCACTCCCGTCAGCGGACCGTTTCGAGCACCCCGGCCCTCTGCTACAATCGCGGCCCGCCAACCCGAAAACGAATGCTCAACGCGGTAACTCACTTGCTCGCCTCCGCCACATGATTTGGGTTGACTATGCCATCATCGCGATTCTGGTCGTGTCCGCCGGGATCAGCGTGCTGCGGGGCTTCCTCAAGGAGGCGATCTCGCTGCTCGGCTGGGTGTTGGCGTTCTGGCTGGCGCTCACCTTCGCCGACGACATCAGCGGGCTGTTCGAGAGCACTATCTCCCAGCCGTCCATGCGTCATGGGGTGGCGTTTTTCGCCATCGTCGTTTTTGCGCTGGTGATTACCGCCATCGTCATGTATCTGGTGCGGCTCATCGTCGACAAGACGGAAATCACCGGAACCGACCGTGCCCTGGGGATCGTATTCGGGATCGCCAGGGGTATCGTCATCGTAGCGATACTGGTGTTGTTGGCCGGCCTCACCGCGCTACCGAAAGATGCCTGGTGGAAGGAATCGATATTCTTGCCACATTTTCAGGTGCTGGCGGTGGAAATCCGATCGCTATTGCCGTCGGATGTCGCCAGTCTTTTCAAATATTGACCCGAGGTACGCTGGAACAGCATGTGTGGAATAGTCGGTATTGTTGCCAATAGTGATGTCAACCAGACGCTCTACGACGCGCTGACGGTTCTACAGCATCGCGGCCAGGATGCGGCGGGTATTGCCACTTGCGAAGGAGCGCGCCTGCATCAGCGAAAGGACAATGGCCTCGTGCGCGAGGTTTTTCGAACCAAGCACATGTTGGGCCTGGAAGGCAACATGGGGATCGGACATGTCCGTTATCCCACCGCCGGGTGCGCATCGTCCACCGAGGCGCAGCCCTTTTATGTGAATTCGCCATTCGGAATCACGCTCGCCCACAATGGCAATCTGATCAATTCGCGGCAGCTCAAGCGTGATGTATTCCGCGACGATCGACGCCACATAAACACCGAATCCGACTCGGAAATACTTCTCAACGTTTTTGCCCACGAGCTCATGAAGCCGGGCAAGCTTCGCATCGATGAGAATGATGTATTCGAGGCCATATCCGGTGTGCACAAACGTTGCCACGGCGGATACGCGGCCATCGCCATGATCGTTGGTTATGGGGTTGTCGCGTTTCGTGATCCCTTCGGCATTCGTCCCGTGTGTTTCGGTTACCGCGATACCGACGAAGGGCGCGAATATATGATCGCATCGGAGAGCGTGGCGCTGGATGCTCTCGGCTTCGAGCTGATGCGCGATCTCGAGCCCGGTGAGGCCGTCGTCATCGACACCAATGCCGGGATTCACACCCGGCAGTGCGCGGACGAACCTGTCTATTCACCGTGCATATTCGAGTACGTTTACCTGGCGCGCCCGGATTCCATCATCGATGACGTTTCCGTGTACAAGGCGCGCTTGCGCATGGGGGAACGGCTCGCCGACAGAATTCTGGAAGCATGGCCCGATCACGACATCGACGTGGTCATTCCTATTCCCGATACCAGCAGAACGGCTGCTCTGCCGTTGTCATACAAGCTCGGCGTCAAGTATCGCGAAGGGCTTCATCAAGAATCGTTACATCGGCCGCACCTTCATCATGCCGGGACAGGAGGAACGGGAGCGATCGGTGCGCCACAAGCTGAACGCCATCGGTCTGGAATTCGAGGGTAAGAATGTCCTTCTGGTGGACGACTCCATCGTCCGCGGCACCACCTCCGCGCAGATTATTCACATGGCGCGGGATGCCGGCGCACGCAAAGTCTACTTCGCCTCCGCAGCACCGCCGGTGCGTTATCAGAACGTCTATGGAATCGACATGCCCGTGGTCGGCGAACTCATCGCCCACAACCGTACCGAGGAGCAGGTAGCCGAGACCATCGGCGCGGATCGGCTTTTTTATCAGACCGTGGATGATCTCATCGATGCGGTGCGCAAAGGCAATCCACGGTTGCGTGCATTCGATACTTCCTGCTTCACCGGCGACTACGTGACCGGCGGCGTCACCACCGACTATCTGGAGCAAATTGCCCTGGCGAGGAACGACGCAGCCAAGGGGGAACTTGAACAGGGACAGATTTAAAATCTGTCCCGCCAGGGCCCCATTGACAGCGGGCTGGGGCTTCGCTTAACCTCCTACACCAAGCGCCGATTTGATCCAAATCAGCTTGCGGGCGCTCAATAAATACGGCTAAAGCGAGGGCAAACCTGCTTTAGCAACAGCGAAAGCAGGTTTTTTTTTGCCCTCAGACATTCACCCGATTTGGGGGGCAGCGCAATGGAAAAATTCGATACCCGCGCGATCCGCAGCGGTCAGGTCCGGACCGCCGAGTCCGAGCACAACGATCCCATATTCCTGACATCAAGCTTCGTCTTCGACAGCGCCCGTCAGGCGGCGGCGCGCTTCTCCCATAAGGAAGAAGGCAACGTCTATTCCCGATTCACCAATCCTACGGTGCGCGCCTTCGAAGACCGGCTTGCGTCGCTGGAGGGGGCCGAGCACTGCATCGGCACCTCGTCGGGAATGTCGGCGATACTCGCCAGCTGCCTCGCGCTTTTGAAGAGTGGCGATCACATCATCGCCGCACACGATTTGTTCGGATCCACCGTATCGATGTTCAGCAACGTTCTTTCCAAGTTCGGAATCCAGACCAGCTTCGTGTCGGTCACGGACCACGCGGCTTGGAAGGCGGCCATTCGACCGGAGACGCGTTTCCTGTTCATCGAAAGTCCGACCAATCCGCTTGGGGATATTGCGGATATCGCCTGGCTTGGCGCTCTCGCCCACGATAACGATTGCTGGTTGGTGGTCGACAATTGCCTGTGCACGCCGGCATTGCAGCTGCCCTTCCAGATGGGCGCGGATATCGTCATTCACTCGGCGACTAAATTCATCGACGGACAGGGGCGCTGTGTGGGCGGCGCCGTGTTGATGCAGGACAAGGAGATTTACGATCAGGTATTCAGCTTCCTGCGTACCTGCGGCCCGACCATGAGCCCCTTCAACGCCTGGGTGTTCCTGAACGGACTGGAGACCTTGAGCCTGCGTATGCGCGCTCACTGCGAGCACGCGCTTGCGCTGGCGCGCCGGCTGGAAAAGCATCCGGCGGTGGCCAGGATTTACTATCCGGGACTCGACAGCCATCCTCAGCATGCGCTGGCGGCGCGCCAGCAAAAGGCCTTCGGATCCATCGTCGCCTTCGAGGTCCACGGCGGTCGCGAGGACGCCTGGTCGGTGATCGACGCCACCCGCATTCTGTCCATCACGGCCAACCTCGGGGACGCGAAAACCACCATCACCCATCCAGCGAGCACCACCCATTGCCGCATCACTCAGGAACAGCGGGACTTGGCCGGTATTCGGGAATCGTTGATTCGCGTGGCCGTGGGGCTGGAGGACATCGACGACATCGAGGCCGATCTGCTCCGAGGTCTGGACGCCTTGACGGCGGCGCCGCCGGTCCGTGCGGTGCAGTGTTAACGGCTGGGTCCCCGTCCAACACGATCGTCCCACTTGTCTCGGCCGACGATCCGCGCGTGGCCGAGGCGCGAATGCTGCTGCTGGAATACACCGAATCCCTGGGCGTCGATTTGTCATTCCAGAACATCGACCGGGAGCTCAGCGAATTTCCCGGCAGATACATGCCACCCGGCGGCGCCCTGTTGCTGGCCAGCCACGGCGGCAAGCTCGCCGGCAGCGTCGCCATGCGCAAGCTCGAGGCCGAGGCCTGCGAGATGAAGCGCCTTTACGTGCGTCCCGACGCCCGGGGGCTGGGCGTCGGGCGCGCGCTGGCGGTGGCCGTCATCCAGGCGGCCAGGGATTGTGGTTACCGGTCAATGCGCCTGGACACGCTGGCGGGCATGGACGACGCCCAGGGTCTTTACAAGATTCTTGGATTCCGGGAGATCGCCGCCTACTATGAAAATCCCGTTCCCGGCACCAGATACATGGAGCTCGACCTGAGGTCATTGAAATGACGGACAAAATTGAAAAATCCGACCAGGAGTGGATGAAGGAGCTGACGCCCGAGCAATACCGGGTGACACGGCAGAAGGGCACCGAGCGTCCGTTCACCGGCGATTATCACGACAGTAAGAAGCAGGGCACCTATCTGTGCGTCTGCTGCGGCACGCCGCTGTTCCATTCCGATCACAAATTCGATTCCGGCACCGGCTGGCCGAGCTTTCACTCCCCGGTCCACGAAGATCACGTCAACGAGGAAAAGGATCGCACCCTGTGGATGGTGCGCACCGAGGTTCTTTGCAGTGTTTGCGACGCACACCTGGGGCATGTGTTTCCCGACGGCCCCGAGCCCACGGGCCAGCGCTACTGCATCAACGCGGCGGCGCTGAAGCTCGACGAGGAAGAGGCCGGCGGGCAAGAGTAATGCCGGAGATCAAGCACTTCCCCAGCGGCCGCGTGAAGCCGGAAAGCGCCTCCCTGCAGGAGTTCCGCCGCGATGTCACGTCCCAATGCGGTGAAGACGGGCTGATAGAAAAAATCTGCCAGGTGCTGGGCGTCAAGGACAAATGGTGTGTGGAATTCGGTGCCTGGGACGGTAAGCTCTACAGCAACTCGTGGGCGCTGATCAACAATGACGGTTGGAAGGCGGTCCTCATCGAGGGTAATGAGAACAAGTTTGCGGAGTTGAAGGAGAATTATTCCGGCAACGACGACGTGGTGGCGATCAATACTCTGGTGGATTTCAACCCGGGCGCAAACTCTCTCGATGCAATCCTGGCGAATACGCCCATCCCGCGGGATTTCGAGTTCCTGTGCATCGACGTGGACGGGTGCGACTGGCACATCTGGAATTCGCTCGCCCGTTACCGGCCTCGCTTGGTGGAGATCGAATTCAATCCGTCGATCCCGAATCACGTGTATTTTGTCCAGGACGCCGACAGTAGCGTCAATCACGGGTCCTCCCTGCGGGCGATGATCGAGCTGGGCAAGAACAAGGGCTACGAGCTCGTGGCCACCACACCGTGGAATGCATTTTTCGTCGCGGCCGACGAGTTTTCGAAGTTCAACATCGAGGACAACGCCATCGATTCCATGCACAGCCCTGGAGAGTTCGAGAGCAGCTTGTTCCAACTTTATGACGGCACTATGGTTCTCACCGGCTGCACCCGACTGCTGTGGCACAAGATCCCCATCACCTTCGAAGACATTCAGGTGTTGCCCCAGGCCCTGCGGCGATACCGCGGCTAGAAGATTATCAACGGATGGATACCACCATGTGGCAGGATCGGCGAATACTGGATCTCCTGGACATCGAGCATCCCATCATCCTGGCGCCCATGATGAGTGCCGGTAATCCGGAGCTGGTGGCGGCGGTAAGCGAAGCGGGGGGGCTGGGAAGCTTCGGCGCCGCCGGCACGCCGCCGGATCGGTTGCGCACGACGGTACAGGCCATCCGGCAGCGTACCGGTCGTGCATTCAATATCAATCTGTTCTCCGCTCGCGCGGAGGATTTCGATCGCGACGCGCGCCCCGGTCCCCGACTGGTCGAGCGGCTCGAGGCCTATCATTCGGAGCTGGGACTCGGCCCGGTGCCGGATCCGGCACCGCTGTTCGGGCCGGCGGGAAAGCAGCTCGACGTCTTGATCGCAGAAGGCGTGCCGGTAGTCAGCTTCCACTTCGGGGCGGATGCCCCCATGGTTTCCAGGGCTCACGAGACGGGCATCAAGGTGCTGTGCTCGGCGACGACGGCCGCCGAAGCGAAGGCACTGGAAAACATCGGCGTCGATGCCGTCATTGCGCAAGGCTCCGAAGCCGGTGGACATCGCGGCACCTTCACGGTGGACTATCGTCAAGCATTAATCGGTACCATGGCGTTGGTGCCGCAAATCGTGGACGCCGTTTCCGTTCCGGTGATCGCGGCCGGCGGCATCATGGATGCCCGCGGTGTGGTGGCCTCTCTGGCCCTCGGTGCATCCGCGGTGCAAATGGGTACCGCTTTTCTCGGCTGTCCGGAAGCGACCATCGGCGACGCCTGGCGCGATTCGCTGCAGGGCGCGGAAGCTGAGGCGACCACGGTCACCGAGGCCATATCCGGCAAGCCGGCCCGCGGAATCCGCAACCGTTACATCGACGAGGTCGAAGCCCTCGGTGAAGCGCTGCTGCCTTATCCGGCGCATTACTCGATGTCCAGAGATCTGCGCAAAGCGGCGGCGGAGCGCGGCAACCCGGATTTCATCGCCTTGTGGGCGGGGCAGGGCGTCGGTCTCATGCGTCGACGCGCGGCCGCGGATTTGGTGGATGACCTGGTCGTAGAGTCGCAGCAACTGCTGGGTCGGCTCGGTCAGGGTTGAACGGCTGAATGGCCGTGCGGGCCAGGTACCGGCTCCGGATCGCAGGCGTTCTGGCGACCGTTGCCATTGTACTCGCGGCAATCGCCGCTGCCGTACCGTTCATGGAAGCGCCGCCCGGTGGTGTAGCGGGATCCATCGCAACGCTTTTGATCGCCGCCGAAGTATTTGCCGCACTCGCGATTCTGATAGTCGGTAAGGAGCTGTACGGAAAACTCTGGGCGAAGCTGCAATCCATGCGCTCGGATAACATCCCTTAGACTTATGGAGAAATTTTCAAGAGGACACGATCATGAGCAACCATGTGTATAAATCCCTGGAGCTGACCGGCTCCTCCAGCACCAATATCGAGGACGCCGTCAGCAAGGCGGTCACCAAGGCGTCGGAAACGGTACACAATCTCAGATGGTTCGAGGTGACGGATATCCGCGGTGAGATCGAGAACAACGCCGTGGCCTACTGGCAGATCACCATGAAGGTGGGATTCACTCTCGATTGATGGGTGCGGGCAGGCAGGGAGAAAGCGGAATGACCCAAGCTATCGACATCAAGGCCGCGTTGGCCGGGCTACCGGTGTTGAGGGACCGCAGCAAGCATACCCCGGAAGCCGAAGCCGTGGCGGCTTTCGCGACTCTGGCGCCGTTTCGCGGCGGTGGGATCTTCGCGGGCAGCTTCGACGGAGACAGTCCCTGGGAGCGCCTTGCG
>PVMK01126760.1_pt1 | contig 15087 bp, 13 predicted proteins | sample 1853481 | NCBI WGS metagenome assembly PVMK01 (sample SAMN08533507, study PRJNA380276) | Marine sediment metagenome, whole genome shotgun sequencing project.
GCAAATATAGCCCGGTGGATTGGTGCCCGCAGTGCAACACCACCCTGGCCCGGGAGCAGGTCCACGGGGATGATCGCCATTGTGAACGTTGCGGGACCCAGGTAACCAAAAAAGACCTCGAGCAGTGGTTTTTCAAAACAACTGATTATGCTGATGAGCTGCTTGAATTTTCTCAGATAGACTGGCCCGCTCAAGCCCGCACTTTACAGACCAACTGGGTGGGGCGGTCGGAAGGAGCAGATGTTGTATTTAAAACTGAAGGCGGGGATAAGCTGAAAGTATTCACCACCCGGCCGGACACGCTCTGGGGCGCAACTTTCATGGTTCTGGCCCCGGAACATCCTTTGGTGGCAAAAGTCACCACCAGAGATCAAAAAGAAATTGTGGAAAATTATCGGCATGAGGCCGAGAGTAAAACTGAGATTCAGCGAGCGGCAGCTGATAAAGAAAAATCTGGTGTTTTCACCGGCGGTTATGCCATCAATCCGGTTAACGGTGCCAGGATTCAGATCTGGATTGCCGATTATGTGATGATGGGTTATGGATATGGCGCCATTATGGCCGTGCCAGCTCATGATGAGCGTGACTTCGCCTTTGCCCGGCAGTTTGGCCTGGATATCATTCCTGTCATCCAACCTGAAGGGGAAAATTTTGATGGGGCAACCATGACGGAAGCCTATATTGGCCCGGGGGTGATGATCAACAGCGCCCAATTTGACGGGACAGAGGTCACGGAAGATAAAGGCCGGGTAAATCCCGGTCTGAGTGCAGTGATCGATTGGCTGGAAGGTGAAAAGTTGGGGAAAGAAGCTGTCAGTTATAAACTGCGTGATTGGCTGATCTCCCGCCAGCGCTACTGGGGCGCACCCATTCCCATGGTCTATTGTGAAGAATGCGGCTGGAATACGGTCCCGGAAGACCAGCTGCCTGTCTTGTTGCCTGATGATGTGGAATGGCTTCCCACCGGGGAAAGTCCGCTGAAACTGCATCCGACTTGGAAGGACACGACTTGTCCTGATTGCGGAAAGGCTGCCACAAGGGAAACCGATACCATGGATACCTTCATGTGTTCCTCTTGGTACCATCTGCGCTACTTGAGTCCTCATTATGATCAGGGACCATTTGACCCGAAAGAATATGACTACTGGATGCCGGTGGATCTTTACACCGGAGGCAGTGAGCACATTAACATGCACTTGATTTACACACGCTTTTTCCACAAGGCTTTGCGGGATATGAATATCACCGAGGGTCATGAACCCATGACCCAGCTGCGCAACCAGGGAATGGTTTTAGGTGAGGACGGTGAAAAAATGTCGAAGAGCCGCGGCAATGTGGTATCGCCGGATGATCTGGTTGAAAAATATGGAGCGGATACTGTTAGAGGTTACCTGATGTTCTTCGCCCGTTGGGATTATGGCGGACCCTGGAACAGCCAGGGTATAGCCGGCACTGAGCGTTGGCTGAATCGCACCTGGTACCTGTTCACGGAACCTGGTGAGAAAGGCAAACCATCTGCTGATATGATGCGGGACATCAAGCGTGACTTGCACACCGCCCTGGATCGGGTCACACAGGATTATGAAAAGGTTGAATTTAACACCATTATCTCCACCCTGATGGAGCTGCTGAACACATTGGTGGATGCTAAAAAGGCAGGGGCTGCTGGATCGGAGGAATGGAATGAGATCCTGGAAACATATCTGTTGATGATGGCTCCGGCGGTTCCACACATCACCGAAGAAATCTGGACTGAAGTGCTTGGTAAAAAGTACTCGATTCATAACCAGACCTGGCCCAAAGCCGATCCTGCACTCATGGCCGTAGAAGAGATCACTCTGATCGTCCAGGTCAATGGTAAATTGCGGGATCGGATCGTGGTCCCGGTGGATATCAGCCAAGGGGATGCCGAGAAGATCGCCCTGGCCAGTCCGGGGGCAGCACCATATCTGGAGGGTAAGACAGTTAAAAAGGTAATTGTGGTGCCAGGCAGACTGGTGAATATTGTTGTTTGATAACCTCAACTTTCAGAGCGGAGGTAGTAGGCCGCAGCCGAAGGGCGAGAAAAATAATCTATAATCAGGTTTGTACGATTTGCTTATGCCTATAATAACCTGACCAAAATAGAAAGCTGCGAAAACTAAAAAACCGCAGCTTTCTTTGCGTATAGGCAATATAATATGTAGGCCAAGCGCCCGGCGCCAGTCATATAATGAAGGTGCTAATGAGGTATACTAGGGGCGGAACAGAGTAATTCTGGACATAACATTCAACTCAAAAGGAGCAACTTACAGGCATGAAAAAGGAAATTATTATCTCAGAAAAAGCCCCTCAAGCTTTAGGTCCTTATTCAGTAGCCGTCAAAGCTGGACATTTTGTGTATTCTGCCGGACAACTTGGTCTCGATCCTAAAACCGGCGAGTTCGCTCCGGGAGGGATTGAAGGGGAAACCCGCCAGGCTCTGGAAAATCTCAAGAATGTGCTGGAAGCAGCCGGGTCCTCCCTGGATAAGGTTGTTAAGACAACCGTTTTCCTGCGGGATATGAACGACTTTGGTGCCATGAACGCTGTTTATGGGGAGTTCTTTACGGAGGCTTTCCCAGCCCGTTCGGCAGTTCAAGTTGCCCGGTTACCTAAAGACGGGGCAGTAGAAATTGAGGCTGTTGCTTTACTTGACTAGTCTGTCTTTAGACAGCTTTTCAAAATTTTATGACCGGTAATCTGATACTCCTGGTTGATGATGAACCCAATATTATAGAACTTGCCCAGCTTTACCTCGAGCGGGAAGGATTTCGGACTATTTCCGCCGTGGACGGTCAGGCTGCCCTGGTTGCGGTGGATGAACACCACCCGGATCTGGTCGTGCTTGATTTAATGCTGCCAGCAATTGACGGACTGGAAGTCTGTAGAATATTAAGGGGAAAGAAAGATCCAATAGCGATCCTGATGCTCACTGCCCGGGATGAGGATATTGACAAGATCCTTGGTTTGGAGCTGGGCGCCGATGATTACCTTACCAAACCTTTTAATCCCCGTGAGCTCGTTTCCCGGGTTAAAGCAATCTTGCGCCGGGGTGGTCAGACTGATCCTGCTGAATTAGAAACTATCCTGAAGGTGGCAGACTTGACTGTTGATCCGCTGCGCCGGGAAGTTAAGGTTGGCGAAGATCAGATTGAGATGCGCACCCAGGAATTCGATTTACTCCATACACTGGCTCAACATGCTGGCATTGTGCTCAGTCGTGACCAGTTGTTAAATCTGGCCTGGGGCTATGATTATTTTGGCAATACCCGCACGGTTGACGTCCATATAGGCCATTTGCGTAAAAAACTGGAAAATTCTGCAGTACAAATTGAAACAATCACCGGCATTGGCTACAAATTGGTCAGTGAATAACTAACAGATCTATCTATGTTAACATCACTTCGCGCCCGCCTCTGGCTAACCTACGCCATCCTTATTATCCTGATATTAAGTATCCTGGGTGTGAGTATTTTCCTGTATGTTATCCGCAATCCCATCATTGACCGCCAGGCGATAGGCCGCCTGGATGCTGCCCTTGCCATCATCCAGCGCCAGCTCAACGAACGCGGTGTCTCCCCCAGGGAAAACCAGGTATATTTTGAACGCGTTAGCGAATACGTCTCTGTCCGGCTGCTGCTCTTCAGCACAGAGCGGGAGATTTTGTTTGACTCAGAACCCGACACTGCCGGCATCAACTGGCCTGGGGCTGAACAAGAGATTTCCGCCAGAGGCCGAATTGATGACCAGGATGGCAAAACCTGGTTATATACTTCCTGGACTATACCCAAAGGAGATATCCTGGTGCTGGCTTTACCTCGACAGGGAGGTTTTCAGCTTTTACGCAGCCCCTTTTTACGGGAAACCTTAAGGGAGGATTTTTTGCCTGCATTCCTGCGGGCTGGCCTGGTAGCTTTTGTGGTGGCAGTGATCTTTGCCGCCTGGATGGGCAGCTGGATCGTTAATCCCCTGGAAGAGATCCAACAGGCTTCTCGAACAGTCTCAACAAGCGCATACCAGAAAATTCCCCTTAAAGGTCCGGATGAAGTCAAGGCTCTGGCGGGAGCTTTTAATGACATGGTTGACCAGGTCCAGTCTTCCCATCAATCCCAAAAGGATTTTGTTGCCAACGTGTCCCACGAATTGAAAACGCCCTTAACCTCTATCCAGGGATTTTCCCAAGCCATGCTGGACGGGACTGTGGATTCGGGAGCTGCTCTCAAGAAAGCTGCCGGGATCATCAATACCGAGGCTGAGCGCATGTACAGACTGGTGGTGGACTTGCTGGACCTGGCCCGTTTTGATGCCGGAACAGTCAGTTTAGACCGCCAGCCTCTTGATTTAGCCAAACTGCTCAACCATGTTGGAAATCAGCTAATACCCCAGGCAGTTCAGGCCCGGGTGAAATTAACTCTGGATGTGGGTCCCCTGCCGACTTGTGTGGGGGATGAAGACCGTCTGGCCCAGGTTTTCACAAACCTGGTCGATAATGCCATCAAACATACCCCTGAGGATGGATTTGTGTACCTTACTGCCCGCAGTGAAAGCGGCCTGGCGCGAATTGAGATCATTGACAGCGGAGCCGGCATTCCACCAGAACACCTGGATAGGATCTTTGAGCGGTTTTATAAAATTGATGGATCCCGCAAAGGCGAGGGAAAACCGGGTACTGGTTTGGGCCTGGCCATCGCTCAACAAATCATCCAGGCTCATGATGGTGGCATACACGTTCGCAGCATAATAGGAGAGGGATCCGCTTTCGAGGTCACTTTGCCGGTGGTGAAGTCAGATGATCTGACCGTGGTGGAGAAGCTGAGGGATAAATCATGAAAGTATCTTTAATTATCCCCTGCTATAACGAGGAAAATACTATCCAGGATTTACTGGCCGCCATTTGTGAGCAGAATTTCCCCCTGGCGGATATTGATGTGGTTATTTCAGACGGTATGTCAACAGATACTACCCGGGAAAAGATCCAGGAATTTACTGATGAAGTGCCTGAACTGAAGGTTCGGGTGATTGACAATCCTAAACGAACCATCCCATCTGCGCTGAATCAAGCCCTTAAGGCAGCAGAGGGTGAATATATTGTGCGCATGGATGCTCATTCCCATCCCCATCCAAACTACATAAAATTCTGCCTTCGGGATCTGGAGGCTGGCTTGGGGGATAATGTGGGTGGTGTGATACAAATAAAAGCGGCCAATCAGGATTGGGTCGCCCAATCCATCGCTGTTGCAGCTGGGCATCCCCTGGGAGTGGGAGATGCCAGATATCGCACCGGATCTGAAGCCCGGGAAGTGGATACAGTAGCATTTGGGGCTTACCATTCCTCCTTAATTGACCGGATAGGCGGTTTTGACGAGAGCCTGTTGAGCAATGAGGATTATGAATTTAATACCCGGGTCAGGAAATTCGGAGGCAAAGTCTGGCTGGATCCTGAGATCAAAGCCACCTATATTGCCCGGCCAACCCTGAACACTCTGGCAGCCCAGTACTGGCGTTATGGTTACTGGAAACTACGCATGTTAACCCGGTACCCTGAGACCATCCGCTGGCGTCAATTGGCTGGATTATTTGTGCTCAGCTGGATCGGATTGGGATTATTAGGTATCTGGTTGACCTGGGCCCGCTGGTTGTTATTGATTGAAGCCGTTATCTACTTGTCCGCTCTATTATTCGCTGGTATTAAAGCTGCCCTGGACCAAGATAAAGTCTATCTACTGTTAGGACTGCCCCTGGCGATCAGCACCATGCATTTTTCCTGGGGGTCTGGGTTTTTGGTGAGCCTGATTGGTTATATATTTGATAAAATAGTCAGGAAATCCGCTCTAGATTGAACTGAGGTACCTTTATGAATATCAATTATGATGCACAAAAAGAAAGTCGCTGGCGTCTCCGTTTTGTTGAACGGCAAGTAATGTTATTAAGTGGGGATATCCTGGCTGAAGTGTTGGCTCTGTTATCTGCGCTTATTGTCTGGGGTAGCCAGGCGAACCCCCTGGGATTTTCTATCAAATTTATTATTAATCGGGTTCCAGGTTGGTTTTATATTCTTCCCTTGATCTGGCTCTTCCTATTAATTGAACTTTATGATGTGCGAAAAGCCAGCAGTTGGAACCGTACTCTCCAGGGAGTTGCTACGGCTGGTGTGATCGGTTCGATTTTGTATCTGGGTTTATATTTCACTTTCCCACCCGAATCGCTGCCCCGCATTGGTGTGGCTGTCTTTATTCCGACATCGGTTATCTATACCCTGATCTGCCGCTATTTCTATACCCAAATTTTAACCTCGGAATTGTTTTTACCGCGGGTGCTGCTCGTTGGGGGAGGAATCTCGGGCTGTATATTATTGAAAGCATTTAATGAAATCGAACTAAAACCTTATCATATTATAGGCATCATTGACGACGATCCTGCCAAACTAAACCAGGAGATCGAGGGGTATAAAGTGCTGGGATCTGGTCCTGATATGTTAGATGTGATCCAGGAGGAAAAAATCTCTGACATCATTGTGGCTATCACCGGTGTAATAGCCGGTGGGACATTTCAGTCCCTTTTAGATGCCCAGGAGATGGGAATTGACATCACCCGCATGCCGGTAGCCTATGAGGATCTCAGTCAGACAGTGCCCATCCGCATTCTTGAGGCGGATTGGATCCTGCGCTCCTTTGTGGATGATACAGGAGTCAGCGGAACCTACCATATACTTAAACGCATCGTGGATTTGCTGGGAGGAATAGTTGGTGTGGCTCTTTTTCTATTAATGCTGCCTCCGATCGCTATTCTGATCCTGATTGATGATGGCTTGCCGATTTTATACCACCAGGAAAGGCTGGGGCAGAGCGCCAAACCGTATAAGATTATCAAATTCCGGACCATGATCAAGGATGCCGAAGTAGATGGAGAAGCTAAATGGGCCAGTGAAGGTGATCAGCGGGTAACCAAAATTGGCAGATTCCTGCGCAAAACCCACCTGGATGAATTTCCCCAGTTCCTCAATGTACTTAAAGGCGAGATGAGCCTGGTAGGCCCCAGGTCAGAGCGGCCCAGCCTGGTCGAAAAATTGCAGAAAGATGTTCCCTTTTACAGAGCCCGGCTGCTGGTTAAACCAGGAGTGACTGGATGGGCTCAGATAAATTATGGTTATCCGGAAACTGTGGAAGAAACCATTGATAAATTGGAATACGATCTGTATTACATTAAGAACCGCACAATCCTGCTGGATCTAAGAATCATCCTGGGAACACCTGCCACTGTCTTTGGACGAAAAGGAAAATAGGAATGCGAATTTCTCTGGTCACCGGGGGTGCTGGCTTTATAGGTTCACACTTGGTAGAAGCTCTGCTGGCGCGGGGTGATAATGTACGGGTGCTGGATAATTTTTCAACCGGTAAAGAGGAAAATCTGGCTGATTTCCTGGACCAGATAGAATTGATCCGGGGAGACCTGCTGGATGAAGCTGATTTGAAAAGAGCTGTTAAAGGTGTGGATCATATTTTCCACCAGGCTGCATTTGTATCTGTGCCGCAGTCCCTGGAAGAACCTGACCGTTGTTTTGAGATCAATGTCACCGGTACTAACCGACTCTTATCTATCGCCCGGGAAGAAGGAGTTAAGAGAGTCGTCCTGGCTTCCAGTGCGGCGGTATATGGAGAAAACCCCACCGTTCCCCTATCAGAAAATGTCAATCCTGAACCGCTCTCGCCCTATGCTGCTTCCAAGAGGATCGGGGAAATCTATGCCCATTTATTTACCTCTCAGCTGGATCTGGATGTAACTGCCTTGCGTTATTTTAATGTTTATGGCCCCAGGCAAAATCCGGCATCTGATTATGCAGCTGTGATCCCGATCTTTATCAGGAAGCTTCTCGATGAAGGGCAGCCGGTCATTTATGGAGATGGTTTGCAAAGCAGGGATTTTATATACGTCGGGGATGTAGTCCGGGCTAATTTATTGGCAGCAGAATCCAACCAGGCCCAGGGCCAGGTGATCAATATTTGCTCCGGCCAGGAAACAGACCTTCAAAACTTAATCGATTATCTGGCAGAGATATTTAACCGGGAAATACAGCCCACTTATCAAGATGTCAGACCCGGTGATATTTACCGTTCCCTGGGAGATCCTTCCCTGGCCCGGGAGCTGCTCGATTTTCAACCCGGGACAGGACTGGCTGAAGGATTAATGGAAACCGCTGCCTGGATGAGAGTAATTTAGATCCCATTTTAAATAATTGAAAGAACCGAATAATTCAGGAATATATATGCCAAGCTGCACCCTCCAGGACTGGAAAGAATTTCTAATAAAAGCCCCTGGCGCTCATGTACTGCAAAGCCCTGCCTGGGGTGAACTTAAGTCCGCTTATGGATGGGAACCCTGCTGGATTATCTGCGGAGGGATTGGCGCTCAGATCTTATTCCAGAAGCTTCCATTAGGTTTCCAGGTTGGTTACATTCCCCGCGGCCCAGTATCGCTTTCCGGTAATTTTTCGGAAGATCCTGATTGGGAAGAGTTCCAGGGAGAACTGGACCAGACCTGTCAGGATCGTAAAGTTGTCTTCCTCAAAATAGAACCAGATAGTTGGGAAGAAGCGGAAGCTCCCATCCCTGAGGGGTACCGGATCAGCTCTCACAGCATCCAACCACCCCGCACGTTTTTGGTCAGCCTGGATGGATCTGAAGATGAGATTCTAGCCAGGATGAAATCTAAAACTCGCTACAATATCCGTCTGGCCGCAAAAAAGGGAATCACGGTAAGGCAGCTGGAAGATGTGGAGGCTTTTTATTCCCTGCTGGAAAATACCTCTGACCGAGCAGATTTCGGCATTCATACCCTGGAGTACTACCGGGATGCCTTCAGGTTATTCAAGGAGAGCGGCGAATGCCGATTATTCCTGGCGGAATTTGAAGGGACACCTTTGGCCAGTATCATGGTTTTCATCCGTGGAAATCGCAGCTGGTATTTTTACGGAGCATCCTCCGATCAGCACCGCGAAAAAATGCCAACCTACCTGGTGCAGTGGGAAGCCATGCGCTGGGTAAAAAGACAAGGCTGCCAGACTTATGATCTCTGGGGGGTTCCGGACCAGGAACTTGACACCCTGGAAGAGAATTTTACCAAGCGATCTGACGGCTTGTGGGGAGTTTATCGATTTAAACGTGGATTTGGCGGAGACCTGCTGCGGACAGCCGGTCCCTGGGATAAAGTTTATCAACCCTTATTATATTTTTTGTATCTAATCAGATCCGGCATAACTACAGATTGAGAAGAAGTCTATCCTAATCATTATGGAAACTAAAAGCTGGAATGCAATCCTCAATTCATCACCTGGCGCTCATGTGCTGCAGACTACCCAGTGGGCGGAAGTAAAAACACGCTACGGCTGGAAGCCGTATTATCTGATCTGGTCCATAATTGATGATCGTCTGGAGCTTGGATATTTGGCGAAATGGAGTTCAGAGATATTCTCAGTCCGAGCTGCTGCACTGGTTTTGGAGCGTAAGATTTTGCCGGGACTTTCAGTTATGTACTTGCCCAAGGGACCCCATCTGGTTGATTGGGAGGACACCACCCTGGCGGAGAAGGTGCTGACTGATCTGGAGGATTTTGCGAGGAAGTCTGGTGTGATCCAGCTTAAAATCGATCCAGATGTCCTGCTGGGGTGGGGTATTCCCGGAGAAGAAACTGAAAAGACCGATCCAAAGGGAGTGCGTTTCCAGGAAATGCTTCAGGATCACGGTTGGCGTTTTTCAACTGACCAGATCCAGTTTCGCAACACTATGCTGGTTGATCTCAGCCAGGATGAGGAAGATATCCTGGCCAGGATGAAATCCAAAACTCGTTACAATATTCGCCTGGCTGGGAGGAAAGGTATCAGTGTGCGCCTGGGGGATCGATCAGATCTAAAAACACTTTACAAGATGTACGCAGATACAGCGGTTCGGGGAAACTTCACAATACGTGGAGAAGATTATTATAAGTTTATGTGGAAGATTTTCCTGGATGATTCTCTCGATCCTGAAAGTGATCCCATCGCCCAGCCGCTGATAGCTGAATATGAAGGTAAACCGGTTGCGGGAGCAGTGATATTTAAATTTGGTGACAGGGCCTGGTACCTGCATGGCATGTCTCTGCCGGAACATAACAAAAAGATGGCCCCCCACCTGCTTCAATGGGAAGCTATGCGTTGGGCCAAAAAAGCAGGCTGCCATGTTTATGATATGTGGGGCGCGCCTGATAAGTTTGATGAATCGGATTCTTTATGGGGGGTTTACCGCTTCAAACGCGGCTATGGGGGTCAGGTTACACGGTCGATTGGGGCCTGGGATTACCCGGCCAGGCCGCTGTTGTATTTTTTATATACCAATCTGCTGCCCCGTCTTTTAGGGGTCATGCGCTGGTTTGGAAATCGCCGGACCAGAATATCTGCAAGTGAAGAAATTTGACCTTATTGTGAGGGATAAGTATGTTACCTCGAGAAGAATTCGCTCATCTTCCAACCCGGATCGAAGCCCTTCCCCGCCTGACGAAGCTGCTTGGGGGACCTGAGATCTTGATCAAACGGGACGATCAAACCGGTTTGGCTTTTGGCGGGAATAAAACCCGTAAACTGGAATATCTGTTGGCTGATGCTCTGGCTCAGGGAGCGAAGATGGTCCTGACAACCGGTGCAGCCCAATCCAACCATTGCCGCCAGACTGCGGCAGCAGCAGCGCGGTGCGGACTGGATTGTACCCTGGTGCTGGTAGGTCCACGGCCAGAAAGGGCAAGCTCAAATCTATTCCTGGATCATTTGCTGGGCGCCCGGATTGTCTGGACTGAAAAAGAAGTTCGCGATATAACCCTGCAAAAGGTATTCCAGAAGGCTCAAGAAGAAGGAAAAAATCCCTATCTGATCCCTTATGGGGGATCCAATGCCCTGGGCGCATATGCCTACCTGAAAGCCTTTGAAGAACTCGCCGAACAACTGAAGAACGAAATACCAGACTGGATCGTATTTGCTTCGTCTTCTGGCGCGACCCAGGCTGGATTATGGATTGGATCCTTATTACAAGGATTGTCAACCAATATTCTTGGAATCAGCGTTGATGAACCGGAGTTCCAGTTGAAGGAAAATGTCCACAGAATTGCCATGGAGTTAAATGAGTATCAGAGTCTCGCTTTAAAGTTGGATGCAGATCAAATCTTTGTGAACGACAGCTATACAGGTGAGGGCTACGGTTTTATGAACGATCTGGACCGGAGTGCCATCCAACTTTTTGCCAGGCAGGAAGGTATTCTGTTGGATCCTGTATATACCGGTAGAGCAGGAGCGGGGCTGATCGATCTGATAAGGATAGGCTTTTTTAAGAAAGATCAGCGGGTTCTATTCTGGCATACAGGCGGTACTCCAGCCCTGTTTGCTGATAAATACATGATAAATCTATAACTTAACCTCCCTATTTATTACTAAAAAATACCTGGTTAAAATGGGGCTTATTGAACTGCTAAAGCCCATAATTTATTTAGGTTTTTTGACTATATTAAATGCAATCAGTACGATAAGAAAAACTATTCGAGCAAGTCATTTCGGGTAATTAAATCCTGTCAGTTATATGGTAAAATTTTCTGGTGTGTAAGCTTTCACATAATCACCAGATAAGCTGTTTGTGAGCGAGGAGAACACATGCTTTCATATTGGGCCTATATTGGTATTTTCCTGGTTGTCGCACTTGTTGTTCCGTTGGTTGCTGTACTGCTTCCAGCTCTGATCTCACCCAAAAAGTCCAGCCGCCGAAAAGAAGAAGTTTATGAATGCGGCATAGAGACCACGGGAAATATACGGGTTCAATTTAAATCCCAGTATTATATTTACGCGCTGATCTTCCTGGTCTTTGATATAGAAACAATTTTCTTGTTTCCTTGGGCAGTGGCTCTGGAAAAACTCCCATTATTCGCTGTTATTGAAGGTGTCGTTTTTATTTTTATCTTATTTGCAGGCCTGATTTATGCCAACCGCAAAGGGGTTTTAGTCTGGTCTTAAATCCCCATCGGACGCGTGCAGGAGAGCTTCATGGCTGATTTGATTAATCTTATTGAGAACTGGTTGAAGGGTCTTCTTTTAGGTTGGGGGGCAGCTGAAAGTCTGGCAGTATTTATCCTGCAGACCCTGGGCAGCGTGCTGGTAGTGATCATATGTTTTGTGATCGTGATTGCCTTGATCTGGGTGGAGCGCAAACTGGCTGGCCGCATCCAGGACCGCTTCGGTCCCAACCGGGCTGGACCTTACGGAATCTTCCAATCATTTGCTGACATCATCAAGATTTTCACCAAGGAATACATCACCCCGGAGGGAGCGGAGAAAGGGCTTTTTAATATCGCACCTGTTTTGGCCATGGGATCTGTCCTGGCCATCTGGGCAGTATTCCCCATTGCAATAAATGTCATCGGCGCCGACGTGAATGTCGGCGTTTTGTATATTATGGCAGTAGGAGCTTTTGGCATCCTGGCTATCCTGATGGCAGGCTGGTCTTCAAATAATCGTTATGCCTTGTTGGGTGCCTCCCGTTCAGTGGCCATGCTGATCTCCTATGAGATTCCCATGATCGTATCGTTATTGGTACCGGTGCTTTTGGCCCATTCCATGAAATTATCGACAATTATTGAAGCTCAGCAGCCCTGGTGGTTCCTTTTAGTGGCGCCGACAGCTGCCCTGATCTTCCTGATCTCCTCCATGGCGGAAATTGGAAAGGCTCCCTTTGACCTGCTGGAAGCAGAATCAGAGCTGGTTGCCGGATATCACACTGAGTATTCAGGTATGAAATTCGGCATGTTCTACGTAGCTGAATTTTTGCACCAGTATACTGTGGGGGCCATGATAACGATCTTTTTCCTGGGCGGCTGGACTGGACCTATGGCAGCCCAATGGCCCATTCTGGGTGTGGTTTATTTTTACGGGAAATCATTTTTTGTTTACCTGATGATATCCTGGATCCGGCTATCGCTGCCCCGCATCCGTATTGATGATATGCTCAATCTAAACTGGAAATTCCTCGTGCCAGTTTCATTTATTAACCTGGTTGCCATTGCCATCGCCGATCGGGTCATGCTTGATCTGGGACTGGCTCAGTGGATCTATGTACTGGTCATGTTCCTGTTAAATATCTTTATCCTGTTAGCTGCCCTGTTAATATCGGGAGCGAATAGTGAGGCTGTTGAGCAGGAGACATTCCCGCCCCGACCTGTTGCTGTTCCTCCTGCCTCTGAGAGCAAATAGCCGGTTAAAAAGGAAAGTTATATGGTTCCCGTACTTATTTTTGGATTTGTGAGTCTGGTCACCCTGGGGGCGGCAGTTGCTGTCGTGACCAATAAAAATATCCTTCACAGCGCTTTTTACCTGGTGCTGGCCTTTGTGGGTGTGGCAGGCATTTATGTGCTGCTGGAAGCCCCCTTCATTGCCGTTGTCCAGGTTCTGGTTTATATCGGCGCTATTGCCATCCTGATCGTCTTTGCGATCATGCTCACCAGGCGGATCATGAGCAAGGACCTGGAACAGAGGAACGCTCAGTGGGTCTTGGCAGCCCTGGGAGGGTTCGCTTTATTCGGGGTTATGGGATGGATAGTATACAGCGTCAACTGGCCTGTTGCAGAAGCTGCTGTTCCAGAAGACACCATCACTATTCTTGGCCAGGAATTATTGAGTACTTATGTGGTTCCCTTTGAGATCGTTTCTGTGCTTCTGCTGGCCGCGCTTGTGGGAGCAATCCTGATCGGACGCGAGCGGGATCAGGATGAAAGGAGTGAATCATGAACATTCCCTTAAATTGGTTCCTGTTGGTTGCGGCAGCTTTATTTTGCATCGGATTGTATGGTGTGTTATCCCGGCGTAATGCCATCGGAATTTTGATGGGCATCGAGCTGATGCTTAACGCAGTCAATATCAATCTGGTTGCTTTCTGGCGCTATCTTGACCCGGTCCGCATGACCGGCCAAGTTTTTGCTATTTTTGTTTTTGCAGTGGCCGCCGCTGAAGTTGCTGTTGGTCTGGCCCTGGTGATTTCTATCTACCGCAACCGTGAGACTGTTGTAGTGGAAGAAATCGATTTATTGAAAGAATAAGTGAGAGGAAAGTTATGCAAGAAATCTTTTTCAGCCTGACATGGTTGATACCCGTTTTCCCTTTCCTGGCATTTTTGATCATCATCTTATTTACCCAGGATAACAACAAACTCAGCCACAGCCTGAGCATTGGATCGATGGCGCTCTCCTGGTTGGTAGGTTGGGGAGTGGTCTTCAGCGCCATCTCTACACCTCATTTGGGAGAACACCCGGTTAAGGCGGCAGTGCCCTGGTTTGAAACCGGGAATTTGACCTTTAATATCGGCTATTGGATTGACCCGCTGATGGCGATCTCCCTGTTCATGGTACCCTTTGTTTGCTTGATGATTTTCATTTACGCAGTTGGGTATATGGGTTACGGCACCAAAGAAATTGACCCTCAATATTCGCGTTTCTTTGCCTATATCGCCCTCTTTGCTACAGGCATGCTGGGTTTGGTGATCTCTGAAAACCTGCTGACCCTGTTTATGTCCTGGGAAATCATGGGTTTATGTTCTTATCTTTTGATAGGTTTCTGGTTTGAGAAGAATTATTCTGATCCCAACAAGATCACCCCCCGCCAGGCCGGCTTAAAAGCCTTCCTGGTTACCAAGGTGGGAGATTTGTTCCTCTTGCTGGGTATTATGTATCTTTACTCCCAGGCAGGGAGCTTGAGCTATGCCGATACTTTGTTTAATCATGAATTCCTGGTCCATCTGGCTGAAACACCCGCCCTGCCGATCTTTGGCGGCTGGTCGGCTGCTTCGGTAATTGCCCTGTTGATCTTCGGCGGAGCGGTTGGTAAATCAGCCCAGTTCCCCCTGCACATCTGGCTGCCTGATGCCATGGAAGGTCCTACTCCGGTCAGCGCTCTCATCCATGCTGCTACCATGGTTTCTGCCGGTGTTTTCCTGGTTGCCAGAGTATTCCCGCTGCTGAATATTGTTGTGGAGGTTGAACAACACAACCCTACCATGGGCATAATCGCGT
>PVMK01184229.1_pt1 | contig 15081 bp, 17 predicted proteins | sample 1853481 | NCBI WGS metagenome assembly PVMK01 (sample SAMN08533507, study PRJNA380276) | Marine sediment metagenome, whole genome shotgun sequencing project.
TACTTTCAGCAAAATCGGTTGTTTCGTCGATATCCTGCTTTAAATAGCTGTCTGATTTTTTCAATCATCTCAATGGCATAATCGATTTTTGGTTGCTTCCGCTAACATAGGCTCCAATGTTGATCAGATCTTCCGCTTTGCGATACGTCGCCAGGGTTTCCTTTTAACTTTACGGGCATACTTGCCGCTGCTCCGGACTCGATGACATCATCCATCACCCGGCTGATGCTGCTGAGGACATCGATGGCCGGGTAATGGTTCTGCTAGCGCAGGTCCCGGGTTAGGTTGATGTGGCCATCCAGTATGGAGCGCACGCATCGGCAATCGGCTCGTTGGTGTCATCGCCTTCCACCAGTACGGTGTACAGCCGGTAATCGTGCCCCGGTTGGCCGAAGTGCCGGCTCTCTCGCATAATTTGGGCAACAGCGTAAACACAGACGGTGTATAGCCTTTGGTCGTCGGGCGGCTCACCCAGCGCCAGCCCGATCTCCCGCTGCGCCATGGCAAACCGGGTGACCGAATCCATCATTAAGTTGACATGCCGGCCCTGGTCGCGAAAAAATTCAGCGATCGCTGTGGCAATAAATGCGCCCCGCATGCGGATCAGCGGCAGATGGTCGGAAGTTGCCACCACAATGACCGAGCGTTTCGAGGCCTTCGTCGCCGAGCTCCTTTTCGATAAACTCATTGACTTCGCGGCCGCGCTCGCCGATCAGGGCAATCACGTTTACATCGGCCGCGGTTTTGCGGGCGATCATGCCCAGCAACACGCTCTTGCCGACACCGGATCCTGCAAAAAATGCCGATCCGCTGACCGCATCCACGGTTAACAATCCGTTTATCGCCCGGATACCTAAATCCAGCGGTTTGTGAAATCCGCTTTGCGGGTGAAAGGGGGTTGATGGGGGTCCCGTAGATGGGATATTCGCTCTCGGTCAACCGGAATCGGCCCTTTGTTATCGATGGGATTTGCCGAGTCCGTCGATGACCCGGCCCAGAAGCCCGAAGAGCCCACCGGAATAACTGGCCCGCTGCTGCCTGGCCACGACCTGGGACATCCGGGGCGATACCCCGTATCTCCCCCAGCGGCATCATCAGGACCTTGATTATTCCTGAAATCCCAGTACCTCGGCGGTGATTTTGTGAGACTGCCGCCCTTTGGTGTAAATATCACATACGGTTCCGAGTCGGGACAGCGGGCCCTGGGCTTCGATCACCAATCCAACGACATTGGTCACCTTTGCCGTTTGGCCTGGATGGTACAGGCCGTATCCACGCAACGCTGATATTTGGCCAGCTGAAGGTCGTTGCCATGTCGGTTATTCACTCTCCTGCTTTGCCTGTTCAAACTGGGTCTGGAATGATTCTTCAATCGCTTGAAATTGCTTTTCAATGCGGGCGTCAATGTCGCCCCTGTCCGTTTCAATCAGACAGCCCCCGCTTTGAATGGATTCTTCGGCCTCAAAACGAATATTATCGACATTGTCTAAAAAATGGGAAAACTGAGATTGGGTATCTTTAATAAATTGAAGATCGTCCGGGTTTAATTTGATTTTAATTTTTGCGGGGATTGTCAACTCGACTCAGGGCCTCCCGGGCAACGCAGGTGACGGTTTCCTGAGTGGTTTTGACCTCGTGACAGACAATTTTTCTGGCAATCGACAACGCCAGCTGAGCCACTTCTTTTTCAATCTCCTGATGAATTTCTTTGCGGATATTTTCCAGTTGCCCGAGGGTCTGGTTAAGACTGTCAATTACCGAATCCGCCTTTTTCGACCCGGACTCAAAACCGACCCTTTTACCTTCAAGAAAACCCTTTTGAAATGCGGTTTCCTTGATCTCATCGCCGCAAGACCCTTTATCTTCTGCCGCAGTTTTCGGTATCTCAGGGGCCGGGTCATCATCCGGGCAGGCAGATCCTATCCGGTTTTTAAAAAGCGACCGCTGAAATTCACTGTTGTTGGTCGGCTGACGCAAGGATGCGGTGGTTCATCTACCGGAATATTGGGAAAATAATGCAGGCGAAAACCATCCTGCAACGCTTGAGATTCCCTTTTTAACTTCGTCAGGCAATGATTTCCTCTCCTCGGCGGCCGGCAATAATTAACTCCCCTTTGGTTTCCATCTCCTGAATGATATTGGTGATATTCTGCTGGGCGTCGTCCACTTCTTTCATCCGAACCGGTCCCATATCCTCGATCTCTTCCTTTCAGCATCTCCCCGGCGCGTGCAGGACATGTTTTTGAAGATCTTTCTCCCTGGCCTCCTCGGACGCCGCTTTCAGCGCAATGGCCAGTTCCATGGTCTCCACCTTTGCGCAGCAGTTTCTGGACGCCCGGTCGTCCACCAGGAGGATATCTTCGAGACAAACATGCGTTGTTTGATCTGGGCCGCCATCTCCATGTCGGCCTCTTCCATCTCATTTAAGATCAATTCGACTTGAAATCTCATCCGTCTGATTTAGGATTTCTGCCAGAGCGATCGACACCGCCCGTTACATTGGCAATGGTATCTTTTCTTGGTTTTTAGAATGTCCTTTTAAAATTTCATTCACTTCATCAACAATCGCGATGTGACTTTATCCAGATTCACAACACGTATCGCCACCTCTGTTTTAATTTCATCCGGGCAGTTTGGCAGATCACATCACTGGCAACCCTCGTTTTGAGGTGCACCAAAATAATGGCAATCGTCTGCGGTTGTTCATCTTTAATGAGATCATATATCTGATCGGCGCTCAGGGTGCTGATGGCCTTCCAGCCCGCTGCCTTTCGGCGTTCGGAATCGCCGGCATCAGTAGCTGCGGCCGGGCGATCTCCAGAGGAGAGCTCGGCCCTGTCTGGATTTATACCGCTGCCGCGCGATATCGGCAAATTCCCTGGCGACCTGCTCCACGACTTCGGGCGATATGGTCCGAATTTGGGACAGATGATCCTGATCGCGCTCTTTTTCCGATTCGCTCAGCCGCTTGAGCAGAGTATATCTGCCAGCGGTCTGCCCAGGCCGTGAATCAGGATGGCCGCCTTTCACCGGGCCTGCTATTCGCTTTTGGATCCATACGCTTTTTACTCGCTCCATAAGCCGCTTGATACGCAACCCGTTTTCAGCGAAGGGTTGGCGGGTGGTCTGTGTACGGTTTTTCGAAGATAACCTTACGCTTAATTTTTTTCTATTCTTCCTTTCAGCCAGTCGCGCATCACGCCGACCGAGGCTTCGTTTATCCCTGCGTAACCAGCTGGGATACCTGATCCGTAAATGGCAACTGTTTCGCGGTCTTCGCCGTACTCGCTTTCAAGTCTCGCCGACTGTTTTCGGGAAGCTGTTGCAATATTTCAGCATCGCTCGGTATGCGCGTCAGCCATTGATCAGCGGTTTAACGACAAAGATGAATGATAAAATGAGGAACAGGCTCAAGAATGTATATTTAAGATAGGGTTTATAATTTTTTATATGCGAAAGCCACCTTTCGATTGCCGGTGCTCCGTCATCCTTGATAACTTGGGTGGTTTCAAATGGGGATGTTCACAACTTCTACTTTGTCACCTCGTTCGTCAACAAAATTTACGGCACTTTTTACAAGGTTTTCGATTTGGGTCAGCTCTGCGGAGGTTCTGGGAACATAGGTCCACTCAAGTTCGCCGTCTTCATTGGAGGTTGACTCGATAGGTGCCATCCACCAGAACCGCAACCGAGATACGTTCTATTCCACCGACCGGTTCCGTGGTATGACTGGTCAATTTCCCAATTTCGTAGTTAACGGTGCGATCCTGTTTTTCAAAGGTCATATTCTCATTTTCAACCGTATCTGGCCAGGGCCGCACTTTGCCCGGGCAGATTCGATTGGATTCCGGGAATACCCCTGGGGAGTCGAGATCGGACCCTTTGGAGATTTCATTAAACATTTGTTCGCTGCGAACCACCTGGTTTTCCGGAAAAAATCGCTCTTCGGTCATCTCGTGCCGCTTGAAATCCAAAGCACAGGATACCCTTACAATTGCCCTTGTTGGCCCCCAAAGCCTTTTCGAGCATCGTTATAACCTGGTTTTGCAGTTTGTGTTCGACTTTGGCCTGGTAGTCGAGCTGGTCCGAGCTGAGTGTTCCGGGGCCCTTTTGATCTTTGATGCCTGCCAGCAATCTTCCGTTGGTGTCAACGACGGTGACATTTTCAGGACTCAATCGCGATACACTGGAAGACACGAGATGCACGATCCCCTGAACTTGTTCCTGAGTCAGCCATTTACCGTGACGCAGTTTTAAAACCACCGATGCGGAAGCCGATTGCTCGTCCTTCAATAAAAAGCGATTTTTCAGGCATGACGATGTGCAAACGACAACTGTCAATCTCCGCAAAGCCACTGATCGTTCGAGCCAATTCCCCCTGAAGCGCGCGCTGATAGTTCACGTTTTGTGCAAACTCGCTCATTCCAATTTTCGTATTATCAAAAACCTCAAACCCGACGCCGCCGCCCTGGGGTACCCCCTCGGAGCCAAATTCATGCGTGTTTCGTAAATGTGTTCTTGCGGTATGAGAATGGTGTTTCCATTGGAAGAAATTTGATAGGGAATTTTTTGATCCTTTCAGCCGGTTTAAGATGATCCCGGCATCTTGCGGGTCCAAATTGGTATACAGGGGGTGAAACTCCGGGTCTACCCGCCCAGTTCATTAAAAAAATAAATCCCGGCTAGAAAACCCACAACCAGGACGATAAGAACGATCCGTTTGCCGGCACTGATATTTTTTAACAGGTTTTGAAGCTGTAAAATGATTTGACGAATAGGGCATTCTCTATTTCTCTCTTTCAAGCTAAACGGGCATTCGCATCACGGATTCGTATGCGGTAACAATTTTATTCCGAATCTGCATTAAAAGTTGAAATGCAACGTCAGCTTTCTCCAGAGCAATCATGGTTTGCATGAATATCTTTTTGCTGACCCTGATGCCAAATCGTTTACGGCTTCATCGGCGTCGAGTTTAAGCTCGGTTCACCTCATTCAGCGAATGGGTCAACAGGCTCCCAAACGATTCTGACTTTGCCGTTTCATTGGATCTTGCGGTTGTCCCGGGTACTTGTCAGAGATTCCAGCCCTTTTTGAAAAGTAACTTCATTCATAATTACGTCCTATTTCCAGTGCCTTTAATCGCCATATCTTTGGCGGCTTTTATAGCACTCACATTGGCTTCATAGCTTCGCGTGGCCGATATCATATTCACCATTTCTTCCATAATGTTTATATTGGGCATCGCCACATAGCCGTTCTCATCGGCATCAGGATGACCCGGATCATATTTTCTGATCGGTGAGCGCGAATCCTCAACAATCCCGATTACGGCGACTTCTTTTAACATTTCTTTCTGCCGATCGCGCAGCGTTTCTCGAAATAATGGAGCCGGCGCTTGGGCCGCAAAAACAGGATCTTTTCTTCGATAGGGCCCTCCGCCTTTGGTGCGGGTCGTGTTCATGTTGGCTAAATTGGCCGCGATTAAATTCATACGAAGTCGTTGGGCGGACAGACCGGAAGAACTGATTTGAAGCGCATTAAAAAAATCCATGCTTACTTACCTCCTTGAATAGCGTTTTTAAGCCCGATAAATTTCTTGGAAATAATTTGAGCTGCGACCCTGTAGAGAATCGTGTTTTCAGCCAGTTTCCCCATGGTTTTATCAAGATCAACCGTATTACCGTCAGCCCTAAAATTTAATTCCGGCGGATCGGCAGCCTTAATTTTCACCTGGTTTGTGGAGTGATTGCGCTTGGGAAGGTGTTCGGGCCGCGTACGTACCAGCTCAACCGCGGGCGCTGTCCTCCCGTTTTTCTTGAGTTCCTCCTCCATAACTACCTCAAATGCTTTATAATTCGGCGTATCGATATTGGCGATATTGGACGTCAGGACTTTATGCCGCAAAGAACCTAGGTTTAAAGCCTTTTGAAGTGCCGGAATGGTTCCGCCAAACAATGAGTGTCCCTGTGTTGGCATGTTTCAAATTCTCCCGTATTATTAGTTTCTTAAAGGCAATTTTTATGCTTTCATATAAAATTGAGCAAAATTCATTCCAAGTGGTCTCTGTTTTTTTCATAACGCGATTACAATATTTTATTATTTAATTTCAGTTATTTAAAAATTATCTTGCAAATCTTTTCCCATCGAAAGATAGGCAAAAGCTACCGGTGTTCGAATTGCAGTCGATCCGTTAAATTGTTTGAATATCCGCGCTGAAGCACCCATTATCCACTTTGCTGCACCGCTTTTGCTTGAGAGTTTTCAAGCTCTTGCTTGTATTCTCTTAATTTATTTCGCAGCGTCCGAATGCTTATACCGAGTAGCTCGGCTGCACGGGTTCGATTGTCACTGACCTCATCCAGCGTTCGACTGATCAACTGTCTTTCCATCTCCCTGACCGTCATGCCGGCCTTCATCGGCACCGCCGTCCGGGAGTGCCTTTCCGAGTCAATGGAATCTAAAATAAAGTGTTCCGGCATCAACTTGGAACCGTTGCCGATTAAAACCGCGCGTTCGATTGTATTTTCCAGCTCTCTGATATTTCCCTTCCAGTCGTTGTTTGCGAGCTGTGCCATTGCGGCATCGGATATTTGCATCATGTCCTGTTGATTCATTTCGCTGTATTTTTCCAAAAAATGGCCGGCCAACAGGGGGATATCCCCTTTTCTTTCCCGCAGGGGGGGGATGGTAAACGGAACAACATTGACTCGATAATACAGGTCTTCTCGAAATTTACCGTCAGTGACGGCTTTTTTTAAATCGACATTGCTGATGGCCACCACCCGGGCGTGCATAGGAACGGGTCCACTCCCGCCAACCCGATCGATCTCTCTTTCCTGTAGCACTCGCAACAATTTAGCCTGCAGCGGTCGCGTCATTTCGCTAATCTCATCAAGCACAACCGTACCCTGTTTGGCCAATTCGAATTTGCCCATTTTTCGGTTCACCGCGCCGGTAAAGGCGCCTTTTTCATGACCAAAAAGCTCGCTTTCGGCCAGGGTATCGGGCAAGGCCGCACAGTTGACGGCAACATACGGTTCATCCTTGTGACCGCTGTGTTCATGAATATAGGCAGCCAAGAGTTCCTTGCCGGTGCCGCTTTCTCCTTGAATCAGTATGGTGGATCGGCTTGAGGCCACATTCCGGGCCAGCTTTAAAATGTCCAGCAGCTTTGGATCCTGCGTAACAAGTGTCTTGACGTTGGATTGCGTCATCGAGTTCTGTTTGGAAAGCCTGATATTCGCGTTACCATCTGTGCTTTTAAGAACTTTTTTTACCGTGTTTTCCAGGGTTTCAAATGAAAAGGGCTTCAAAAGGTAATCCGCAGCCCCCTCCTGCATGGCCTCCACGGCGTTATGGATTGAACCAAAAGCGGTAATCATGATGACCGGAACCTTGGGTGAGATTTTTTTCGCCGCATTCAGAACCTCCATCCCCGACATTTCCGGCATTTTCAAATCGGTAATAACCATACTGAAGGCGTCTTTTTTTAATTTAACCAGCGCTTCGGTCCCGCTGGCAGCGTTTTCAACTGAGAATCCACCTCGCGTAAGCGCATGGGAAAGAGCGCTTCGCATCTCGGATTCATCGTCAACAACCAAAATTGGCGCAAGGCCCATTTAATCAACTCCACTAAACGAGGTTAATTTATGGTTTTGGTTATGAAACACGGCGGATGAGGCACAGGCTCCTATTCAATCGCCGTTATCATTTTGACACAGCGGTAAGGTCACGACACATTCCGTGCCTTCAGCTTCACAACTCGTAATATCAATGCTGCCGCCATGCATTTTGGTAATATTATGCACGATGGTCAGCCCAAGACCGGTCCCTTTATTTTTAGTCGTGTAAAATGGATCGAAAATTTTTAACAGATCGGATTCCGGTATTCCGCATCCGCTGTCGGTAATTCGAATTTCAGCCCAACGGATACCCCGTTGGCCGGCGATTTTGCGCGTTGAAATTCTCAGGTTGCCTCCTTTGGGCATGGCCTGAATGGCATTTAAGATTAGATTTAAAAAAACTTGTTTCAGCAATTCCAGATCCCCGCTGACACGCAGCGGATAATCGGCCAGTTCGACCTGCACTTCAAAGCCGTTATGCGCATCTAATAAATGCCCGGCGAAAAACAGCGAATCCTTCAACACCTCATGGACATCCAGCACCTGGTGATCCGGCTGTTGGTCGGGTCGCACAAACAGCAGCAAATTTGAAACAATATTATTTATACTCTTAACCCCCGACGAGATATGCTCGGCCAGGGCTTTTAAATCGTCAAATTCCTGCAAGTCATCCATCAGCATCGTTGAAAAAAGCTCGATGCTGCCAAGGGGATTCCGAATTTCGTGGGCAATCTGGACTGCCATTTCACCCATTGCCGCCAGGCGCCCCGTCCGCTTGGCCTGCTGTTCCAGTTTTTTTGTCTGAGTTATGGCGTTGAGTGAAAGGACGATTCCGATTTTCTTTCCCTTCGAGGATTTCAGCGGTGAAATCGTAAGGCTGATATAGGCGTCGTTTTTATCGGCGCCGTTGATCTGAGTTTCGATTTCGGTTTCTTCTTCAATTTGGATCAGTTCGTTAAAGGTCAGGCTTAACTTCTGAAAATAACCGGACTCAAAGAACTCGCCAAACATCCTTCCCTGAAGCTGTCGCGATTTAAAACCGGTAATCTGTTCAGCGGCCCGATTAAAGGTCATAATTTTACCATCCAGGTCGAGCGCCAAGACACCGGTCGAGATGCTTTCAATAACGGCCTGAAGATGACCCTTTTCAGCCATCGGTTGTTGCGATATCTTAGCCAATACCGTACTCATATCTTTTGGATCTCCGGTCTATACGTAAGCTTCAATTATGCTAGGATATTTAGGAGGATACGTCCCCAATTCATCAGGTAGAAGGACGGATAGACGGGGACCAATGGGAGCAATTATCATGCCACTGATTTGCGGCCATGGATTAATCGATCAGCCAAGAGACGATGATTCGGCTGCCGTCTATACGGAGGTCTTGCTTTCCATCGGTTGCGTCCGGCTTGGACCCAGTATAACTGTATGAAAAGACGAATAAATTTTTTGGAACTCATTCATCAAAAACCATTGAAAATCAGCGTTTAAAATGGAAACTGTCCTTAAATGCGCAGGTAAGATTACATCTAATTTCAGTTAGTTCCATTCCAAACGGGTTATAAAATCCTGTCAATTTTCAGATATCAAATGTCACTGCGTTGACGGTAGAAATTTCACGCGTTTGGATTACCCGCATGAAAGCGTGCATGGCGGCCGGGGGTCCCTGGCCATTGTCGAGGGATAATTAACCTGTTTTTTTGAAATTCGAAGAATAAGTGACAAAAGAATGGCAAATCTGTAGGCGTCTAATTTCGGGTGGATCGATCATCATCGGTATCAATTTGTCAGAAAGGTCGGGCGACCCCTAATAACTATTAACTAATAACCGTCACTTAGGCTGCCGCCGGCCGATTCGAGACAAAAACCTTAAGCGGCACATTGCTGGATTCGGTGACGTTTGATTTTTTCAACCAGAGTGGTTCGGTTCAACTGCAGTAGCTTGGCGGCCTTATTTTTAACCCATTTGGTCTTTTCCAGCGACTGTAGAATCAAGGCCTTCTCAAACTCGGTAACCGCACTGTTTAAACAAATGCCATCATCTGAAATTTCAATAGATTGTGAGGACTTGTATCCATTGGCTCCCTTTAGCTCATCCGGCAGATCATGGGCAGACATCTTGCCGGCTCCTTTTAAAACCACCACCCTTTCGACAACATTTCGAAGCTCCCGCACATTACCCGGCCAGGAATAACTCAGCATTACCTGCAAAGCATCCTCGGTAATGCCATCTAACTGTCTGTTATTTTTACGATTAGACATTTCCATGAAATAAGCCGTGAGATAGGGTATGTCCGTTTTGCGCTCCCGCAAGGAAGGAAGACCTATTGGAATCACGTAGAGCCGATAAAAAAGATCTTCGCGAAAATTTCCCTTCTGCACCTCGTCAGGCAGATCCCGGTTGGTTGCCGCAATGATTCTAACATCGACTTTAATGGTTTTTGCGCCACCGACTTGCTCAAATTCCCCCTCTTCCAATACTTTTAGAACTTTCACCTGAAGATCAGGGCTCATGTCACCGATTTCATCTAAAAACACCGTTCCGTTGCGGGCCAATTCGAATTTTCCCGGTTTAGAAACCGTTGCGCCGGTAAATGCGCCCCGCACATGTCCGAACAACTCACTTTCGAGTAGATTTTCAGGGATGGCCCCACAATTAATTGAGATAAATGGCTTGTTTTTACGCTTGGAGTTTTCATGAATGGCCTTGGCAACCAGACCTTTTCCGGTTCCGGTCTCTCCGGTAATGAGAATGGTACTGTCACAGTCTGCTACTTTTTCGACGAGATGAAAAACCTGCTGCATCTTCTCACTGCGGCCAATAATCGCATTCTGCTGTTTCTCGTCATTTAGATTTGCCAACGTCCAGGAATTATTTACAAAAGTATCAAGATCTTTCGGAGTGGTTTTGGTGAGGGCTATGTTCGGCAACTTTTCCTCCTTTTAATGAATTAACAAATATAACATAGCTGAGCTCAGGACGCTGAGTTTTAAATGGTTATCAATGATAGGCTTGAAAGCTCGTTAAAGGAATGATTAAAGACGCAGACCTACTTAGCAATATCCATGCCGCCATAATTGGGGGCGACCTTATATAGGTAGGCTTCGGTGGCTCCGACCCGAACTGTCAGAAACACCATGTCAATATGAAGTAATCTCAGGAATCATCCGATACTATATTTTGTGGATCAGGCCAAACGACGTTAAATCGTGCAAATCATAAAAAATTATAAAATACGGTTTCCGCAAAGACTCCCCGGCTGGAGGCAATGCGAAATCAGGGGCTATTTTTTCGCAATATGCAAAATATCACCTGATTATGATGCTAAATTGGAATAAATTCGACACTTTTCAGCCATTTCGGCCAAGCATCTTAACCGGCCGGCAAAAATCTAAATAACCCTGGTCTCAATGATAAATTAATAAACATAATAAAATCAAATACTTTAAGATAGTTTAGGTTTTTAAGTCTTGGGAGCATTGTCTGTGGCATGCAACAAGGAAGGCAATCGAATGACAGCTCAAATTTTTGCAAATTGCAAAAATGCGACTTGAATTGAAACCGCCGGGAGCATTCAGGGGGTGTAGGTGATAAATAGACTGATATCATCAAAACCGCTTTTTGTTTTGGCAATAAGGGGTTCGAGAGCCTCGGTTTTGATTTTCAGGCTTTCCCAGGCGATTTTATCCAGCTGCGGGATTTTATTATCGCCACCGGATCCGATGTTTAACGCCCGACAAAAAATGTCGGCTAAATGAATGATGGCCGCTTCCTGCGCAAATCGGCCGGCAGTACTGGGTCGGTGATGATGCAAGATCACACTGATCAGTTTAGGGGGAAGATTCCATTTTTCGGCCAGCAGCTGGCCCACATCGGCATGGGTATAGCCCAGAATCTGCTCTTCAGCGCTGAACATCAGGATATTTTCTTTTTGGACGAGGCGCGTAATCTTTGAGAATTGCTCCGGCATAAAAATCATTTCAACAATCTTTCCGATATCATGCAAAAGACCGGATACAAAAAGCTCCTCAACCTTATCATAGCGCAAATGACTACCGAGGACCTTGGCGCCGACGGCACATCCCAGCGAATGATCCCAGAATTGCTCCTGTGAAAATTCGCTAATCCTTTTGCGATTCGCGAAAAGATCAAAAACGGAGGTGGTTAACAGCAGGTTCCGGATGGCATCAAAACCCAGCAACACAATCGCCCCGGTGATGGTGGATATGCGTTGGGGAAATCCGTAAAATGACGAATTTACCAGTTTCAGAAGCCTGGCGGCCAGGACCTGATCATCTGTGATAACCCTGGCCAGATCCCGCGCGGAGGATTTGGGATCGTTCACAAGTTCCGTAATTCTTAATACGGTTCTTGGAAGCGTCGGCAGGTCTTCTACCCGGGCAATGATTCGGTTCAGATCAGGTTGGCTCATTTCCATTTTCGGGATCGTTTGAATTTTCTTGCAATTGTCGGCTGGCGGCTTTCATGATCGCAGCCATCACCGAATCATCCAAGACGTCTGCAAACTTCTCTTGCAGCTCGTTTTCGATGGTCTGCTTGTTTTTACCCTCAGGTTCGATGGTTGTCAGATGGTTGCCCTTCCTCTCACCTTTAATGCGCACATGATTTATGCCCCAGGTTTTCAGCGTCCAGATCCGTTTTTTGGTGAGAGACGCACCTTTCTCAAACAACAATAATTCTTGCTGGTTATAAACCGACTCAGCCAAAATCATACCGGGTTTTAGCTGATCTATTTTCAAAAGAATCATCCGAACCTCATTCTGCAATAAATATCACATGCTTATCCATATCCGGCTTCCATAAATTCATTAAAGCTTGTTACATACACCAGACTGACACGATTTGCAATGCTCTCACAAATGATTCCGACTTTTCAGCCGCTAACGAATTCCAGATCCATAGGACGTCACGTATCGATCCTCATTTCGCTCAATTCGTCCGGGGTGCTGCAGTGGTGCGATTCTAAAAAATAATTTTAATCCAATTCGATAAAAACTGCTTAAGTCGAGCAAAAACCTGCCGATAAACACAATCAGCTTTGACAGATAGTTAAGATGCGACAATTTATCGATATTTGGCGTGATCGCCGGTACAAAATTTATAAAAAAACTAAAGATTTGGCAAATACATCCGATAAAAAAGTGGTAGCCGAAAAAAAATACGGTCTGAAAGGAGGCAAGCCAATAGCTTGGAGACCGAAAAAAGGCAACCTAAAGCGCTGATTAAATCAGCAAATCATTAACCTGATAGGCAAGAACGCCAAAATAAAAACCCTAGAATAGGAGAAAAAATCATGGCAACAGACATTACATTAACAGCAGGAATGCGGGCAAATCTTTTCAGTCTGCAGCAAACCTCAAAATGGATGGAACTCACCCAGAGCCGCATGGCGACGGGCAAAAAAGTTCAGTCTGCTCTGGACGATCCGGTCGCTTTTTTTACGGCCCGCGGTCATGACCAGCGCGCCACCGACTTGGCTGGCAGAAAAGACGAAATGTCAGAGTCGATCCAGACGCTCAAATCGGCTGACATCGGTGTTAACTCGATTTTGAATCTAATCGCCAATGCGAAATCGCTGGCCCAGTCTGCGCTGTCCGGTGAATCAACCAGTGCCATCAATGTATTGGAAACCATGTACAGTGAGGTAATGGCCCAAATCGATTTTATAGCCGCCGACGCAAACTACAAGGGTGTCAACCTGCTCGAAAGCTCTGCGGTTACGCATACTGTTAAATTCGATGAAACCGGTGACTCCAAACTCACGATCACCGGTTTTGATGCGGATCATGATGGCGCGACGCTCTCACTCTCAACTGTGGCCGCAGATGCTTGGGTCGCTGCTGGAGGAGCTTCCGACAATGTTCAAATTAACTCCGCGATTGCACAGCTTGACGGCGCTGTCTCAGCGCTGAGATCCGAGGCCAGCAAAATGGCCACCAACCTTAGCATCATCACGGCGCGCCAGGATTTTACCCAGAACATGATCAACACACTGAAAGATGGGTCTGCAAGCCTGGTCAATGCCGACATGAACGAGGAAGGTGCCAACATGCTGATGCTTCAGACGCGACAAGCACTGGGTACGACCTCACTGAGCCTGGCGGCTCAGGCGGCCCAGTCTGTTCTGAGACTGTTCTAACACTGAGTTAGATTTGGAGGGGGAGCAATCCCCCTCCAATCTTAATTCTTTAAAATTCCTCAACTTTTTTCTTTTAAGCTAAAAAATGCGCTTCATGATAATTTTTATCAGGAGCTTTGCATATGCGCTCGTCCAGGGGTGAGGTGAAGATAAAATGACCCTGAAAATCACATTGAAACCCCGGGAAAAAATGATTATCGGTGGTGCCGTGTTAATCAACGGCAATCCGAAAAATACGGATTTGATCATCGAAAATACCGTCCCGGTTCTGCGTCAAAAAGATATTTTGAGCGAAAAAGATGCAACATCGCCCTGCAGTCGGATTTATTTCGTTATCCAGCTCATGTATATTGATGAAGCCAATCTATTAACGCATCACAATGCCTATTGGAAGCTGGTACGAGAGCTGTTAGATGCAGCACCGAGTTTAACGGGTTTTATCGACCAAATTAACCAACACATTCTGAGCGGAAGGCATTATCAAGCCCTCAAACTGGCCAGAGAACTGATAACATATGAACAGGAGGTAATTAGCCGTGTCCACTAACCCTATGGAAGCTTATGAATCGGTCAACCAGTCAACAATGTCAGGTCGTGAAATCGAGGCCGCCGTCCTCACCAAAGCTGCACGCAAGCTCAAAGTATGTCAGGACAACTGGGATGCAGATGATCGGCATGCAAATTTGGATATAGCCCTTAAATTCAACCAGCGTATCTGGAGTATTTTTCAGACCGAGCTTGCCAGAGAAGATAATCCGCTGCCACGTAAGTTAAAGGTCGATCTTCTCAGCTTGAGCACGTTTATTGACCGAAGGATTTTTGAAATCATCGCCAATCCATCGCCGGAAAAGCTGACGATCGTAATAAATATAAACAATAACATCGCAGCCGGCCTCAGAAAGCGCCCATCAACCGATGGCCTGCCGGAATCTGACGGCATATAACTTTTAATTCTCATCGTTGGGTGTAAATGCTTACGGTTCGGTGCCTGCTCCGAGGAATACATCCCTTTTCCCACGGAGCAAGGCATCCCCAACCATCCCCTCTCAACAAAGCCACCTTTCGTATTTAAAACTCTTTATCTAGTGTTATGTCCCATTAAAATGTTACAAAAGTCGTGTGGTATATTTTAGTTCAGTTGAGTTCTTTAAACAACACAATGTCTATGGTTTCAGGTGTCAGTGTTCAGGTGTCAGGAAGATACAGAGGACAGAGCACAGAAAACAGATGACAGAAGACAAAGAGCGGACTGTTTCTGCTTTCTGTCATCTGACGTCTGTCATCTGTTATCTGACACA
>PVMK01132689.1_pt1 | contig 15078 bp, 10 predicted proteins | sample 1853481 | NCBI WGS metagenome assembly PVMK01 (sample SAMN08533507, study PRJNA380276) | Marine sediment metagenome, whole genome shotgun sequencing project.
CGAATACGTTCCAGGTGGTTCATCAGGGGGCAGCGCCGCCTGTACGCAGCTCACCAGGCGGCAGCGGCACTAGGCACTGACATCGGCGGATCGGTCCGGCAGCCAGCCGCATACTGCAGTGTGGTCGGATTGAAGCCGACCTACGGCCGCGTCTCCCGCTATGGCGTGGTCGCCTATGCGTCTTCCCTGGACCAGGTCGGCCCGATCACCCGGAATGTACGCGACTGTGCACTGCTGTTGCAGGCAATTTCCGGCTATGATCCGGCTGACTCCACATCGGTAAACACACCTGTCCCTGATTACCCGGCCGGCCTGGCCGGCGATCTGAAAGGCCTGAGAATCGGCCTGCCACAAGAGTATCTCATCGAGGGACTGGACGACGACGTGCGCAAGGCAGTCGAACAGGCCGTCGCAACATACCGGGAACTCGGTGCTGAAATTGTCGAAATCTCTCTGCCGCACACCGCTTACGCCGTTGCCTGTTTCTACCTGATTGCCACCGCGGAGGCCTCCAGCAATCTGGCCCGCTACGACGGTGTACGCTACGGCCTGCGCGCTGACAACGCTGAGAACCTGATCGACATGTACATGCAGAGTCGGGCAGCCGGCTTTGGTGCGGAAATCAAGCGACGCATCATGCTCGGCACCTACGCGCTCTCTTCAGGCTACTACGATGCCTATTACCTCAAGGCCCAGAAAGTCAGAACGCTGATTCGTCAGGATTTTCTAGATGCTTTCGAAAAGGTCGATACCCTGCTGACACCGGTAGCACCAACCCCTGCTTTTGCGCTGGGAGAAAAACTCAACGATCCCCTGCAGATGTACCTGTCGGACATTTACACCATCCCGGTCAACCTGGCCGGAACCTGTGCCATGAGCCTGCCTTGCGGTTTCTCTGCAAACGGACTGCCTATCGGCCTGCAACTGATTGGCAAGCCTTTCGACGAGGCAACCATCCTACGCACGGCCCATGCTTTCGAACAGGCAACGGAGTGGCACAAGAAAAAAGCAAGCATTTAAAATATCAGGAGACAGACAGCAGGAGATCGTCCCTGATATCTGTTTATGAGGTAATCAATGAGATACGAAACTGTCATCGGTCTGGAAGTGCATGCCCAGCTGAAAACCAATACCAAAATTTTCTGTGGTTGCTCTACAGAGTTCGGCCAGACGCCCAACTCACAAACCTGTCCGGTCTGTCTGGGACTGCCGGGCGCCCTGCCGGTTCTCAATCAGAAGGTGGTGGAATTTGCCATCAAAACCGGGCTGGCAACCAACTGCCGGATCGCACCACGTTCGATCTTTGCACGCAAGAACTATTTCTATCCAGATCTGCCCAAAGGCTACCAGATCTCGCAGTTTGAATTGCCGGTCTGCGAGCATGGATGGCTGGACATCGGCCTTGAAGATGGGGAGAGCAAGCGCATCGGCATCACCCGTGCCCACCTGGAAGAGGACGCCGGCAAGTTGATTCATGGTGATGCGCCAGAGACTTCCGGAAACTCCCTGGTCGACCTCAATCGGGCCTGCACGCCACTACTGGAAATCGTTTCGGAACCGGACATGCGTTCAGCCGATGAAGCGATTGCCTACCTGAAGAAGCTGCACCAGATCGTGGTCTATCTCGGTGTTTGCGACGGCAACCTTGAAGAAGGCAGCTTCCGCTGTGACGCCAACGTTTCGGTCCGGCCTTACGGCCAGGAAGAGTTCGGCACCCGTGCGGAGTTAAAGAACATCAACTCCTTCCGCTTCATCAAGCAAGCGATCGAATACGAGGTTGAGCGCCAGATCGACCTGATCGAGAGTGGCGGCAAGGTCGTTCAGGAGACCCGACTGTACGACAGCAACACCGGCATGACCCGCTCCATGCGCAGTAAGGAGGAGGCTCACGACTACCGCTACTTCCCTGATCCCGACCTTGTACCTCTGGTGATCAGTCAGGATTGGATTGAAGAGGTGCGGACCACTCTTCCTGAATTACCCGATGCAAAGCGCACTCGCTTTGTCGAAGAGTTGGGCCTGTCTGCCTACGATGCGGAAGTTCTCGCCGCTGATCGTGCCCTGGCCGATTATTTCGATGCCTGTGTTGTCCTTACCAGGGACGCCAAGATTTGCGCCAACTGGATCATGGGTGACGTGCTGCGCAAGCTCAAGGAAACCGAAATCACCATTGCCGAAGTTCCGGTTTCAGCGCAACTGCTCACCGGCCTGCTGGCGCGGATAACAGACAGCACGATTTCCGGCAAAATTGCCAAGACAGTCTTTGAAAAAATGTGGCAAAGCAGCCAGACTGCTGACCAGATCATCGAAGCTGAAGGCCTCAAACAGGTGACCGACACCGGTGCGATTGAAAGTCTGGTGGATGAGGCGATTGCAGCCCACCCGGCTCAGGTCGCCGAATACCTGGCCGGCAAAGATAAGCTGATTGGCTTTTTCGTTGGCAAAGTCATGCAGGCAAGCCAGGGCAAAGCCAATCCCGGCATAGTTAATCAACTATTGAAGAAGAAGTTGCAATCTGGGGGCTAGGGGCTGGGGGCTGGGGGCTGGAGATTTAAACATCCAGATATTGGTAAGAGGTCTGTCATCCCCGAACGGTTCTATCGGGGATCCATCTTTTAAAGTCTGGATTCCCGATTACACCCTCGGGAATGACAATCTTTCGTTGTTAGCTGAATAGTTACCTAATTTAAAGGTTGGATCACAAAATGAGCAATTGTAGTTTTTCATCCAGTGATGACGGCATTCGCCCGATCAAATACAGCAACGGTGTCTTAAGCCTGATCGATCAGCGCCGTCTCCCCACTGAAGAAATCTGGCGGGACTACACCGATTACCAGGAGGTCGCTGAAGCGATTCGCAGCATGGTGGTCCGTGGCGCTCCGGCAATCGGCATCACAGCCGCTTATGGAGCCTTCTTCGGCGCCCGCGACATCAAGGCAGATAATCATGCTGATTTTGTCAGTGAACTCAACCAGATTTGTGAGGTTCTGGCTGGAACCCGGCCAACGGCCATCAATCTCTCCTGGGCTCTCGAGCGCATGAAGAGTCTGGTACGTGCCAACCCAGATCAGCCGGTCAACAACCTTAAGATTGGTCTCGAGTATGAGGCCATGGCCATTAACGAAGATGACATCCGTATCAATATGAGCATGGGGCGCCATGGTGCGGCCCTCCTGCCGGACCAGGTGCGCATCCTGACGCATTGCAATGCCGGTGCTCTGGCCACCGGCGGCTACGACACAGCCCTGGGTGTCATCCGTGCGGCAGTGACTGCCGGCAAGCAGGTCTCCGTCTTTGCCGATGAAACGCGTCCCTTCCTGCAGGGTTCCCGACTGACCGCATGGGAGCTGCAGCGGGACAATATTCAGACAACCTTGATCTGTGACAACATGGCCGGCTACCTGATGTCCAAAGGCTTGATCGATGTAGTGATTGTCGGTGCCGACCGAATCGCTGCCAACGGTGATGTCGCCAACAAAATTGGCACCTACACCGTCGCCGTCCTTGCCAAAGAGCACAACATTCCCTTCTACGTTGCGGCGCCGACGTCAACGATCGACTTGCAGATCGCTGACGGATCACAGATTCCGATTGAAGAGCGTGATATTCGTGAGGTCACCCACCTTGGCGAGCAGCAACTGGCCCCTGCCGGTATTGCCGCGCTCAATCCGTCCTTTGACGTCACCCCGGCCCGGCTGGTCAGTGCCATTATCACGGAACATGGTGCCGCCAAAAACAATTATACAGAACAACTGACAGCTTTCGTCCGGAAAGGTTGATAATCGACCTGATGACATTTGCAGAAGACCCTATATGGCTTGAACAGCTTATCGCCGGTGATGAAGCAGCCCTTGCTGTCACTGCCGATGAAGCCGGTTATGCGGAACCGGCGAAAACCGCAACCAACCTGGCTCTTTTGCAGGAAGTCCTTGCAGCTCCCAAGCTTGTCATCGCCCTCGTCCGACAAGCGCTGACAACCGCTGAACCCGATCTTGCCCTCAACAATCTTGAACGTTTGAGCGGAACCGTCAAAAGGGAGAGGCTTACTAAAGTTCTCAATAATCCAACTTCCGCAAATCAGTTACTGACGATACTCGGAGCATCACCTTTCCTGAGTGGAATTCTCTGTCGCCGCGCCAGTTTTTTCGAAAATCTGTTCATCCAGGGCCAGATCAATAACACCAAAGACGAAGAACAGATGTGTACAGAGCTGTGTTGCCTGATCGCTGACGATGCAGATCCTGCCACGATGAAAAAAGGCTTGCGCATTTTCAAACGCCAGGAGATGTTACGCATCGGTGGCCGCGATTTATGCGGCCTGGCGGAACTTGAGGAAGTCACAGCCGAGCTCTCGGGCCTGGCTGCCGCGACCCTGCAAAGAGCATTTGAGGTTTGTAGCATCCAATTACAAGCTGAATATGGACGTCCCCTGCTCGATCCGGAGGAAGAAGGTCCGAGTGAAGAAGCTGAATTCACCATTCTCGGCATGGGTAAGTTCGGCGGCTGTGAATTGAACTTCTCTTCAGATGTCGATCTGATCTACTTCTACAGCTCGGACCGTGGCCAGACAACAGGGATTGCCGATCCTATTCGCGGTCGCCGTAACCGCATTTCGCTCCACCAGTATTTCGTAAAACTCTCGGAACTAATCAGCAAAGCGATCGGCCAGGCGACCGAGGACGGCTTCGTCTTCCGCGTTGACCTGCGCTTACGTCCTGAAGGCAACAGCGGAGAAATGGCTAATTCCCTTGTGGCCGGAGAGATTTATTACGAGAGTTGGGGGCAGAGCTGGGAACGTTCGGCAATGCTCAAGGCCCGTCCGGTAGCCGGAGTGAAAGAGCTCGGTGAGCAACTCTTGCGCCGCCTTGAGCCATTCATCTATCGCCGTCACCTTGATTACGCCATGATCGATGACATCAAGATCATGAAACAGAAGATCGACCGCAGTCTCACGCGCGAAAAAGAGGGCGACTTGAATCTCAAGCTGGGGCATGGCGGCATTCGAGAGATTGAATTTTTCATTCAGGCCCTGCAGTTGATTAATGCCGGCAAAAATCCGCACCTGCGCGAACGCAACTCTCTGCTGGCCCTGCGCGTCCTTTGTGATGAGTCGCTGATTACCGCCGAAGAGAGAGACAACCTGAGTGCGGCCTACCGTTTCCTGCGCACCACGGAACATCGCATTCAGGTGGTTCACGAGCAACAGACCCATAATCTGCCGACCCGACCTGAAGAGCTCACGGCCCTGGCCAGACGGTGTGGTTTCATTCACTCCGATGAGTTCATGTCTGCCCTGAGGCAGCATAGAGAAAAGGTCACCGCCGTTTTCCACGACCTGTTCTATACCAGTGAAGAAGAGCTGCCGACCCAGGTCAGCTCGGAGGTTGCCTTTCTTTTCGATGCTGACGCAGACCCGGATCTCTGCATGGATATCCTCGAGGAAAAAGGCTTTCGCCCACCGGAGGCTGCTTATGAGAGTTTAATTGTCCTGCAGCAGGGTGGCACCAAAGGCTACTTGACTGAACGGGCACGCCGGCAGCTTGACAGAATCGCACCGCTACTCTTCCAGGAAGTCATGCACAGCCCGGATCCACCGATGGCTCTGGCGAATATGGAAAAGTTTCTGGAGAGTTGTCGACGGGCTCGCGGCACCTATTACGCCCTGCTCGCTGAGAATCCAGAAATCATCACAATTCTGGCTACCCTGTTTGCGACCAGCCAGTTTCTTTCGCGCAATTTTATCCAGCACCCGGAAGTGCTCGACTCGCTGGTTTCTAGAAGCTATGCCCAGAACGTCAAGGAGGCAGAAGATCTCACTGCGGAGTTGTCCGGACAGCTCAATAACGCATCTCATTACGAAGACAGATTGAATACCTTGCGGCGCTTCCGCAACGAGGAATTCCTGCGTATCGCTCTGAATGATATTCACGGTCATACGCCTCAAGGGCAGACCACACGCCAGCTCTCACTGGTTGCCGACGTCTGCCTGCAACAGGCCCTGATCATTGCCCGAGAAGAATTGCTTGAGCGCTACGGCCTGCCCTGTTGTAAGGATAACAGCGGTAAAGCTCATGAAGCAGACTTCGCAATAATCGGCATGGGCAAACTCGGTGGGATGGAACTGAATTATCACTCCGATCTCGACATCATCTTTATTTACGAAGGAGATGGAAAGACCCAACCGGGAGAGGGAACCGACCCGGAGCGGTTCAAGCCCCAGACCAATCAGCAGTACTTTGTCCGTCTGGCACAGAAGATCATCTCCATTCTGACGATCTTGACCCAGGAGGGATACGTCTACGAGATCGACACTCGACTGAGGCCGTCCGGCAACCAGGGACAGCTGATATCTTCTTTACCGGCCTATCGTGAATACCACGAGAGTACTGCAGCGCCATGGGAGCGACAGGCACTGATCAAAGCCCGGGTGGTCGCTGGATCGGCAGAATTGGCGGCAAGCTATGATACCCTGACTGCCGAGATCGTCTACGAACGGCCCCTGCCGGATAATTTTGCTGCAGAGATCTATCGTTTAAGACAGCGCATGGAAAAAGAGCTCGGCAAAGAAGATGAGTACCACCGTAACATCAAAACCGGACGCGGCGGCATGGTCGACGTCGAGTTTATTGCCCAATACCTGCAATTGTGTCACGGCAAGGAAAAACAGTCGTTACGTTGTCGCAACACAGTAGATGCCCTGCATATCCTGCAAAGCGAAAACCTGATTTCGGAAATGGACCACGAGAGCCTGGTCACCGGCTACAAGTTCCTGCGTCGTCTGGAAAACAAGCTGCGTCTGGTACACGACCAGTCCGTTAACGAATTGTCTGCCGAGCCTGCATACCTGGCAAAACTGGCCCGGCATCTTGGTTATCCGGAAGATACAGGACAACCCGCAAAACTGTTCCTTGAAGAATATGCCAGGACGACTCAAACAATCCGAGAGATATTTGACCACATCCTGAATCCGTGAGTAACCGGCGACTCCAGGTTAAAGATCAAATATCAACAGGCACATCGAACCAACTGACACAGGGATCTGTGATCGGGATATTTTTTCTGGCACAGGCAGATTCGATACAGGTTTTTTCGATGAAACGTTGAAGCAATTCGAAATCCTGTTCATTGGACGGCTTGAAGAGCACACCGATCTGAGGTTGCAAATAACCCGGAGAATCTCCAGCCGGGATGCGATACAAAACCTCAGCAGGCATTCTAAAAACCCTTCCAGACAAGTCCACTTCAAGATCCAATAACTTGCCGCGCGGGATTTCATTCGTACAGATAATACGTCCGCCACGATTGGAAAGAGAGATCAGGCACCCTTCAAACCAGTCAGTTTCAAGCCTCAAATTAACGACCGTTTCCATGGTAACCCGGATGTGGCGTCGAGGTGTCGGGAAGAGGTGAATTTCGAGTAAATGATACAAACGGGCCAGGGAGATGGGGACGGTCAGGAAACTTTTCTCCGAGAGCGGCAGAGGCGTCAACCACACCACCCGACCATCGTGCGCCGGCAACTCAATTCCACGTTCAGCAAAAACAACTTTTGCCGCAGAGATATCATCAACAGTGACGAACCTCCAGCTGGCAAGGATGCTGCTCAGCAGCCGATTAAATTTCCGGTTGCGAGTCATAACTGCAACCTGCTTGATATCAGCTTGTTTGTCACCTAATAACATCTTGATACTATCCCCCGTTCAACTTGCTGCCATGAAAATCAATCACAATCGCCGTACAATCATCAAAGAGTGGTTGTCCGGCCATGTGACCCCCGATCTCCGCGAAGAGTCGCTCCAAGAATACCATATGATCACCATCAAGCCTGCGAAAAGCATCATCAAGACGCTCTGTACCGAACCTTTCACCTTCTGGGTTACTGCTGTCAAGCACTCCGTCAGTATAAAGCAATAACCTGTCGCGGGCTTCAAACTGGAAGGTTTCGACTTGAAATACAGCCTGATCGAAGTAGCCGACGGGATGGCTTGTCGCCGACAACCGAATCAGGTCCCCTTTACGACACACCAGCCCAGCAGGATGTCCGGCATTTATATAGTGCATTGTCATGCTGCGGGGATCGATGATGCCGAAAAAGAGTGTTGCCGAAAAAAAATGATCAAGACGGTCCGAGCGCTGAGCAAACTCTCGTAAAAAGGCATTGAGGTCGCTCACCACTGCCTGCGGGCTACACTCCTCCCGGACGGCACGATGAACAAAACCATAGACCAGCGACATAACCACCGAGGCATGCAAACCATGGCCGGTCACGTCACCGACAAAGAGGACCTGGCAACCGTCGTCAAGCTCAATGAAATCGTAAAAATCGCCGCCGAGAACATTGGCCATGCGGTTTCTGGCCGCCATACAGCACCAGCTGCACAGGGGTGAGCCTTTCGGCAGGAGTAGTTTCTGCACCTCCCCGGCCAATTTGACCTCAAGCGGATCATTCATTTTCTGCGGCTTCTGTGCACTCCCCTGCTTTTCAACCATCAGACCTCCTGCTTGTCCGGTTCCATCATCCCTCCCTGCCTTTACTTCTAGCAGCCTGTCGGACAATCAATAAACTGGCTGCAAATTCGTCTGTTTGGTCCATATCTCAGCTCCTTTTCGACCAATAGCTACGGCTATTACTCTCAAATGAGCCAAAATCTGGCCTCAAACATACAAATTTTCGCTTCAGCCCTGATTGTCCGACAGGTTGCTAGGACTCAACACGATGATCGGCATGAGTCTCTTTCAGACCTATAAACTGTCGAGCATCCTCCAGAATCAGGTAGAGTGATGGAACCAGCAAGAGGGTAATTCCGGTCGCAAAGAGGATCCCGAAGGCCAGGCTGATCGCCATGGGGATGAGAAACTGGGCCTGTACGCTGGTTTCCAGAATAATCGGCATAAGGCCGAAAAAGGTTGTCAGAGATGTTAACAGAATCGGCCGAAAACGTCTTTGCCCGGCATCTATGATCGCATCCAGTAATGGCTTGCCCTTCCGTCGGACACGATTGGTGTAATCAATCAACAGTAATGAATCGTTGACGACCACGCCGGTCAGGGCAACGATACCGAACATGCTCAGAATGCTCAGATCGTAACCCATGATAAAATGCCCGAGTATTGCTCCGACGATCCCGAACGGGATCGCAGTCATGATCAACAATGGCTGGGAATAGCTGCGGAAAGGAATCGCCAGCAGGGCAAAAATAACGACCAGTACCAGCTTGAAGCCGTTAAACATACTCTCCATCGACTCCCGTCGATTCTTATCCTCACCTTCCATGTCATAACTTAAGCCGGGATAATCAGCTATCAGTTTCGGCAGAGCAGTCAACTTGATTTCTGCAACAACCTCTTCCGCATTGGCCGTATGGCTGTCTACCGTCGCGGTCACATTGATCACCCGCTTGCGGTCGCTCCGATTGATCTTGCTGAAGCCACGGCTCTCGACCAGGGTCGCAGCCCGATCCAGTGGAATCTCGCCACCGCCCGGCACCCTGATACGCATATTCTCGAGATCCCAGAAGCGTTGACGGCTCTCTTCAGGATAGCGGACCAAAACCTTGACTTCATTACGACCTCGCTGCAATCGCAATGCTTCAGAGCCGTAAAAAGCGCCGCGCAACTGTCGACCCAGGTTCTCTTCGGTGATCCCGAGAGTACGTGCCTCAGCCTTCAGTCTGACTTTAACTTCCCGTTTGCCGAGGGTGTAATTGTCGGTAATGTCTCCCGTACCCGGATATGTGGCAATAATTCCCTTGAGGCGTTCTGCTGCCTCATCCAGAACGGTAAAATCCTCATGAGCCAGTTGAATATCAATATTGGCGCCGAGATGAATCAGGTTCGAAGTAAAGGTCAGGGTTTCCACTCCCACCATCTCTCCCAGGCTTTCGCGCCAACGATTGGCAATCTCGGTTGCCGTCACCGCACGATTTTCACTCGGGGTCAAAAACATGGAGATACTGGCAAGATTCCCGCCCGAACTGGAGAAGTTACCGGCAGGGCCTCGATCCGCCGTTGCCGAACCAACATTCGCATAAACGTGGCGCATCACGGAATCACCCTGCGGAAGATCTTTATCGTACTCGGCAACAACTGCGAGGCCGGCGTTAACAACCTGCTCCTGAACCTTAGTTGTCAATGTCACGGGGCTGCCCGGAGCCAACTCGAGAGCAACCTGGATGACGTTACTGTCAACCGTAGGCATGAATCGGAATTTGACAATCCCGCCACCGACCAGGCCGAAGCCGACAAAGAGTAAAACTGCGCAGGCCACGGCAACCGTCGTGTAGCGATACTCCAGGCAGAGATCGAGAGTTTTCCGGTACGGCCCATCGATAAATTTCTGCAGAGCGCTGCCGAAACGTCGCCGATTTTTATCGAGGAGACCCAGGAATCCACCCGGAGCCTGTCGCGGCTTACCAATCGACAGATGAGCAGGCAGAATAAAAAGTCCTTCGACAAGGGACACCAGCAGAATCGTTATGACAATCGCCGGAATCACCATGATGAACTTGCCCATGATACCGCTGGTAAAGAGCAAAGGTAAAAACGCGGTCACCGAGGTCAGGATCGCGAAGACAACCGGTTGGGCAACCTCAATCGTGCCGTCAATGGCCGCTTGCAGGTAGGGCTTGCCGGCTTGGCGGTGTTCATAAATATTCTCGCCAATGACAATCGCGTCATCGACCACGATGCCAAGTGCCATAATAAAAGCAAAGAGTGAGATCATGTTGATCGAGACATCGATTGCCGGCATGAAGAGCAAGGCACCGCAAAACGAGATAGGGATGCCAAGCATGACCCAGAGGGCCAGACGGATTTCAAGGAAAAGGCTGAGCGTGATAAAGACCAGCACCAGGCCGATCATGGCGTTTCTGACAAGGAGATCCTTACGGCTCTTGAAGAGCTCCGAATTGTCGTTCCAGGTGGCCAGTCCAACTGATTCCGGGAACTGGAGGCGCTTGGCCTCGACATACTTTTTGACAGTGTCAGCAATCTCTGTCGGCTTCTGATCACCGACCCGGTAGACCTTGGCCATAGCTGCCGGCAAGCCATCGAAGAGGCCGAACTGGTCGGTCTCCTCGAAGCCATCCTTAACGGTGGCAATATCGCCGAGCGTGACTTCCGTGCCATCAGTCGTGGTCAGAACAACAATACTGGAGTATTCATGACCGACATAGCGGCGTTCCTTGGTTCTTACCAGAATCTCACCGGCACCGGTTTTTATTGTCCCACCAGGCAGATCGAGAGACGCCTGACGAACCCGTTGTGCAATCTGGTCAAAAGTCAGACCATAGCGGCGCAGGTTGGTTTCATTGATCTCAATAGAAATTTCATAGGGCCGTACACCGCTCAGATCGACCTGGGTGATATTCGATTCCAGCAGCAGTTCATCACGGATCTGCTCAGCCAGTTCCCGTAAGCTGCGTTCCGGAAGCTTGCCGGAAACAACCACGGAGATGACTTCACGCCGGTTAAGCATCTTGCTGACTACCGGTTTTTCAGCATCCTGTGGAAAAGTGATGATCCGGTCGACCTCACTCTTGATCTCCTGCAGGACCAGATCGATATCTGCATCGGTTGTGACCTCGGCAGTGACGACTCCGTAACCTTCGGCAGCCACGGATTTGACCTGTTTGATGCCGTCAACCCCGGTCAGATTTTCCTCAATCTTGAGGATGATCCCCTCTTCGACCTCTTCCGGACCGGCGCCGGGATAAGCCACACTCACTTGAATACGGTCAAGGGTTATATCCGGAAAAACTTCCTGCTTGATGCTGAAGCCGAGGATCAAACCGCCGATGATTAACACCAGCATCAACAGGTTGGCGGCGACGTGATTCTCCGCCATCCAGCGAATTGCACCGTTCATTAGTTGCCCTCCCGCAACTGCGGCCGCAGAAGCATACCTTCAGCCGCTCCGGAGAGGTTTGTCAGGACGATCTTTTCGCCGGCATTCAGCCCGGAACGAACCAGGACTTCATCACGCTCACGGCGCTGGATATCAACCGTGCGGATATGCAATCTGTTTTCATCGTCAACAATCCATACAGTATCGTTGTCGTGCAAAGCACCACGCGGCACGGCGACAACATCGGAAATTTCTTCACCCTGCAGATGAACCTCAACAAACATGCCGGGGAGAAGATCGTTCAAAAGGTTTGTACTCTTCGAGAAAGGATCGGCAACAGTCACCACTACACGCGCCATCCGGTTGCGTGGGTCAATCTCACCCAGAGCTCGTGTTATCGCCCCTTGCCAATGGAATATCTGCCCACCCGATTGCAATTCAACCTTCGCCAATGAACCCTTCAGCGGTGCGACGATGCACCATTGCGCGGCACCTGCAGCCAGACAAGCTCATCAAGAGGCAGCGGCACGACAATCTCAACATGGTCTGTCCCGACTACCGTCGCCACCGGTGAACCCGCGTTGAGGAACTGGCCGATGCCAAGCTGCTCACTGCGAACATAGCAGTTGAACGGGGCAACAATCCTGGTCCGCTGCAGGTTCAGTTCGGCCTGTTTGACATTGGCTCGCGCCGCATCGCGCTGTGCCCTGGCACTTTTCAGCTGGGGTTCATACACAACCAGCGGATTAGGCTCTGCATCACTTCCCGAATTCAGTGCCTGCCACTCATTGCGGGCCACCTCAGCCAGGTTCTGGTTGCGTAGCAGGTCATACTCCGATTGGGCCAGATTTGCGCGGGCCAGATCTATGGCCAGCTGATAGTCCACATCCTCGATGGCGAAAAGCAGCTCGCCCTTACGAAAAATTCCGCCGGCAATCATCCGGGGAGAAATCTCGCTGACCCGGCCTTTGACCTGGGGCGTAATACTGACCTCGTATCGCGCCTGGACGGTGCCGGTAGCGCTGACGACAACCTGACGGCTGCTTTTAACCAGTTCGGCCACTTCAACCAGCGGTCCAAGGTGAGGCGTCTCATGAGGCTTGGGTACTTTACGCGACTTGATCAGGACAAAAGTCAATCCTATAGCGATCACAATTACCAGAACCGGCAATATGGCTCTCTTCATCTTCATTATTTCTTGTCCTTTTCAATCTCTAGACGTGCATTCATCTCGACCTGCATCCAATCTCCTCCCAGCGCCCGCGCCAGACTGATACGATCAGCAAGCAGCTGTCGTTGTGATGCAAGCAAGCGGCTGCTGACATCAAAATCAGCGCGCTGGGCCGTCAGCACGGGGAGATAGTCTGTCAGACCGGCAAGGTAACGTGCCGTCGTCAGTCGCAGGGTTGCCCCGGTCGCCTGTGCGGTTTCGGCAAGATGCTCGATACGCTGCCCGGTTGCGAAATTATTGACCAACGCGTTCTCAACTTCCTGAAAGGCCGAAAGCACTTTTTGTTGATAACCGGCGACAGCTTCCCGCAGAACAGCCTCCCTTCTGTCTACCTCGGCCCGGCGCCGACCACCATCAACAACAGGCATGACCAGGTTGCCGAGCAGGCTCCAGAATTCACCCTTGATCAGACCTGCAGTAACATCCTGGCGAATAGATCCATAACCGCCAGAGAGACTGATTGATGGGAAGCGATCGGCAATGGCCACAGCGACTCTGGCATCAGCAGCCTCAACACGCTGCAACGCCGCCTGCAGATCAGGGCGTTGACTGATCAGGTCAGCAGGAATACCAACCGCAAAAAGACCGGGAGCCGTGGGTAATTGTTCGAGACTGCCGTCAGGGCTTCGCTCAGGATAGCGACCGAGCAAAACAGCTATGGCATGTTCTGCTTCGGCCAGGCGCGCTTCAAAGAGATAGCGTACTGCCTGTGCTCCGGACAGACTCTGACGGGCCTGGTACATATCGACAGCCGGGACCAAACCCACGCGGTAACGACGCTCAACACGCACGACCGTATCGGCAAAAGAAGCAATAGACTGCTCGGTCAGTGCCAGCTGGGCACGCTGCTCAACAGCGAGGAAGTAAAGATCTGCCAGACGTGCCGACAAGCTGAGGTAGACCGTCTGCACGTCTTGACGGCTTGCAGAGAGTTCCAGACTCGCTGCTTCTGTCTGCGCTGCCAACTTTCCCCATAGGTCGATCTCATAGCTTGCCGCCAATGACAACTGCTGGTTGTTACCGATAAAATCATCATTCAGGCCCGGCTGCTGCGATCGACCTTGACTGGCTCCGGCAGAAAGTTGTGGCGACTGGGCGCTACGGGTGATTCTAAAAAGTGATTCGACCTGCTCCAGGCGTGCAAGCGACTGTACCAACTCCAGGTTTTGAGCAAACAGCTCCGTCATCAGCAGATTGAGCTTCTCATCATGGAAAGCCAGCCACCATTGATCAAGCGGCAATCCGGGCTCATCCACAACTTGATTTTCCAGGTATTCAGGAGGTGGCTCCACAGGCAGTTCCACAATCGTCGGGGTATGGAATGAGCAACCCGCCAGCAACAACCCCATGAGGAGAGACGTAAGTCGCAGCATCATTTTGTCTCCTCCATACCGGCTGTCGCGAAGTCAAGGAAGAGTTCGACCAGTTCATCGACAGGCAAATCGACACTGATATCTTCAGGTGCCATCGAATGACGCTCATGACAGCGCATGATGTGACTTAAGGAACCGATAGTAAAATGCAGCCGCCAGAAAAGCGTCTGACGCGACAACTCGGATAACGAGAGTTCCAGAGCCTGAAACAGCCGGGTCATCAGTGGTCCCATATGACGGAGGAAGATTGACATGGCAAGGCCACGCGGCTCGGCGAGTATCCTGCCAATCAGGGCAATGAAGTCCTCGGCGTCAGCCCCTGCTGACGTAAACGCAGGGTCGGCTCGACAAATGTCCGCAAGATATCACGGCAGCTCGGCACCTCTTCGGCCTGTTCCGCTTCCTGCAACAACGCTTCAAGCTGGCCGAGACGAACCTCGTTGAGGGGGTCCAGTCGACGCATAATCACTGCTTCGAGAAGTGCCTCCTTACTGCCGAAATGATAGTTGACCGCAGCCAGATTGGCTGCAGCCACTGCGGTTATACTGCGTAGAGAGGTAGCATGATAGCCGTCCCTGGAGAACAGGTGCTCTGCTGCATTGAGGATTCTCTGTTTAGTATCTGGCTGG
>PVMK01142007.1_pt1 | contig 15078 bp, 13 predicted proteins | sample 1853481 | NCBI WGS metagenome assembly PVMK01 (sample SAMN08533507, study PRJNA380276) | Marine sediment metagenome, whole genome shotgun sequencing project.
ACTGGTGCGAGGCAAATACAATAATTGTGATTCATAAATCAATGATTACGCTAACTCAACCCACTATGCATGGCAGGCGGGTGTTCGACGTTCATCAGTTTCTTTTTCGATTAGACCGGCCGTTTTTTTGGCCGACGGCTGGGCTGACACCTGAGTGCCAGTGTCCAATTCTCATGCAATCCATCGAAAGTTAAGGAGCCACAGCTGTTTTACCAAGCTGAACGACGAGGTCTGTACTTACTACCAGTCAACCAATCAACTATTTAACCAATCAACAATCCCTGAAGTTAGGTGCCTTCCTTCCGTTTTTGACCTTGCAAGCTGACAAACTGGCTAACAGCCATTCCTCAATATCCTCAATCCATTCCGTTGTCATGAAATTTCCTGATCGATTACACTAGCAGCTCTTCAGGCCAACGATGGCGCTGAACCCTCTGAATCCTGCTGAACAAATAATGTCCAACGGACAACTTACAAATGACAACATACACACATATCGTTTAAACATCTGTTTAACTGTTTAAACACCTGTTTAAGCGACCTTAACAGTTTTTGATATCCAAGCAAGTCTAAAAATTTATATAATCTATTATTACAGTAAGTTATGATGTATTTAAATTATTTTGTATTCAGGCACGACTGTTGCAATCGCTGGTTCCGGATTATATCAACCGGATTATATCAACCCGGAACCATCTCCCAGTCAGGAAAAAAAATGCCTTCAAAATCAGAATTGAACCTTGTGGGTATTACATGGCCGGTGTGCTTGCTCAAATTCAAATGTGCGCTGAATGACCTGTGTTCATGCGATGTACTGGAAGTTATAGCCCGGGACCCCGATGTTGTGGAAAATATTATCATGATCGTAGACCGTTCCGGGGACACACTCATCCATCAGCAAAAGGAAGGTGAAATCTATCGGCTGTCTATCGAGAAATTAGCGTAAATAAAAAATTGCTGAACATGTGAAAAATCTGATCCATCAATCAAAAACTGTCAATCATCAATCAAAACACGGGGAATCGCTATGGAAATAAACAGAAGGCACTTTTTCAAAATATCAGGCGCACTGGCCGCAGCATCCCTGGTAAAAACCGATAAAGCGGCTGAAGCCGCCCAGGCACCTTCAACCTCTCAGGATACATACGGCTGCCTGGTGGATACGACCCTGTGTGTCGGCTGCCGCAAGTGTGAACAGGCCTGCAATGAACGCCACAACCTTCCCCAACCGAAGGAATCATTCGAGGAGATGGTTGTGCTTGAAAATGAGCGGCGCATGGATGAGACCTCCTATACCGTTGTCAATAAATATTACCCGGAAAACATCGGCACCTTGACCTGGCGCACCCGTCCGACTTTTGTCAAGTTCCAGTGCATGCACTGTAACGACCCTTCGTGCGTCTCGGCCTGCATCGTGGGGGCGCTTACCAAGCAGCCCAACGGATCGGTCATATATGATGCCGGCAAATGTATCGGCTGCCGCTACTGCATGGTGGCCTGTCCCTTTCAGGTCCCGGCCTATGAATATCACAATGCCCTGACGCCCGAGGTTAGAAAATGCACCTTCTGCTTCAATTACATCAAGGATGGCGGGCTGCCGGCCTGCGCCCAGGTCTGCCCGCGGGAAGTCATTACCTTCGCGAAAAAATCAGAGCTTTTAAGACTGGCGCGCTGGAAGATAAAAAACAATCCCGGCAAGTACGTGGACCACATTTACGGGGAACATGAAGTCGGCGGAACGTCCTGGCTGTATCTTGCCTCCGAACCATTTGAGACCGTGGGCTTTCCCAAACTGGGCACCAAGGCGCCGCCGCGACTGACCGAATCAATCCAGCACGGTCTGTTCCAGTACTTTGCCGCTCCCATTATCCTGTACGCTGCTCTGGGCGGCATCATGGGGGTAACCGGCTATTTGAAAGGTGCTAAAGAAGATTTAAAAAGCGATACTGAGGCGAAAGGAGACACGCAATGAATATGCACGGTGAAGCGGCGCCGATTAAAGAAGAAAAGTTTTTAACCCCCGGGGTGATGGTCCTGCTGGCCCTCATGGCCGTGGGCCTGGCTTTTGTCGCCGCGCGTTTTCTCTTTGGCATCGGTAAGGTTGCCAATCTGAACAATCAATTTCCCTGGGGCATCTGGATCGGAATCGACGTGGCATCCGGCGTGGCCCTGGCCGCCGGGGGATTCACTACCGGCGCCATTGCCTATATTTTCAACCGCGACCAGTATCATGCCGTCATCCGTCCGGCCCTGCTGACCGCCATGCTGGGCTATACCTTCGTGGTACTGGGGCTCCTGATCGATATCGGCCGCTACTGGAATATTACCAGCCCGTTGTATAACTGGAACGGGAATTCCGTCCTGTTTGAAGTGGCCATATGCGTCATGATTTATCTCAACGTGCTGTATATTGAATTTTTACCCATTGTGGTGGAACGTTTTAAGGGGCGGGTGAAGCTTCCCGGTCCTCTGGCCGGGTTCAACAATCTAATAGAGGCATTACTTGCCTTGGCTGAAAGAATTCTGGGCAAAGTCATGTTCGTTTTTATTATTGCCGGCATTGTTTTGTCCTGCCTGCATCAATCCAGCCTGGGATCTTTGATGCTGATCGCCTCCTACAAGGTCCATCCCCTGTGGTACACGCCGATTCTACCCCTATTGTTTCTGCTTTCGGCCTTTGCCGCCGGTTATCCCATGGTCGTATTTGAGTCCATCCTGGTGTCCAAATCTTTTGGCCGCCAACCGGAAATGGACGTACTGACCCCGCTGGCCAAATTTATGCCGCTATTAATTGGGATCTATCTGGTATTCAAAATTGGGGATATGATAGTTCGCGGCGCCTATGTTTATCTGCTGGACGGGACCTTCCAGACCAACGCATTTATCGTAGAGGTTCTTTTCGGTGTGATTATGCCCTTTGTGCTCCTGATGTTCAAAAGGGTTCGCCGCTCGGCCGGGTGGCTGTTTTTTGTATCCGCAACTTTTGTGCTGGGAATCCTTTTAAACCGCATCAACGTCTTTGTGACCAGTTATACGCCGCCCTATATGATTGTTAAGTACTTTCCGGCTCTGGGGGAAATTTTTATTACGGTGGGGCTGATCGCCACCCTCATGTTCGTGTACCGGGTGTTTGTGTTCATATTTCCGGTCCTGGGAGCGGAACCCAAGAAAATGTCCACCACGGTTGCGGCCGTGCTGGCCCTGACGGCCGCCCTGATCATCCTGGGGAACCCTTCCGGCGCCGAGGCGGATCAGACGCTAAAGCAGCGGCTGCCCCTGGAGGAGAACATTACCCCTTCGATTGCCGATGCGCCCAAGGTGGCCATGCTCAACAGCCCGGTGGTCAACAAGTACAGCGACCTGTATGGACCGGTGCGGTTCATGCACAGCAAACATGCCAACGTCCTGGGCGATTGCACCATCTGCCATCACCGGACGCCCAGAGAAGAGGGGGATATTTACGGCGAACCGGTATCCATGGCCAAGCTCAGAGAGATGCAGGCCGAACCGGTGGCCTGTTCGGTTTGCCATGCCGATCCGTTTAATCCGAAGGACCTGGGGACACCGGGCTTGAAGGGCGCTTATCACCAGCTTTGCATGGATTGCCACGAACAATCGGAGCAGGTCCCCCATGCCCGCGGTCCGATTCTCTACAGCGCCATGGTGCGAGGACCCATTGCCCGGACCCTCGATACCCGGGCGCCTACCGACTGCCTGGCCTGCCATGCCAAAAAGGTGCCGAACCACAATCAGCTCGTCAAGCTGGAAGGCAATGCAGATGCCCTGGCGGTGACTGAGAATTGTCTTTCATGCCACCAAAAGGAAGGCGAAGCCATTTTAAAGACCGCCCACTGGAAGTGGCACGGTCCGTCGCCTTACACCGTCGGTCAGGAAAAAAGGATCGATCTGGGGAAAAATAATCTCACCATCAACAATTTTTGCATCAACCTGAACGGAAACTGGCCGCGGTGTACGAGTTGCCACATCGGTTACGGATGGAAAGACAAAGACTTTGATTTTACCGATATGTCCAAGATCGATTGCCTGGTTTGTCACGACACCACCGGCAAGTATAAAAAAGCACCGCCGGCCGCCGGATTTCCGGTAAAGAACCTGGACCTGGTTGCCATCGCCCAAAATGTGGGCCGGCCCGGTCGGGCCAACTGCGGTTCGAACTGTCATTTTCGCGGCGGCGGCGGCGATGCGGTCAAGCACGGCGACATGAGTTCCATGCTGGCCAAGCCGGCCAAGGATCATGACGTGCACATGGGGGTTACCGATGGCGGTTTGGATTTCAGGTGCCAGGACTGCCACAAGACCCGCAATCACATGATTTCCGGGCGCAGCATATCCGTGCCGGCGGTGGAAGGGGACCTTTCCTGCGAATACTGTCACACGGACAAACCCCATATCGGCAGTGAACTGATCGATCACCATTTAAATAGACACACCAAGCATGTGGCCTGCCAGACCTGCCATATTCCGGTTTACGCCAAGAGTAACCCGACCAAAGTCTTCTGGGACTGGTCCACAGCCGGGCAGGACTGCAATATACCGAAAGACAAGTACGGCAAGCCGACCTATGCCAAAAAGAAAGGCACATTTAAGTGGAAAGAAGCCGTCAAGCCGACCTACCAGTGGTACAACGGTACCGTCAAGCGTCATCTTCTCGGTGATCGTATCAATGAAAACGGCATAACGGAATTAACCAAACCCGTGGGTGATTTCAATGATGCGGCCTCCCGGATATACCCCTTCAAAGTCCATAAGGGAAAACAGATCAGCGATGCCGTCTATAAATACCTGATCGCCCCTAAGCTGTGGGAAGGCTACTGGAAACACTGGGATTGGGACAAGGCCTCCCGGGACGGGATGAAGTCTGCCGGCCTGGCATACAGCGGAAAATATGAGTTTGTGGAAACCTCCATGTACTGGGGCTTGACCCATGAAGTCGTTCCCAAGGAACAGGCATTGTCCTGCGCCGAATGCCATGCCTCCCTGGCCAAAGCACCCTATTGCGGGAGATGCCACCAGGAAAGGCCGGAGGTGAGTTTTAAGGATCTGGTTTACAAAGGCATTGACTTTAAATTTCTGGCCGAAATGGGGCCGGGATGTAGAGGAATTAATCGGCAAAACCAATTACATCGATTACAAAGCCCTGGGTTACGAGGGTGACCCCATTGAAATCGGCGGCCGGTTCGACAAGCTCGGGCTTGGCATCGCCCATGTTAGAATGACGAATGTGGAATGACGAATTTCGAATGCGGAAGTGGGAATGTTTTGGAATGCGGAATGTGGAATGCGGAATGCGGAATTAATGTATTCTGTCGATTTTAAAATCAGCGTCGCCGCTGGCATAAAAAGCGACCAGTCTGATCGTAGAAGAAACTTTGTAATTTCAAATAAGGGCGCTCTCAGCCGATCGGATCTGATACTTTTCGTCCTCGTCCTCGTGCTCGTTCTCGGGGATCAGAATTTTATCGAGGACGAGTGGAGCACCTTTGATTTTGCGAAATAGAGATGTAGTTTCATTAACTGAAGAAGGAGGACAAAATGTCTAAAAAAATTGGTTCAATATTGATTGTTGTTGTTTTTTTACTTGTTTCCATCGGGATGGTCATGGCGGCCGACAAAGGCAACGCCCGTAAGGGGAAGTATCTTTTCCGCAAAAATTGTCGTACCTGCCACTGTGAAGATGGCTCAGCCAAACCCATAAGTCCCATTGATAAAACCCAGGCCCAGTGGGAGGAGGTTTTTAAAAACATCGACAAACTGTCGTGCAGCAAGGAATGGGCTAAACTGTCGGAAAAAGACCGAACCGATATGTACGCCCATCTCTGGGGACATGCTTTTGATTCGCCGTCCCCGGCCAAATGCAAATGACCCGGGTTGCGAGTTGCGGGCAGTAAGCGCAAAGGGCATAGGGCAAAGAGCAGAGCGTGAAGAGGGGACAGGTGCCGGGTGTCAGGTGTCAGTAACCAGAGGACAGATGTCAGATGTTGGAAGACAGAGGACGGATGATAGAAGGTGAGAGGTTGGGAGGGTGTGTAAAAGATAGAAGTTGAGAGTTTAAGAAGGCGGGGGCATGTAAATCAACTCAATCAACACAATCAACCAAATCAACCCAGCGAACCTGCTGACGATCCTAACGATCCAAACCATCTAAACGCTCTAAACGAATAACCAGTGACGAACGACGAGTGACGAACGACGAATGACGAATGAATGTATTCTATCCATTTATAAAAAAGATTGAGCGAAGCGATCCCACCCTTCGACATTCAATATTCGACATTCGACATTCTGCGGTTCGCTTTTCGGACCTAACGATCTTAACGAATAACGAGGGACCAGGGAAGGATAAAAGATAGAAGATGGGAAGGTGGGAAGGTGTGTAAAAGATAGAAGTTGAGAGTTTAAGAAGGCGAGGGCATGTAAATCAACTCAATCAACACAATCAACCAAATCAACCCAGCGAAGCTGCTGACGATCCTAACGATCCTAACGATCCAAACCATCTAAACGCTCTAAACGAATAACCAGTACCCAGCAACCAGTACCCAGCAACCAGCAACCAGCAACCAGCAACCAGTACCCAGCAACCAGAACCCAGAACCCAGTAACCAGCAACCAGTACCCAGTAACCAGTAACCAGTACTTGGAGATTTAATTATGTCGGTAAGAATCAATGGTGCGATGTCCCGCCGCAGGTTCCTGCAGCTTTCCGGGGCAGCCACGGCCGCTGCGGCCCTGGGAGGCCCCCGGATCTTGCACGCCCTGGTACCTTCGACCAAAACGGGATCTGTGGATCAGGTTCAAAAGCTGTTCTCCGCCTGCGACATGTGTTTTAACAAGTGCGGATTGATCGCCCGGGTGGAAGGCGGCGTGGTGAAAAAACTGGATCCCAATCCGAAATCCTTAAAATCTCGCGGCATGTTGTGCGCCCGGGGAAATGCAGGCGTCAAGCAGCTCTATGATCCGGATCGCCTGAAGTATCCGCTTTTGCGAAAAGGGGCACGCGGAGAAGGCAAGTGGCAACGATTGAGCTGGGATGAGGCCCTGGATCACGCCGCTGAACAAATGGATCGGATCGGGAAAGAGTATACCCGCTGCGGCTTTCTTTTTATGGCCGGCACCGATATGCAATCGACCTTTGTTCATCATTTTGCAGAAGTCTATGGCTCCTATAATGTCATATCCCATGAATCCAACTGCCTGCTGAGCCGCAACCGGGCCTTCCTGGATACCTTCGGGGTGGTCCCCACGCCCGATGTCATCCACAGTAAATACATCATCATGCCGGGCGCCAACCGCTTTGAAGCCCTGGTGACCCCCGACAGTATGGATCTGATGACGGCCATGCAAGACGGCAGCAAACTGGTGGTGCTGGATCCGCGCTTTACCAAAACAGCAGCATTGGCCGATGAATGGTTTGCCATCAAACCCGGCACCGACATGGCCTTTTTCCTGGCCATTGCGCATGTCCTTATTTCAGAGGGCCGTTATGATAAAAAATTCATAGCCGAAAAGACTTCTGGCTTCGAAAGGCTCCGGGCCCATGTTCAGGAGTACACCCCGGATTGGGCCGCAGCGGAAACGGAAATTCCGGCCCGGGATATTCGCCGACTGGCCCGGGAACTGGCTGCCGCCGCACCTTCAGCCATGGTGTATCCCGGGCGCCGCAGTTCGGATTACAAGGATTCCACCCAAATTAGAAGGTCCTATGCCATTGTCAATGCCCTGTTAGGAAACTGGGACCAGAAAGGGGGGGCTGATTTTACCCAAGAAAATAAAAACCGGCTCCATTTCCACCGAGGCTCCTTTTTATGAGGACAATCCGGACGACAGAGTCGACGCCGGCCGGGCCCAGATGATGTTCGATGAGGAAGGCTCGTTTAAACACACCCGCGATGCGGTCATTGAGGGCAAACCCTATCCGGTGAAAGGCTGGCTAACCTATAAAACCAACCCCATGCAGACGGGCGCCAACCGCAACAAAACCATCGAGATGATCAACAGGCTGGATTTTATGATGACCGTCGATATCACCATGAGTGATACGGCCTGGATGGCGGACCTGGTTCTACCGGCCCCCAGCTACCTGGAAAGACAGGATCCGGTATCGGCCTTTCTGGCCTCATCGGCGTGTTCCGGAGTGCTGACGCGGGATCCGATCGTGCCGGCCATGTTTGAATCAAAACCGCTCTTCTGGATTGTCAAAGAGCTGGCCAAGCGCCTTGATCTGGGGGAGCATTTCGACTTTACGATTGAAGATTATCGAAAAGCTCAGCTGAAGAAACTGCCGGAGGTTGCCAAAGCGCTCAAAGAAGACGGGGTTTACAATATTGTCGAGCACAGCCACGGAATTCATGAGGGCAAACCGTTCAAGACGCGCTCAAAGAAAATTGAGCTTTATAGTGAGCGTTATGAAGAAAACGGAATAGATCCCATGCCGGTTTATAATCCCCCGCAAAACGTGCCGGAAAATCGTTTCAGGATTGTGGTGGGACGTAATGCCTATATTACCCAGAGCGCGAGTACAAACAACGCGCTGCTCTGGGAGCTGGAGCCGGAAAATTCCCTGTGGATTCACCCTGATCCGGCCAAAAGGCTCGGTATCCGACACGAAGACCTGGTGGAGGTCAAAAGCTCGGCAGGCAAAGGACGGCTGAAAGCCCGGGTGACCAAAGATACCCGACCAGACACGGTTTACATGGATACGGGATTTGGTGTGATTTCAAAAGGGCTGTCAAAAATTTACGGAAAAGGCGCCTGTATCGCGGAGGTCCTGATAGATGAGGCGGATGACATATCCGGGAATATGGCCATGCATGAGACCATTGTGAGTGTCAGAAAAGTGTGACGGGTTGCGAGTTGCGGGTTACGGGTTACGGGTTGCGCGTTACGGGTTGCGGGTTGCGAGTTAGAGGTTTTTCGATTTGGGATTTCGGATATGGGATTTTGGATTGAAAAGATTGATAGGATGACTTCGAGTTAGTGGTTAACTAAAAAATGAACATCGAACATCGAACATTGAACGTCCAACATCGAATAATGTATTCTGTCAATTTAATAAAAAGACTGAGCAAAGCAAATCTACCCTTCGAAATTCGATTCGGCTGCCATCGACAGGCTCAGGCCCCGAGCACGTCGAGGGTAGCTCGTTGCAGACTCCGGTTCAGTATTCTGCGATTCGCTTGTTTTTAAATAGATAAAGCGTAGCGTCATCAATATTCGATGTTCGATGTTGGACGTTCGATGTTCGACGTTCAATCTGACATCTGACTTCTGTTCTCTGTCTTCTGGTATTTGGTTGCGAGTTGCGGGTTACGGGTTGCGTGGTGCGGGTCTTTCGATTTTGGATTTGTGATTTGTGATTTCGGATTGAAAAGACTTCGTGAGTTGCCGGTTTGTTCTAATCGTCCTCGTCGTCGTTCTCGTCCTCGTAATCGAAAAAGCTGAATATGGAACGTATTATGAGATGGGGTGGCGAGGACGAGGACGAGTACAAGGGCGAGTACGAATCCCCTGCGGGGTACGGGCATAGAGCAGCCTCCGGCCTGTAGGGCTTACGCCCGGAAGGAACGCATGTGGCATAGGGTTGAGCTTCTGAAATTCAGTTTAGGTCTTACGCTATGCGCTTTGCGCTATGCTCTATGCACACTGAAACTAGAACCTATGAACCCAGAACCCTGACAAAGGACATAAATATGAACGATAGTACACCGAAAAAATACGGGATTATTATAGATGCATCTAAATGTATCGACTGCAAGGCCTGCATGATTGCCTGTAAAGTTGAAAACAATGTCCCCGAGGGATTCTGGCGAAACTGGATCCGGCCTCTGTGGGACATTAGTGACAGCCGCAAGACCGAGTTCCAGCCCGGCCAGTGCATGCAATGCGAGACCCCATCCTGCGTGGCGGCCTGCCCGGTGGATGCGACCTATAAACAGGCAGACGGTCTGGTTGTGATTGACCCGCTGAAGTGCATCGGCTGCGGTAACTGTGTAACAGCCTGTCCTTACGGGGCCCGCTATCGTGATCCAGGTACCCGGCGGGCCGATAAGTGCGATTTTTGTGAGCACCGTCTAAAGCGTGGAGAGGAACCCGCCTGCGTGATAACCTGCCCGACAAAGGCGCGTATCTTCGGTGATCTCAATGATCCGAGTAGCGAGGTCAGCCGGATGGTCAAGGAAGAAAAACTGGTGCGGGTGAATGCGCCCCATGTAAATACCCGACCCAATATCTATTACCGCGAAGGCACCCGGCTTCTGGACTGGGCCGTTACGCCCACCCTTCCCGGAGATGTTCATATGGCCCGGGAGTTCTGGGAAAAAACGGGGTAGTTTAGGCCTGAAAAATTAAGTTAATTGGTTGATTAGTTGATTGGTTAATTAGTGGAACAGCCGGGGAGTTTATTGCAATACAAACCGTCATTCCTGCGAAGCAGGAATCCAGGAAATTTGGTACTGAGTAGGCTGGATGCCCGCCTTCGCGGGCATGACGAAAGAAACATCCCGACCCCTCAATTTTGTAATAATGGAATAGTGGGTTTTCAAAGGATATTACCCACTTTATACTTTATCGGCAAGACGAAAAACGCCATTTAGCCAATATTGCAGTATGCCACCATTCCGATTGGGGCGAACCCCCTAACTTACTTAATCAACCAGTCAACCAGTCAACTAATCAACTAATCAACTATCCAACCAGTCAACTATTCAACGAAAAATAAACCATTAAACTAAGGAGGTAGTGCATGACTGGATTTAGAAAAGTTCCATGGCTGCCAGTAGTCGTGGCGCTGATTCTGGCGCTCGGCTTTGGCTGTGCCGCCACTCAGAAAACTGCTGAGCCGGTGAAAGCCGACTGGCAGTTTCACGATCTGGCGGATCTGGCCCTGGTGCAGCAGTACGCCAAAGTGCCCCAGCCGCAAGGAGCTATGATCATTGATTCGCGGCCGTACAAGGCAAAATATGCCAAAGGACACATCCCCACGGCGGTGAGCATTCCGGACAGCCAGTTTGCTAAACTGACCGACCTACTGCCGGAGGATAAAAGCACCCTGCTGATTTTTTATTGCCAGGGCCCCACCTGAAAGCTGAGTCACAAATCCGCCTGGAAGGCGGAAAAACTCGGCTACACCAATGTCAAAGTCTACGCTGACGGATATCCGGCCTGGATGAAGGCCAAGGGCGTCTATGCAGCTGTATCGGTGGCGGATGTGGCCGAGCAGATTGCAACAAACAAGATGATCCTGGTGGATTCCCGGCCGTTGAAGCCAAAATACGACAAGGGCCATATCCCCACGGCCATCAGTATCCCGGCCAGCCAATTTGATGTACTCAAGGTTAACCTGCCTGCCGCTAAGAGTACGCTGCTGATTTTCTATTGCCAGGGCTACACCTGAAAGCTGAGTCATCAATCCGCCAGGAAGGCGGTTCAGCTTGGATACACAAATGCTAAAGTTTTTGACGCCGGTTACCCGGCCTGGAAACAGGCCTACGGTGCAGCGGTTGCAGCCGTTGAGGTTAAAGCCGGTGGAGAAGAAGGATCAATCGATCTTGCGACCTTTGAAAAAATATTAAAAGAAAATCCGCAGAGCATTTATCTGGTTGATGTGAGGGACCCGGATGAGTTTGCCGCCGGTCATTTCAAGAGCGCCGTCAATATTCCCGTCGATCAACTTGAGAATAAAGTCAATTCGCTTCCGACCGACAAACCGATTGTCTTCGTCTGTTCGACCGGTGCCAGAAGCGGCGAGTCCTTTTATATGCTCCAGGATATGAAACCGGATCTCAAAAAGGTCTACTACCTGGAAGCTGAGGTGGAATATAGCAAGGACGGATCCTACGAAATAAAGAAAGCCCAGTAGCTCTCAACCCGGACAAGCCGGGATTGAAGATTGACGATTGAATATTGAAGATTTGTGGTATCGCTTCGCTCTGTCTTTTCTATTTAAATCGATCGTTTGACCCCGTCGTTAGACTCTGAGGCTCTCGACGGGTAGGATTCCTTGTAAGCGTTCAGGGGTTCAACGGTTACGCTGTGGCATAAATCATGTGCAAACATGATGTGATTTCAATAAATAGGTACTGAGCTTTTTCCGAGACTGGGCTCGGAAAAAGTGGCCCCTGTGGGGCAGTTTGAGAGCAGAGACTCACGTGGCAAACGCCTAAAATGCCGATTGGATTGTTTCTCGTCCTCGTAATCGAAAAAATAGAGTTGGTGAAGCTCGTTGCCAAACGGATCGAGGACGAGGACGAGGACGAGGACGAGAACGAGGACGAGAACGAGGACCATATCCCAGCGATATAAGTCTCTCCAGCACAATACCTTCAGTTTCTGACAACATGTTGTCAGAAAAACCCCGCTAAGGGCCTAACCTGGATAAACTAGAAAGAATAGCCACCAAGGCACCAAGACACAAACAATAAATGTTTATTATAATTAAACTTCGTGTCTTGGTGTCTTGGTGGCGAAAATATTACCCTCCGCCGATAAATTGCAGGATTGCGCATAGGACTGCGGAGATGAGCTGGTAAAAACGGCATTCTGTTTCCACGGCGGCGAGCCTTTCCTGGAACTTAATTACCCACGGAAGCATGTCATCAGAGGCAAATGACGCAGCCTCCGCGATAAGCTCCCTTCGTTATCCGACCAACCCTTTTCCAGCAGAAAATACAGGTATTCCAGCTCGATGGATAGATGGTCAGGGGGTTCATGCATATTGTCTGACAACGACAGCCCGCTGGATTCAAATCGTTTCTTCATCCTGACGGCGGGGGGACCCATCAGCGGAGCGTTTTCGCCGGGTGCTTTCCCATCGACATAACAAGACGCATAGAGCGGGGCGGCAATACCGTCGCGACTGTTAATAAAAAGCCGACATAAGCTTGTTCCAGGAACTGAAAAATTGCGTCTTCGTCTGTAAAAGAGGTATTTATGGCCTTAAGTTCATCTATGACGCCGGGAGGTTCATAGCTCACAATCGGTTTGAGCGTCTCAAACGGTTTGAGATAAATTCCCCGCAATAAATCCCGGCTGTTCTCAAGCTCGGGTCCCCAAAAAATATGGGATAACGCCGCGACGCCTTCCAGTAAATTCGTCTGCTGTTTTTCATCTAGCGAAAAAAGTGAACTCAACGGTCTTCCTTTGCCTTCGTTATCTGAAAATCACCCCTATATCAAGTTAGTTCGCTTCGCTCACAATTCCATTATTCCATTTCCGGGTCAAATTCAGAATCCCCCAAAAGCCTCTATATTATCAGTAAGTTGTAGAAATTACGAGACGTTAAATTATAAAAATCCGGATCGTTATTGCGGTATAGATCATTATAATGTAACTTTATGATTTTGAAAACATTATCTTTCGGGAAACATTTATCAACCGAATGCAATGTGTTATAAATCATAACGTTATTGATCATCTCGATTAAGGTTTAGGATAAGGAAAGTGATAGAATGATCAAGTCTATGAATATCGCCTGGTGGGTGAAACGATGGAGCGAACTGCATCCGCGTAAAACCGCCATCATTTTTGAGGGGAATCGGATCAGCTATCTGGATCTTCACCGGAAACTCAACAAGCCGTGCTGCTGGCTTCAATCCCTGGGAATCGAAAAAGGCGATCGGGTGGCGGTTATGCTGGGAAATTGCCCTGAATTCCTTGAACTTTTCCTGGCATGCTCAAAACTGGGGGCCATTTTTGTGCCCGTGAATTTCCGACTGGCAGCCCCTGAACTGGATTACACCCTTGGCCATTCGCGTCCCAGGCTTTTTGTTTTCGGAAACGAATATGCCGAGACCGTCTTGAGCCTTAATCTTAACAGCAGCAGGCCCTTGATGCTGCTGGCCGCCATTCCGCAGTGTTCGTTTTCTGCCGAAGTACTGGATTACCAGACGGAATCAGACGCCTGTGAGGGACAAAACCCTTTTCTGACAGTATCCATGGCACCGGCCACTCCCGAGGAACCCCAGGTGATCATGTATACTTCGGGTACCACCGGGCATGCCAAGGGGGCGGTACTATCCCACCGTAAAACATTTTTTAATTGTTTGAACGCGGATATTTTTTTTAAACTCCATTCCGATGACGTCATGCTCATCGTATTGCCCCTGTTTCATTCCGGGGGACTTTTCATCCAGGCTTCGCCGGTTTTATATAAAGGGGCCACCATGGTAATCCACCCCAAATTCGACTCTCACAAGGTTTATGAGGATATCCGCAAATACCGGGTTACCAAATTTTTAGGAGTTCCAACGGTTTATAAGTCTCTGGTCGGAGCTGAAGCGGCGGACAGGGCCGCGTTCTCATCATTGGCAGTGTGCGCCATCGGTGGCGAAAAATTAACTCCGGAACTTATGGCCCGGTTCAAGGAAGCCGGGTTTTCACTGCGCCAAATTATGGGGCAGACCGAGACATCTATTCTCCTGTGGGCATCTGAGGCAGATGCTGCCCGCAAACCGGGTTCTTTGGGTAGACCTGTTTTTCATGCTGAAGTGAAGATCGTCGATGGGCAGGGACGTCCTTGCAAGCCCGGCCAGGTGGGGGAAATCATCGTCAGGGGCTCAATCATGATGACCGAATACTGGCAGGATCCGGTTAAAACCGAAGAAACCATCAGGGGAGGGTGGCTGCACACCGGAGATTTAGCCCGTATGGATGAAGATGGGTATTTCTATCTGATCGACAGAAAAAATGATATGTTTATTTCCGGCGGTGAAAATGTATATCCGGCCGAAGTAGAAAGGGCTTTACGGAATCATCCTGGAATTGAAGACATCGCCGTCGTCGGTGTCCCGGACAAATCCTGGGGCGAGGTTGGGTATGCGTTCGTGATGACCAAACAGGGTGTGGTTCTCACCCCCGAAGATGTGATCGGGTTCTGTGACGGACAACTGGCGCGCTACAAATGGCCCAAGCACGTCATTTTTACGGATGATTTTCCCCGCACCGCTCTGGGGAAGGTGCGCAAGACAGAACTGAAACAGCAGTATATAGATATTCGCATAACAAATTTACGGTCGGGAATGTAATGGATGTGATGCGGGGTTTATTTTATCATCTTTTCTT
>PVMK01123849.1_pt1 | contig 15077 bp, 16 predicted proteins | sample 1853481 | NCBI WGS metagenome assembly PVMK01 (sample SAMN08533507, study PRJNA380276) | Marine sediment metagenome, whole genome shotgun sequencing project.
GATCGCAATTCCCCGCTGGACTCAAGCAGATGGCTCGCGAAGCTATGTCGTAACATATGTGGGCTTACCGTCACGGTAATCCCTGTTTGCGAGCCCAATGATTGATGCGCACCTGCACGGTACGCGGGCTAATTCTCGTCCCGCGGCTACTTACACACACTGCCCCGGGGTCGTGCAAGGGCAAGGTGTTCCTGTGTTGCAGCCATGCCATTAACGCCTTGTCTGCCATTCGGCCAACCGGCAACACCCGCGTTTTATTCCCCTTCCCTGTCACTCGAACCAAACCCTGGTCGAGCATCAGGTCCTGCAGGTCGAGGGTGCACAGTTCGTTCAGCCGTAACCCGGACGAGTAGATGAGCTCCATCATCGCGCGATCACGTGCAGCGAGCATGCCGGGCTCGGTGATCTCAAGTAATGCGCTGACCTGGTCGACATCCAGCGTCCTGGGGAGACGTTTTTCGGCCTTGGGCGCCCTGACGCCGGTGAACGGGTTCACCCGGGTATGACCGTAATTAATCAGGTAACGGTAGAGTCCGCGGGCAGAAGACAGGATGCGCTGGATACTCCTGGCGGACAGGCCGGAGCCATGGAGCCACGCGGAGAATCTTCGCGCCTGGTGGGGTTTGAGTCCTTGCCATAGCAGCAGCCTGAGTTCCTGGCAAATGCGCATAACCGTTCCATATCACGGCGATAGGCATCGATGGTGTGGGAAGAAAGCCGCCTCTCAATCCGCAGGTATTCCAGATAAGCGTCGATATGGTCATCGATCGTGGTTGCGGCCATCAGTGGGTATTCGTGCACCACACTAGTTCGCCGCCTGGTCGAGGTGCCTCTGTATGAAGGCCCCCAATACCGTACCCAGTCGGTCCAGATGAACGGTCCCCAGCCCGGGTTGGAACTGCTGTTTCGAGCCGGAACCAGTGCCAGCAGGCCGATGGGGGAGCTTGGGGGCTGGTCAGCAGAGGGATTAATGCGACGGACTTGATTTCCGCGATGCCACCAAACAGGTACTCAAGCAGCCGCGACGGCAACCGCTCATCACAATGGCTGTGATGTCTGACCATTGCCAGGGCTTCGACATAGGCTTCAGAGGTCGCATGTGCAGGATCAATTTCGGCTATTCCAGGGCTGTCGCTGATGGCGGAGACCTTTAATGTGACTCGCTCAACACCAAATTTTTCCCGCAGGCTCGAATACAGGGAACCCAGCAGGGATTCCAGGTCATCGGCAACCAGCAATTCGCAAATAACGTGGAAACAGTCTGTCCGAAATAAGCTCATTTTCCCGAGCCGCTTTCACCATGTCCGCGGATGATCGGTTCAGGACTGAAATTCTGTCCTAAGCACCCGGGCCTGCTTTTCAAACAGGGATGCGACCCCTTCGTTCTGGTGATCCGGGATTTCGACATGTTCCAGTAACTCCGGATGTTCACGGAAAAGATTCGGGTTTTTCTCCATTATTTCCCTGAACTGTCCGACCAACTCTAAAGAGGATATGGTTTCGGTTTTGTCGGTATCGTTCATGGTAACTGAAGTTCTCCATCGAAGACTGTCTCGGCCGGGCCAGTCATTAGAACCTGGGAGCCGGGACCATCCCAGCTAAGGAACAATACTCCTCCTGGAAGGTTGGCCACTACCTCCTTGTCCAGGAGCTTGAGCCGTTGCCCGGCGATCGCCGCAGCGCATGCACCACTTCCACAGGCAAGAGTTTCTCCGGCACCGCGCTCCCAGACCGGAGATCGATCTCGCCACGATTCAGTACCTGCATAAATCCCACGTTTACGCGCTTGGGAAAAAACTTGTTGTGCTCCATCGCCGGTCCAATGCTGTTTACCGGTGCGTTCTTGATATCATCAACCTGCACAACGGCGTGCGGGTTACCCAGTGATACTGCTGAAAATTCAACCCGACTGTTTCCGATGGCCAACTGGTAGCTCTTTTTTTCCTTTTTTGCCAGCATCGGGATACTGTCCGGTGAGAATCTGGGTATGCCCATTTCAACCAGGACCTGGTTATCAGGAAGCAAAAACAAGCGCATCAATCCGGCACCGGTTTCGACAACAATCTCGGTCTTATCGGTCAGGCCCTTGTCCACGACGAAGCGCGCCACGCATCGTACCCCGTTCCCGCACTGTGAAACCTCGCTGCCATCTGCGTTGAAGATGCGATACCTGAAGTCCACGTCCGGTCTATCAGCAGGCTCAATGATTAAAACTTGATCGCAACCCACACCGTAATGACGATCAGCCAGATACCGAATCTGGGATACGTTAATTGCAAAGGGCTGACGAATGTGATCCAGAACGATGAAATCGTTCCCCAAGCCTTGCATTTTTGTAAAAAGAATAGACATTAGAGGGTAATATACTATTGTGTGGCCAACGGGTCACACTGTAGATTGACCCAAATTTCCCTATATCTATGACGCCCAGGAAAAAGATCACCCGGGGGGTGCACTATTTTCGCAACCACCCCAACTCTCTATTGCGGATCGTTGTTGGTGCGTTGCTCATCCTGAGCGGTATAGCAGGCATTGTTCTGCCAATACTTGGGATATGGTTAATACCTTTGGGATTATTTATCCTCGCCGCGGATTTCCCCTGGGCGCATCGCTTACATGTCCGCTTATCCGGGTACGGGCGCACCGCATTAAACAAGATTCGGTCGTTTCGGAACAAGACCGACAGTGACGCCAAGCAGCACCTGGATTAGGGCCTGTTAGCATTTTCCTGTTCGCTACGACTCGGCATCCAGGCCAGTCAGCAAGCCGGACCAGTCGTAATTTCCATCGCAAAGTGCCAGGAATGAAGGGTTCAACAATATCTCCTTGTTGTACCGCAGTCGCGCCATATTGCAATCAACAAGCCGGCCCCCGGCTTCGCTCAGAACGATATCAGCCGCGGCAGTGTCCCACTCCCCGGTTGGACCAAAGCGGGGATAGATATCACCCGATCCCTCAGCCACCAGGCAAATCTTCAGCGCGCTGCCCATGATTGCCAATTCGACCGGGCCTTCCTTGCTGGCCAGCCTGTCGAGAAATTCCTGCGATCTGCCGCGACCGTGGGAACGGCTGGCAACAACGGTAGCGGGCCCTCCCCCATAGTGGCGTGTCCGGATCGGCGTGGATTCGGATGTATCTCTCTGGATCCATGAACCACCATTTTTATAGCCCCAGTGGGTCCAGCCCTTTACCGGGGTATGCACCACGCCGAGAGCGGGTTCGTTGTTCTGCATCAACGCAATGTTCACGGTAAATTCGCCGCTCCGTTTGACGAATTCCTTTGTACCGTCCAGGGGGTCCACCAGCCAGTACTGTTGCCACTGTCGGCGTTCGGTATAGTTCAAAGCGACCGACTCCTCAGATACGACAGGCACGCCGGGAGTCAGGCCCACAAGTTCTGACACGATGAATTCATGAGAACGTTTATCTGCTGTAGTCAGGGGAGAGCCATCGGTTTTTGTCTCTACTTCAAAACCGGCATCGTAAATGTCCAGAATGAGTCGACCCGCGCCATGCGATATCGCAATGGCACTGGAAACCAGGGGCTCAAGCTCTAATAGCAGCATAGTGGGATTACCTGTGTGCGGTTCGATAGCGGGTAATAATAGTATAAAGGGCGCTGTCCGGATAAACTCTGCTGAATGAAAAAAATGATGAAGAACCTGTGCACGTAGACTGGAAAAAAATCGATACGGTGCTCCTCGATATGGATGGCACCCTGCTGGATTTGCAATTTGATAATTTCTTTTGGCGTAAGCATGTCCCGCGCGCATATGCCGATGTAAAAAAGATTTCGCTGGCTGAATCTCGCAATATTCTCGAGCCTATATTCCGTGACCGGGAAGGCAGCCTGGAGTGGTACTGTATTGATTACTGGTCGGAGCGCCTGGGTCTGGACATTGCCGGGCTGAAGTACGAATTGAGAGATAAAATTGCAGTCCGTCCCAGCGTCGTGGAGTTTCTCGATGGACTTTTCCAGGAAGAACGGGATGTCAGGCTGGTAACCAATGCCCATCGGAAGGTGGTTGATCTGAAAATGCGGGAAAGTGGGCTGGGTCGATATTTTAGCCGGGTGATCACCTCCCACGATATAGGTTCCCCCAAAGAAGATGTGCGATTCTGGCATACTTATTGGAATCTTCATCCTTTTAATGCCGACAGGGCATTGCTGGTCGACGATAGCCCGCCCGTGTTGCTGGCAGCACGTGAGTTTGGTATTGCATGGCTCCGCGCCATCAGGCTGCCGGATCTTTCAGCCAGGCCGCAGGAACACCCGCAGTTTAAAGCCATAGGCAGTTTCAACGACCTCTATCTCCCGCGTGGAGCGCAGTGACACTAGACAGACCCTTCACTGCGATGAGACCGGGTACACCACTCACGAGGTACAGGGCTGACCTGGCGTCAGGTGAATTTCAGCGCGACAACGCCCAGGAAGAGGCCGTTGACCATCTGCAAGACCTGTATGAGCGTCTTGTCGTGGCGGAATCCCGCCGGCCCCTGATGAGTAAATTATTCGTCGGGCGCAGGAATAAGCAGAATCCCATCTGTGGTCTGTATTTCTGGGGTGGTGTGGGCAGGGGAAAGACTTATCTGGTCGATACATTTTATGATTGCCTTCCATTCGAGGCGAGGCAGCGAATACATTTTCACCTGTTTATGCGACAGGTCCACAACGAGTTAAAGAATGTCAGGGATCAGGAAAATCCACTCGGCATCGTCGCACGCAAGCTGGCTTCTGATCTCCGGGTGCTCTGTTTTGATGAGTTCGTGATCCACGATGTTGCGGATGCTGTCATTCTTGGAAGACTGATGCAGGAACTTTTTGCCAATGGTGTAACGCTGGTCGCCACCTCGAACATCGAGCCGGATGAGTTATACCAGGGCGGTTTGCAGCGTGATCTGTTTTTGCCCGCGATTGCCCTTATCAAAGTACACACAAAAGTATTTCATCTCGATGGTGGCAGGGATTACCGCCTGCAATTTCTCGACAGGGCCGAAATCTATTTTACGCCTTTGTCGGACGAAGCAACGTGCGGTCTGCGATACAACTTCGATCACATTGCACCCGACACAGGCAAGCCGGGTCTGTATGTTGAGATTAACGGCCGCCCGATCCCGACGGTGCTGCTTGCAGACGGTGTCGTGTGGTTTGACTTCGGGGAACTCTGCGGAGGAGCCAGGTCTCAATATGATTATATTGAGCTGGCGCGCTGTTTTCACACAATCCTGTTGTCGGATATTCCTCTCCTCGATAAGGGAAAGGACGATGAGGCAAGGCGCTTGATCAATCTTGTCGACATTTTGTACGACCACAATGTCAACCTGCTGATATCGGCCGAAGAATCTCCCGAAAAACTCTATCAGGGAAAACGCCTGGCGAGGGAGTTTCTCAGGACTGCCAGCCGTATGACTGAGATGCGCTCGCACGGGTACCTGGCGAAGGCGCATGCCGGCTGAATCAAAAAGGGGGGTGGGCCTCACAATCGCACTGAGAGATACTTCCTGGTTGCGTCGCGTTTGCTAAATACGATCTGCCAGAGTTGCATGAATCGCGCCTCAAAGGCCCCGACGAAAGAGAGGAGGTAGTACTCCCAGGTGCGGAAGAAATCTTCGCCATGTTCTTCCTCGAACGAAGGCCAGTGATCCGTGAAATTCCGATGCCAGGCACGCAGGGTTTTCGCGTAGTCCGGGCCAAAGTTATGCCAGTCCTCCATGATCAGCAGGTCTTCGATGGAATTTCCTATCTGTTTGATCGATGGAATGCTCGAATTGATGAATATATGCTTGGTAACCCACGGGTCAGCACCCACGGTTGTATGGCGATGTCCCACTGTCTGGAGAAGGAACAGACCGTTATCAGCCAGGAGACTATCTACAATTTCCATGTAAGTCCGGTAGTTTCGCCACCCCACGTGCTCGAACATTCCCAGTGATATAATGCGATCAAATTTCCCCTCCACATCGCGATAGTCCTTGTAAAGGATGTCGACAGGCAGTCCGGCACAGTTTTCAACCGCATAGTCTGCCTGGGACTTCGATACCGTGACACCCGTTACATGTGCGCCGTATTCTTCCGCGGCATACCGGGCAAACCCGCCCCAGCCACAACCAATATCGAGGACTTCGTGGCCGGACTCGATGCCCAGTTTCTGGCATACCATCCTCAGCTTGGATTCCTGCGCCGCGTCAAGATTATCTGTACCATTCCAGAATGCACAGGTGTAAATCATCCGGCTATCCAGCATGGCCTCGTAGAACTCGTTGCTCAGATCATAGTGTGCCTCGCCAACCTGGAAAGCCCGCGCCTTGTTTTGCAGGTTCTTCACGACGTTAAGGGACGCAGTCACCACGTGGGCCAGCGTGGTCTTCGATTTCCTGTCCAGAAAGGCTCTTAGCAGGTGCTCGAAGAAGAGATCCAGTCGTTGGCAGTCCCATTGGCCGGCTACGTAGGACTCTCCAAGCCCCAGTGCACCGTCCAACACGAATCGCTTGAAAACGCCCTCATCGTGTACGGTAATATCCCATGGCCGCGATCCGCCAATCTTGATATCGGCCAGTGCCGCCTGTTTCTCGATTATTGAGCGAAAATCTATCATCTATAGTCCCTGTATTTATGTTATACGGACAATAACCCGATCAGTAACGCTCTGCTACAGGCCCGTGAAGTAAAGTTGTTGTATTATTTTCGAGGGATGAATGCCAATTGCCTGGGCGGCATACCGACGTCATATGCTACCGCTTTGACCCGACCAATTGCAATGGTTTGCGTAAGCGGTGTACAGGTAGTTTTTACTTCTGTGAAGATATTTCCGGCAATGCCGCGCAGACATGATTGAACGGGATCTCGGACTTAAATTTGGTATTCTAGAGACTCCACACTAGATACCCAATACCAGAGGCACATCCACATGGCAGAGGAACTACTGGAAGATTACGAGCACTGGCATCTGGCGCTCAACGGTTGGCTGGAACTTCATCCGTTGACGGCGGCCTCTATATCCGTGCTGTTAATCGTTGCCCTGGCATTTCTAATAGACCGGCTTATCGGCGGTATGCTGGGCGAGGCGGCAAAGCGCTCTTATACCCACTTCGATGACCGGATCGTTGAGTATTTGCACAGGCCTATCTTCTACTCGGTTCTTATCTTCGGACTCTTGCTGATTGTTCGTGTCTTTGAGCTCGATTCACTTGTCGAGTTGAAGGTCGATGCGATGTTGCTCACCTGCGGATTGTTCCTTTGGTCCGGACTGCTGACCCGCGTCTCCCGAATGATTTTGCAGTCCATGAGCGCACGTAGCCGGGACGGGGCCCTGGTAAGACCTCAAACGTTGCCCCTGTTCGAAAATTTTACCATCCTGGTTATCTTCGTCTTCGTCTTGTACCTGTTGTTTGTGATCTGGGAGATCGATATGACGGCCTGGCTGGCGTCTGCCGGGATCGTGGGTATCGCGATAGGATTTGCGGCCAAGGATACTCTGGCGAACCTGTTTTCCGGTGTTTTCATTCTCGCAGACGGCACTTACAAAATCGGGGACTTCATCGTACTGGATACGGGAGAGAGAGGCGAAATTTCGCATATCGGATTAAGAACCACACGTATGTTTACAACCGATTTTGCAGAGATATCGGTACCCAATGCGGTGATCGGAAACGCGGTGGTTATTAATGAATCCGGAGGCAGGAGCAAGGCGTCTCGCATTCGGGTGGCAGTGGGGGTTGCATACGGCACCGACGTCGCTCGTGTCCAGGATATCCTCGCCTCGATTGCCGCAACAAACGAGCTCGTCCTTTCGGAGCCTGGGCCGGTCATCAGATTCAGGAAATTTGGTGGTTCGAGCCTGGATTTTGAATTGCTGTGCTGGGTGGAAAAGCCGGCCAACCGGGGTCGGCTGATACATGAGCTTAATATTTCTATTTATAACGCGTTTAATGAGCAGGGCATAGAAATTCCCTATGCCAAGCAGGACGTTTACATCAAGGAGGCACCGCCGCAGAACCGATTGCTGTCGGAGGATTGAGCACCGGTTGCGAACTATTCTGTTGCGTCGTCCTTGCTTTCCAACGGGATGCAGTTCCACGATCCAACCTTGCTCCCGCGAATATCTTCCCGAACCGGAAACCAGCGAGCACCCTGCGTAAGCTCAACCTTTGTCTCGGCGTCCTCTTTCCACCGTACACTCATCTCGCTACCCTCCAGACAGTTCCGTTCTGCGTACAGTACACAATACTGGTAACCGTAATTCGCAACCCGGTGTACCCGGGTACTCTTGAGGAAATCGTGGCAGCCCGGCTCGTCGCCCTTGCCGAAATCGAGTATGCGGTCTTGTTGTAGCCTCTTGTTGGCTTTATAGAAGCGGATATCGGGGTCTATTGCCAATGCCTGCAAGGCGGGGAATATAATGCCCAGTATCGTAATGGTGCAAAAAGTGGGTGCAATCCTCATCAGAGGCCGTGAAAGGTTACGGAAATAAAGTCAGATACCGGTCGTGGGATGGCACGGGACTACCACTTGCCAATTCTCCACTTTGGTAAATTGGTCGTATCTTCCAGACCGTTTTCCCGGGTCTGTAATTGGCCATCACCGTCATCTTTCAAATATTGTGTCGCCCCGCCCCTGGGGGACATTTTCAGCTCGTAGATGTATCCGCGCCGACGATATTGCGTCTCGGTGCCGCCAGCGACCGTTACCTCGTTCAGACCTCGAGGATCGTCCGGGTCGGCCTCGCCATCAACTGCAGCGTCGGTGGGTAGGATGGCGGGCGTTCCGGCAGTTGCTTCACCAACAGCGGGAGGGGCCGGGGCCTCTTCCTGCGCCGGTAGATAGAGCGTATAGAAAAGGGAGAGGATAAGGGCCGTTACAACCGGATATTTCATTATACTACGCCTCCTGTTAGAGAACGGTCTGATAGGCGCACGTTATGTGTTACACCACACTAAGCAACGTGTTCTCATTTGATACCATGCCCCACCATAATTACATTGTTGTCTAAAATATCCTTTTTGTACAGGCAAATCAGGCCCTGGTTTTATGTCCTGCCGGCGCAATTCCCGGCCTCTGCGTAGCGTGTGTGCTGATAGAATAAGACAAATGAATGATCAAGATGACAAGCGAAAGCAGCTTATCCTGGTGGACGGTTCTTCCTATTTGTACCGGGCATTTCATGCCATGCGGCATCTAAGCACAGCGGCGGGTCAGCCGACCAACGCCATCTTCGGCGTAATCAACATGCTCAAAAGCCTGAAAAACGAGTACAACCCGCAATACATGGCTGTTGTATTCGATGCGCGGGGCAAGACTTTCAGGCATGACTTGTACGATAAATACAAGGCAAACAGGCCACCCATGCCGGACGAACTACGTGAACAGGTCGATTATGTCCATAACATTATAGTTGCGCTGGGATTGCCGCTGTTGTCGGTAGCGGGTGTCGAGGCAGACGATGTCATTGGCACACTTGCAGCAGAAGGCGCCCGGGACGGGTTCGACGTGATTGTATCAACAGGGGACAAGGATCTTGCCCAAATTGTGGATGACCATGTAAACCTTATCGATACCATGAAAAACGTGGTCTACGATGCTGAGGGGGTGGCGGATAAATTTGGTGTAGCACCGGGCCAAATCATAGATTACCTGACCCTGGTTGGAGACACGTCGGATAATATACCCGGTGTACCGGGAGTCGGACCCAAGACCGCCGTGAAATGGCTTTCGGAGTACGACACACTCGATAATATAGTCGGGCATGCGGCGGAGTTCGGGGGCAAGGTAGGGGAAAATCTGCGCGATTTTCTCGACAGGCTCCCCATGTCGCGGGATCTTGTTACTATCCGTTGTGATCTTTCACTGGACGAAAAACCTTCCGACCTCAAGGTAGGCCAACCTGATGTTGCCACGTTAAGAGATATCTATTCGGAGCTTGAGTTCAGGAAGTGGCTCACTGAACTTAACGAGGCCCAGGATGAGCCAGGTCTGAGGGATGTAGCTGAGCCATCAGACGGACCCCGAAAACAGCGGAGTGGAGACTACCAGACTATCCTCAACGAGGCGGATTTTGATCGATGGGTCGCCCGCCTGGCGGCTGCCGACAGCTTCGCATTTGATACCGAGACGACTTCGCTTAACGTGATGGACGCGGAACTTGTCGGTGTTTCTTTCGCGATAGACCCCGGGGAGGCGGCTTACGTCCCGGTGGCGCACGACTATATAGGCGCGCCGGACCAGCTGGCCCGCGATGATGTGCTGACGAAGCTCAAACCGCTGCTCGAAGATCCGGACCTGCCCAAGATCGGGCAAAACCTGAAGTACGATTGCAGCGTGCTGGCCAATTACGATATCGCGATGCAGGGGATCGTGTTCGATACCATGCTGGAGTCCTATGTGCTCGACAGCGTCGCAAGCCGGCACGATATGGATTCGCTGGCCCTGAGGCATCTCGGATACCAGACGATCAAGTTTTCCGATATTGCCGGTAAGGGCAAGGCGCAGATCACCTTCAACCAGGTAGCACTTGAGCAGGCCGGGCCATATGCCGCGGAAGACGCAGATATTACGCTACGTCTGCATCGGGAGCTTTGGCCCCGGCTGAAGGCACAACAAGCCCGGCGTGAACTCTTCGAGCAGCTTGAAATGCCCCTGGTACCGGTATTGTCCAGGGTGGAACGCAATGGCGTGCGTATCGATGTGGATATGCTTCGTGAGCAGAGCGCGGAACTGGCCGGCAAGATGCAGGAGATAGAGACGAGTGCATTTGAGCAGGCAGGGGGGGAGTTTAACCTGTCGTCCCCCAAACAGATCCAGGAGATCCTGTTTGAGCGTCTTGAGCTGCCTGTTATTCGAAAGACGCCAAAGGGACAACCATCAACGGCTGAGGATGTCCTGCATGAGTTGGCTGTTGATCATGAGCTGCCACGCCTGATCCTTGAGCACCGGAGTATGGGGAAGCTCAAGTCAACTTACACGGATAAGTTGCCGCTGATGGTAAATGCCCGTACAGGCCGAGTGCACACCTCGTATCATCAGGCGGTCGCAGCAACCGGCCGCCTCTCCTCAAGTGACCCCAATCTCCAGAATATCCCGATACGCACCGCAGAAGGCCGGCGGATCAGGGAGGCTTTCATCCCCTCCGACGGAAACCGGCTGCTGGCGGCCGATTACTCGCAGATCGAGTTGCGCATCATGGCGCACCTGTCGGGGGATACCAACCTGCTTGCCGCGTTTAACGAGGGTGAGGATGTACATCGTGCGACTGCCGCCGAGGTGTTTGGTGTGCAGCGCGAAGAAGTCACCAGTGAGCAGAGAAGGGATGCCAAGGCAATCAATTTTGGCCTGATCTATGGTATGTCTGCATTTGGGCTGGCGCAGCAACTCAACATCGGGCGAGCCGAAGCGGCAGAATACATGAAGCAATACTTTGAGAAATATCCCGGCGTAAGGAGATACATGGATAACACCCGTGAGCAGGCCAGGGAGCAGGGTTTTGTTGAAACCGTCTTTGGGCGGAGACTCTATCTACCGGAGATAAAGTCGAGTAACCATGCCCGTCGACAGTACGCCGAACGCACAGCGATCAACGCCCCCATGCAGGGGACGGCGGCCGATATTATCAAGAAGGCCATGCTCGCCGTCGATTCCTGGATTCTGTCGGCGCAGCCCGGCATCAGGATGATCATGCAGGTCCACGATGAACTGGTTCTGGAGGTACCTGAAGATCAGGCCGATGTTATTGCCGGCATGGTCGCCGGGCTGATGGAGGAAGCGGTGAACCTGGAGGTACCGCTGGAAGTCGAGACAGGTATCGGTGAAAACTGGGCCCTGGCGCATTAAGAGCCTGTCGAGCCTGGATGCCCGTCGCGAAGAAAAGTCCGACAGGCTACTGAACGCCGTTTCTTTCTTCTTCCGTCAGCCAGTCAATAATATGCCGGCGCGCCTCTCCGACACCGCTGCGTTTCGTGGATGAGAAGAGCTGTAATGTACATTCACCCGTATAAGCTGTCAGCGTCCTGGTTACTCGCAATAACGCGCTTGACGCCGCGCCCCTCTTGAGCTTGTCGGCCTTTGTCAGTAATACGTGTACAGCCAGGCCCATACTGCCTGTCCAGTCGAGCATTTGCCGGTCGAGATCGGTCAATGGACGCCGTATGTCCATTAAAATGACCAGGCCCCGGAGCGACTCGCGTTCCGCCAGGTATTGGGTAATGGACCGCTCCCAGTGGTCACGGACTTCCAGTGGAACACGTGCAAAGCCATAACCCGGGAGGTCGACAATTCTGCGGGAGTCATCCAGCCTGAAGAAATTGATCTGCTGTGTTCTGCCCGGCGTTTTGCTCGTACGGGCGAGGTTTTTCCTGCCCGCAATGGCATTGATAGCGCTGGATTTGCCGACATTTGAGCGGCCCGCAAATGCGATCTCGGTTCCTTCGTCCGTTGGCCATTGCGCGGCGGTATGTGCACCCAGCATGAACTCCGGTGAACGCAATAGCGCCGGAATGGTATCGGTGTTATTTGTTGACATAAATGAGGTAATAAACAGGGTACTATTGTGGGTTAAACCGTGACATGCTATAAACCGCTAACCAAAATTCAGTTCAGATTGCGGTCGGTCCGGATGCTCGGCCCATACGGTCCCTGATCCCGATTAAAGGTTCCGATTTCAGATTCGACTGCAGCCATTGCAGGGGACCATGTTGGAGAGCCCTATGTTCAGAAGATTAACACTTTTGTCGGTATTCCTGACAGCCCTGGCGCCGTTCGTCGCGGTGAATGCCGAGGGAGATGCCGAGGCAGGCAAGGCCAGGTCGACAGTCTGTGGTGCATGCCATGGAATGGATGGCATCAGCCTGATCCCCAACTACCCCAACCTGGCCGGCCAGGTTCCGGGATATATCGCGGATCAACTGGCCCTGTTCAAGTCCGGCGAGCGTAGCAGTCCTGAAATGATCGGCCAGGTGGTCCTGCTGGAAGAGCAGGACATGGCTGATCTTGATGCCTACTATGCGTCTCTAAAGCCCAAGGCGAGCAGCATCGCTGCAGAAGACGAGGCGCTGGCGCTGGAAGGCGAAAGAATCTACCGCGGAGGTTTTGCCGACAGGGATATAGCGGCCTGTATGAGTTGTCACGGGCCGAGTGGTCATGGTATTCCAAGGCGTTATCCGAGGGTATCGGCACAGCAACGGGAGTATCTGAAGCAGCAACTACTTACCTTCAAAAAGGCAGACCGTACCGGCTACATGGATATTATGTCGGATGTCGCGTTCAGCCTCTCCGAAGACCAGATTGAAGCGCTGGCAGTGTATATGTCCGGTCTGAATTGACAGGGCGTTTGGACAGCCATCGAAAAGCGGTCCGCGTGGCCGCTTTTTTTGTGCCTGCTAACCCTTTCTTCAGAAACCCCTGATTTAAACAGGACAATTCTGACCGATTCTATTGTGTTTCAGCATGGTAAAATTAACCCATGACCGCCACCGAAAAGTTGGTTGTAGCTATTTCCTCAAGGGCGCTGTTTGATCTGGAGGAGAGCCATCGCGTATATACCGAGGAGGGTATTGACGCCTATTGCCATTACCAGATTGATCACGAGAATGAAGCGCTTGATCCCGGTGTTGCCTTCCCGCTGGTCGCAAAGTTACTGCGCCTGAATGATCTGGGCGACAGGCGACAACGTGTCGAAGTTATTCTACTTTCGCGAAATAGCGCCGATACCGGTCTGCGTATTTTCAATTCGATAGAGCAGCATCAGCTGCCGATTACGCGGGCAGCTTTTACCAGCGGCAGCAGCCCGTTTCGCTATATCGAGCCGTTTGCGGCAAACCTGTTTTTGTCGACAGACCCTGGCGATGTTGGCAGCACGCTCGACGCGGGTTTCGCTGCGGCTACTATTTTACCGTCGCGCGTTAGTGGTACGGATAGCGATGACCAGTTGTGCGTCGCATTTGACGGTGATGCGGTGTTGTTTTCCGATGATGCAGAACGTATCTACAAGCAGGAGGGCCTGGAGGCATTTGCCCGTTCGGAGCAGGCGGCGGCACGGGAGCCGTTGCCTGGCGGACCCTTCAGGAAGGTGCTGGCGGCACTGCACAGCTTCCAGTCAGAATTTCCACCGGAGGAATCTCCGCTACGTACTGCCTTGGTCACGGCACGGGCAGCTCCCGCTCATGAGCGGGTGATCCGGACGCTCAGGGCCTGGGACATTCGCATAGATGAGGCATTTTTCCTCGGCGGCCTCGATAAGGGGGAATTTCTGGAGAAGCTGGGTGCAGATATCTTCTTTGATGACCAGCATGGTCATTGTGATTCAGCCCGACTTCGCGTTCCAACGGGCCATGTACCGCACGGTGTTGCAAACGAGGTGCCCGGCAAGAAGGCCGGTTGAAAGAGCACTAGTATGACGCTGAAGAAATTCCTGACAGTACTTGTTGCGATTGCCCCGGCCTTTTTGGTCAGTCCGGGTAATGCCGTACTACCGTTCGCCGTGGATGGCGAGGAGCTGCCCTCACTGGCGCCGATGCTGGAACGGACCAGTCCGGCAGTGGTTAATATTGCGACCAGCGCCGAGATACTGGTCCGGTCTCGCAACCCTATCTTCGATGACCCTTTCTTTCAGCGCTTTTTCGACATTCCGGGCCAGGCCCGGCCGCGAAGCCAAAGACGACAGGGGCTGGGCTCCGGTGTCGTGATCGACGCTGGTGAGGGTTTGGTGTTAACCAATGCGCATGTGGTCGCAGATGCCGACGAAATTACGGTCACGTTGCAGGATGGCCGGGAATTCGAGGCCACACTCATTGGTGCGGATGAAGAATCGGATATCGCCGTGGTCAGGATTGATGCGGAAAATCTCACGGCCGTTCGAATTGCCGACTCTGACAAGCTGCGGGTGGGTGACTTTGTCGTTGCCATTGGCAATCCGTTTGGACTTACTCAGACTGTTACCTCCGGCATCGTGAGCGGTCTTGGCCGTAGTGGCCTTGGCATCGAGGTTTACGAGGACTTTATCCAGACGGATGCGTCCATCAACCCTGGTAATTCGGGGGGTGCGCTGGTGAACCTCAGAGGCGAACTCGTTGGCATCAATACCGCGATA
>PVMK01136363.1_pt1 | contig 15077 bp, 21 predicted proteins | sample 1853481 | NCBI WGS metagenome assembly PVMK01 (sample SAMN08533507, study PRJNA380276) | Marine sediment metagenome, whole genome shotgun sequencing project.
AAGCAGCGAAACGTAAAGCAGCTCCCAAAAGAAAAGCAGCTAAACGTAGACGATAAACTCGTTAAAAACCAACAATCGTCATTTAGACGACGAATTGTTTTTCCTTTTTCTAAATTCTAAACTAGTGTTAACTAAACATTTGTCCCGGAGGGGATGTGTTTGTTCCTTTAACAGATTTTTTTTCTACTGAGAATTTTTTGTTTGGTGGTACTATTGATAGTTTGATGGCAGTACTGATTGCATAATGAGGAGTGCCATCAGGATTTTTGTAGTTTACAGCTTTACCTACTCTATCCAAATCAACTTTAACTTTAACTACAGTTCCATCCTCTAATTTGAAAGAAACAAAATCATTTTCTAATCGTTTGTAATCTAATATCTCAAATTCAATTTTATTTGGTTTTTCACTCATTGTAATTACCTGTTTAATCCGATTAGTAAAGATAGCTCATTAATTTAATTTGTTCTTCAGTTGTGATAATATTTTTCATAGTCAGAATTTCTAATAATTCTTTGAAGATTGTTTTTTGTTCAGATGACATTCCTCCTGAAGGACCTTTTTCTCCGGGGGGTCCTGGTGGACCTCGTGGACCAGGTTGACCGATTGGACCTTGTTCACCCACAGTACCTTGTTCACCTGAAGAACCGATTGGACCATTAGGACCACGTTCACCCTGAGGACCTTGAATTCCTTGGGGCCCTTGTGGACCTTTTTCTCCGGGTGGACCAGTTACACCACGTTCACCCTGAGAGCCTAGGGGACCTTGTGGACCTTTTTCTCCGGGTGTACCAAGTGGACCAGTTAGACCTTTTCCTCCTTGTGGACCAGTGAACCAGTTGGACCTTTTTCTCCTTGTGGATCTGGAATTCCTGTAATACCTTTTGCTCCTGCAGGACCTTTTGGACCTTGTGGACCTTTGTCACCATTGGAACCTTCAGGACCTTTGCTACCTTTTTCTCCGGTTGGACCTGTAAGACCAGTTGAACCTTTTCCTCCAACAGGTCCTGTTGGACCTGAAGAACCTTTTTCACCAATAGAACCAGAAAGTCCTTGAACTCCTTTTTCTCCTTGAACACCAGTTATTCCAGTTGGACCTTTTTCTCCGGGTGTACCTGTTGGACCTGTTAATCCTTTGTCACCAGTAGAACCATCAGGACCTTTGTCACCTTTTTCTCCGGGGGAACCTCTTAATCCAGATGCGCCTTTGTCACCAGGTGTACCTGTTGGACCTTTTTCTCCGGGTTGACCAAGTGGACCTTTAATTCCAGTTGAACCTTTTTCTCCAATAGAACCAGTTGGGCCTTTTTCTCCTTTGTCACCAGATGGACCAGCAATTCCTTTGTCACCCTATCTCCTTTATCACCTGTAACTCCTTTGTCTCCAGTAATTCCTTTGTCACCAGGTAAACCTTTGTCACCAAGTGAACCTTTGTCTCCAGGTTGTCCAAGTATTCCATCAGGACCTTTATCTCCTGCAGAACCTTGTTGACCTGGCGGACCTTTGTCACCAGGAGAACCTTGCAAACCAGGAGATCCAACAAGAGTATTTGATTTTGTAGGACGTTTTGGTTTTGAACTTTCAGAAATTATTTTAGTTTCAGTTTGTAATTTCCTAGTTGGTTTTCCCAAAGGAACATCAAACACAGTATGTAATGAAGAAAATAGATCAGTTACAACAATCCAAATTTTCTCAAGATTGTTTATAGATGAAGGAATGGGATTTTCAGGAGACCCTATTGTTTGAGAAAATATACCATCTTTTACTCTAAGGTGAAAATTACCATGCCACAAAGATGAAAATTGTTTATTTTTGATTGAATCTTCTGAAGGTTTACTATCAGTTATTGAAATTTGGGCCTCATAGACACCTGATTGCTTGAATGGTGCTTGCCCTTGAATTTCGATTCGCGACTGAGATGACACATTCGTTTGTGTATATTTCAAGTATTTTTATATTTAGATCGCATGAGCTTTTTGAAAATCTAGTAAAAAATACGCCATATCAATAAGGATAGTATTTATCTAGATTAAATTGCAGTTTTGGCTAGTGAAGAAGTTATTCGGAAAGAAATCAACTGAAAGCGACGAATCTAAAGTAAATGTATCTAAAGTAGATGTATCTAAAGTAGAAAAAGTCAAGATAAAAGAGACTAGTCTAGTTGATCCAGACTATAATCGTAAGAAATTATTCAAAAAAGGAATTAATCGTATGGCAGATGAGAAACTAGAAGAAGCTTGTGAGTTGTTTGAACAAGCATTAAGAATTGACCCTAATAGCGTAGAGACATTAATGAAGTTAGGCTATGCAAGATTTCATTTAGATGATCATAATGAAGCACTAAGAATCTATGATAGAATTTTAGATATTGATGTTACAAATCCAGAAGTTTGGAATCTTAAAGGACTAGTCCATTATGAACAAAAAAAATATGCAAAGGCATTAGATGAAGTTGAAAAAGCAATTGAATCAGACCCAACATATGGAATGGCGTGGTACAACAAAGCGTGTTTCTTATCATTACTAAATCAAGTACCAGATTCTTTAGAAGCATTGAAACGTTCAATTGAGATTGATGTTAAAAATGCCAGAAGATCAATACGAGACTTTGACTTTAGAAATGTAAGAATTGAGGAAGGATTCAAGAGAATTCAAGAAGTAGTAGTTTTAGAATCAGTTAGACAAGGATATCATACACTTGGCGCAATTGTTTGGACAACATATCTCGATAGAGCAGATGCAGAAACAGGATTAAAAAAATTATTAGAGAAGGGACTTTTAGTTCAAAATGAAAAGCGTGATGGTTTAAGTAAAATTCCAATTTATGATCTGGCACCAAACGTTGCAGGAAGAATAGGAAGAGAAAGAAAGGGATTATTTGGAATTACAAGAAAAACATTACCAAGACCAATTAAAAATTTGAAAGAACTTAGTCAGGCCATTCAATCTGCAAGAGAAGCGATTGAAGAAGCAGACGTTCAGAAAACTATGGATGCCTTTGAGGAATTCACAGATACAGGAAAATCAGGTGAGCAAATGATTGAAATGTTCTTAGATGAACACAGAGAGATAAGATTGTGGAAGATTAGATTAAAAGATAGAGGGGAAGATTATCTAGTAGAGAATAAAGAAAAAATGCAAACATTGTTTGATAATATCGAAGTAACAATTACTAAAAAACTTAGAAATGAGATTGCATAATTATTCTGCAGACAAATCCCAGTAAGTAGCATCTTCTTGTTTTGCAGTGGGTTTTTGAAGATTTTTCCATTCCTTAAAAGAGCGAACATACAATTTTGTGTTAGGAATTCCTACAGATTTTAGGGCATAATATGCCAATCCAGAAAGAGTACCAACACTACCACAATAAGTAATAATTTCTGAATTTCCAGTAATACCTCGATTTTCAAGTAATCGTTTCATGTCTTCTTTGGGGCGTAAAATTTTGTCGTGACTGGCAAGTGTTCTGTAAGGTAAGCTAATTGCTCCTGGAATGTGTTGTTCAAGGAAATTTAGACGCTCCCGATTATCAATCAAAATTACATCATCTCTTTCTTTTGCACTTTCCAAATAATCAGAGGTTGCCAAAATATTTGGTTGTAAATTCATTGAATGGTCTTTGCTTTGTATTTCAGGTACTTTGGAATCATTTTCCAATCCCAGTGTCTTCCAGTTACTATAGGTAGTTTCAAGCAAAGTTACATCTGAATGTCCAATGTATTCCAAAGTCCAAGCTACTCTGGAGGCCAAAGCACCAAAAGTATCATCATAAACTACAACAGATGTTTCATTATCAATTCCCATAGTGTTAAAGAGTTTCAAAATACGTTCTGGGCTATCATCTGACAAAAGATTTGCCAGTGGTAAATTTACAGCAGTTGGAATGTGATCTTGTTTGTAATCTTCTTCTCGTCTAACATCAATTACTCGAACACTTTTGTCTCTTATTTCTGATCGTAAAGAGTCAACGTCAGTTGTTATTTTACCAGATTCGGTCAAGCAGCACATTCACCCTTTCCAGTTTTTGTATGGTAACTAGTATCATTGCCATAATCAAGATAAAAGTCAGGATCCTCTTCTTTTGTTGGAGGGACAACTAGTGGCTCAAGAATTTTTTTGATATCATTAATTGATTTTATTTCAGAGTCTTCACTGTTATTTACAATTCTATGAATCCAAGATTGAAGAGTGTCATCAGATTTCTTATTTTGTTTGAATAGTTCAATAATTTTTAGAATTACAGGAATTACTCTTTTTGCAGGAACTCTAAGACATGTTTGACCCAACATTGTATCGCCATCAGAGCGTCCACCTAAAGACATCTGATAATTTGCATACATGTCTTTTCCAACACGTCCACCACCTCCAAAGAAACCAATAGTTGCAATTCCGTGTTGTCCACAAGAATTTGGACATCCACTTATCTTAATTGAAGAATCACTCAAATCATCATCTTCATCAAATTTTAATTCAAGTAATTTTCTTTGAATTTCTTTAGCCAGTCTATGTGAATTTGTTAGTGCAAGATTACAAGAAGTTGTTCCCGAACACCCAATTGGAGCAGTCATAGTTAATGCACCAGATTTTGCTAATCCCGCCCCTAGAAGTTTGGAATACAAACGTGGTAAATCATCGTCATGTACATAACGTAATGCTACATTTTGTACAAAGCCAAACCTTCCTTTTCCCTCACTAGAGAAATCACGAATAAGGTCTGCCAATGCATTAAGTTGACTTGCAGTGATATCGCCTGCCTCAAGAGTGATAAAGATAGAACTAAAGCCAGATTGTTTTTGTTTAACGGTATTTGTTTTAAGCCATCTTGCATAACCTTCGGGTGCAGCTTCACCACTTTCATCACTAATTCTAAGTGGTCGTTTGATTTCATTTGGAGTATGATCAACTTGTAATTGAGTAATTACGGATTGAGTGGCACGTACTATTGCTCTTTCTTTTAGAACTAGATTTTGGAATTTTTCCCACCCCATATCATTTACAAGATAACGCATTCTATTTCTTGCCATATTTTTTCTATCACCTAGCCTATCAAAGATTCTCAACACAGCCATCGAAGTATAAACCAAATCTTCTTCAGGAGTAAATTCTTCTAATTGATGTCCAACAAATGATTTATTTCCCAATCCGCCTCCAAGGAAGATTTTGAAACCTCGTTGAGAAGTTCCATCAACTTCTCGGATCTGAGGGATCAACCCAACATCAACCATTCTCACCATTCCATGTTTCTCACAACAAGTAAAATTGAATTTGAATTTACGTGGAAGATTTTGAACCATTGGATTTCTCAAAAAGAATTTTGCTGTTGCAAGCGCATATGGAGTTGAATCAAATTCCTCAGCTGGACAAACACCAGACAAGGGGCTACACATTACATTTCTAATTGAATTTCCACATGCTTCTCTTGATGTAAGACCAACTTCAGTAAGTCCTCTAAATATTTCTGAAACATCTTCAAGGATTACCCAATGTAGTTGAATGTTCTCACGTGTTGAAAAGTGTGCACTACCAATGGAAAACTGCTCACTTAGTTGAGATATTTTTTCAAGTTGATTTCGGATAAATTTCTCCTGCAGGTATTTTGATTCTGACCATGGCATAATCCCCAGTCATTCTGGTACCATATGCTCCATGTTGTAGTCTAAATCTTCTAAAACTATCTGCATCATATTTTCCTTGACGGAATAGTTTTACGGTCTTTGCAAAATTATCTGCCTCTTCCATTCTAGCCCAATCAATTTTAGGTTTTACAGAGTCAGGTCTAGATTGTTTCAGATTAGATATAGTCATTACAAAGAAATTCCTTTGGATTTAGTTATAAATTTATGACATATGGAAGTTTTAGGAGGGAAATTTTCAGCATAGTACAAAATTTTCCTGTTTTTTACTTCTTCATTAATATCAACTAGATGAAAATCATTAGTATTACCTAATTTTTTTAAAAAAAATTGTGAGAACGTATTAATGGGTTCAGAGAATTGACACTACATGCAAGAAGCAACAGTTGCAGAAGAATCTACTAAAATATTTGCAGATGTACGTGAAGTTGAAATTACACGTGCAATAGCAAATGAATTTCATGATGTTTTAATTGATAGGGCAGATTCAGATGTCATAGTTATTGGTGCTGGACCTGCAGGATTAACAGCAAGTAGAGAGCTTTCAAACTTGGGTTACAAAGTTCTAGTTATTGAACAAAATAACTATCTTGGAGGAGGTTATTGGTTAGGAGGATATATGATGAATCCAGTTACAGTGAGAGCACCTGCTCAAAAAATTTGGGATGAATTAGGAATTCCATACAAAAAAGTTTCAGAAGGATTGTACATAACACCAGGACCACATGCAGTATCAAAATTAATTGCAGCTACATGTGATGCAGGAGTAAAATTTCTCAATCTTACAAAGTTTGATGATTTAATTATGAAAAATGGTAGAGTGACAGGAGTTGTCGTCAATTGGATGCCAGTTTCAGCATTACCACGAAACATTACATGTGTTGATCCAATTGCTTTAGAAGCTAAAGTGGTCATTGATGCGTCAGGTCATGATTCTGTAGCAGTGAAAAGACTCGTAGATAGAGGACTAGTGAAATGGAAAGGAATGAATCCGATGTATGTCAATGAAGGTGAAGAACATGTTGTTCACAAGACAGGTGAAGTGTTTCCAGGACTAATTGCTGCAGGAATGTCAGTTACTGAGACACATGGACTAGCAAGAATGGGTCCAACATTTGGTTCAATGTTATTCTCAGGTAAAAAGGCAGCAGAAATTACCGTAGAAAAAATCAAAGAGTTAGAAAGATAAGCAATTAAACAAAGGATCCTTAGTGAAAACTTGTAAAATAATTCTATATGATGAGCCTACAGTTCCTGAAATTCAATTAGAAAGATTAAAAAAATTTCTCAAAGAAACATTCTCAATTGAAATTGAGATAAGAGAAAACATGTTTCAACATATGAATGAAAATATATCTAAAAAAATTGCAGGTTGTAGAATTTTTGATTTAAAAAAAAACCATTTGAAAAACATGTTCCTTTAGCTGAAGATATACAATTAGAAATGGAAAACAAAGACATGTCTGAAAAAGAAGAAATGACACTATATGACGGATTTGAATTTCACAGTGTAATCACAGAATTAATTCCAATTAATGAAAATAAGATGAATACACTACACATTATTTTTACAAATAAACTAACATGTACATTTGACGAGAACGACTTTAGATATCATGCAAGAGCCATAATTGGTTCCAACCCTGCAATAATTTCAACAACAGGAATTATAGAAGCACCAGCAAAGCCAAAACAATACTATCTGGATCTAATAACAAATTTTTCTGAGAATAAAGTTGAAGAAATCAAGAAAAAATACAAAGGAGAATTTTTAGAATATCATGATTCACGAATATCAGAAATTGCTGAAGGGTATCTATTACAGGCTATCACATATTATGAAACAGGAGAAGCATTTTGCATTCATAAAGATTGCAGATTGTTTAATGCTCACTGGCAAAAAGATCTCTTTTTCTCACAATTAGAAAATAAAAGATTTTGTAAAAAACATGAAGAAATTTTAGATGAATTGAAAAATGCAAATAATTAGATTTAGATCTTATTTGTATAATCCAAAGAGGATATTCACTTAAATTATTGAAGTATACGAAGTTGAGTTATCATGATGGCAGCAGATGATAGTGCATCAGTACTTGAGACAAAAGATGAAGGCCCAAAGATTCCAAATGAAAAGAAAACAAAGTTTGACGTGGTAATCATTGGTGCAGGCCCTTCAGGGTATACTGCAGGAATTTATTGCTCTAGGGCAGGTTATGACACTTTGATTTTGTCTGGAATACTTCCAGGAGGACAATTAGTTAACACAACAGAAGTTGAAAACTATCCAGGATTTGAAAATGCGATAATGGGTCCAGATTTAATGATCGATATGAGAAAACAATGCCAGAAAATGGGAACGACAATTATTGATGATGAAGTAGTGGATATAGATTTTAGACGTAAACCTTTCAAAGTTCTAACAGGGACTGAAGAATATGAAGGACGCGCAGTAATTATTGCAACAGGTGCAAACCCAAGAAAACTTGGACTAGAAGGAGAAAAGACATTTGCTGGAAAAGGTGTATCATATTGTGCTACATGTGATGGCCCATTCTTTAGAAATCTAGAATTGATAGTTGCAGGCGGAGGAGACTCGGCAATAGAAGAAGCAACATTTCTAACAAAATTTGCTTCAAAGATTCATTTGGTTCATAGACGAAGTAAGATACGTGCAAGTAAAGTAATGCAAGAAAGAGCATTTAACAATGAAAAAATAACATTTCATTGGGATTCTGCAGTAATTGACATCAAAGGAGACCAAAAAATGCAACAAGCAGTTCTAAAAAATCTAAAAACAAATGAAGAGACAACACTTGATGTAGGAGGTTTGTTTGTTGCAATTGGACACGTACCTAACACAAAATTATTCAAAGATCAAATTGAGTTAGATGATAAAGGGTATATTGTTTTGAAAAACAAAACCCACACAAACATAGAAGGTATTTTTGCCGCTGGAGATGTACACGATAGAACCTATAGACAAGCAGTTACTGCTGCAGGATATGGTTGTATGGCAGCAATTGATGTTGATAAATATCTCACAGATACAGCTGATAAACAAGAATGAAAAATGCACAATGCAAAAAATGTTTGAATAAATTTCATGAAAAAGATATCTACACTATTCAACAATTTCAATACAGAAAAAAACCCACATACAAATGGACATTAGAATTTTTAAAAAAATTAGGAATTGATGAATGGGATTCATTTTGTGAGAAGTGTATAATGTTTTATTCAAAAAAATCAAACGATACTTGGAAAAAATCAAAGGTTTAAACTATTCATAATAAGCAAAAGTACTGAGTTTTATGAGCGATGAACCAGAAAATCTAAAAAAATCAGCAAAAGTTCATAGTGAAAAACTAGCAAAATTAGGAAAGGAATTGAGTGAGATTCAGTTTAGTTACAAGATAGAAGAGAATACATCCAAAGAATATTGGCAAAAAAGAATTGATGATTTCAAAAAATATTCTGAAATGGGGATGAAATATTATAATCAGGTATACTCTTTGATGAATCTAGTTAACAAAGAAGAATCACAACGATTTCTACTAAGTACTAGTAAATTTCATCAGCTTGGAGTGACATTAATTGAAATCATGGAAAAAATTAAAGAAAACCCATCAATTGTAGACAATAAAGATAAACAAAAGAGTCAATGGAGCAGAAAAATTAGAGATCAAGTTACTGAACATGGAAACAAATGTCTTCGACTTGAAATGGATATCAACACATCATTTAGAGAATTTTATGAAAAACATCTAAAGAAAATTCTAGAATAATTACAACTAGTATGCCAATTCTGACATATGTTTTGCTTCTTTGAGCATATCATCAAATTCTTTTTCAGTCATAACATTTTGTGTTGCATAAACACTCCTAAACTTTCGTCCATCATCAGCAAAAATTCCAACTACACATGCATTGCCTTCAATTGAATATTTTTTCATACATGCATAAACTGCAGCAGATGAAGGACTGATAAGGAGTTTTTCTGTTTCAAAGACTTCTTTTACCACTGAAAATGCTTCATCATTATCTACAGATACCCAATCATCAACAACATTTTCTCTTTTCAAGAATAAATCTGGTTTTGCAGATTCTTCAAAGTTTCTCCATCCTTGAATCAAGTGATTTTGTTGTGGTTGACATCCAATGATCTTGATATCAGGGTTTTTTTCCTTAAGAAAAGTACCAATTCCAGTAATTGTACCACCAGTGCCCACTCCAGTAAAGAAATGAGTTATGTTTCCTTCAGTTTGTTTCCAAATTTCAGGACCTGTTCCCTCATAATGTCCTCTGAAATTTGCTTCATTGGCATATTGATTTGGAGAATAATATGTATCAGGTCTTGATGATGCAATAGATGTTGCAAGTGCAATACTCTGATCAGTTCCTGCACCAACTTTTGGACACAAATCATCACTTGTCTCATATACTTTGGCTCCAAGATTTCTAATAATTTCTTTAGTCTCGTTACTGACTTTTTCTGGAATAACTATCTCAACTTTGTAACCCAACATATTGGCAATACCAGTTAATGCAATTCCAGTATTTCCAGAAGTAGGTTCAATTATGATACTTTTCCCTTTTTTTAGAATTCCTTTTTCTTCACCATCTTTAATCATCCAATATGCAGCTCTGTCTTTGACAGAACCAAATGGATTGTTACCTTCTAATTTTGCAAAATACTCAGTGTCATTATGAGAAAGAGAATCTAATTTTACTAGAGATGTGTTACCCACTCGACTTAACACATCTGTATCAGTAACAGTAGTCATGATTTGGATTATTTCACCTTTTTAATTTGAAATGTAATTACATTGCCATCTTTAGACATGTTAACTAATTCATGACCAGTTCTTGTAACCCATCTTGAGATATCATCTTCGGCAGCTGGATCATCTGCAGAAACAATTAAAGTTTCACCAACTTGCATTCTTTCAATTTCAATTTTTGTTCTAAACACAGGTTCAGGACAAAATAATCCTGTTGCATCTAATTTTTTTTCAGTTGATTCAGACATTATACCTATTTCATCAAGTGCGTTTTGTCATATTAAAATCTATTTCAATTTAACAAGAACAATAGAATTAGTTAACTAGTGATTTTTGGTTATTCTTAGGACTACCTAAGCAAGTCCTATGACTATTTGGAGTTATTATTATGCTTAAAAATTCATTTGATTAACCTAGTTTTTCTGTAAAATATCAAATATTAATTCCCACGTTGAGCCAACCATCTAGATGGATCGAGTCCTTTAGATTATCTTATTAAACAAACAGTTTACAAAATCATTGAATTGAAGATATCATTATTCAAAATTGGAATAGTGCTAAGTGTGATTGGAATTATTTGGACGTCAATGATATTTGTAGAGGGTGATAAAATCTCAGAAGAATTTATTTTAGAATCTCAACACTCTCATAAAATTCAATTAGATTTTGAAGGTGATGGAATCGGATATTATAAAATTTTCATGCCTGAATTTCTAAAATACAAAGTATTTGTTCAGGTTTTGAATAATAATGAAAATATTATTTCAGAAAAAAATGTATTTAATTTAGCTTATCCTACTATCATCTACAACGCCATTTTGAACATGGTAGCAAGATTTCTTTCTTTCATTAGACTTGGATCCATATTTTGGAAATTGATTTTTTGTGAGATTCGTTTAAGGAAGTAAAGCATTATTTTGAAACACATTGGCCACAGAGGACTATATTGATTTGAATCAAAAATTTTGAGCAATAATGTAGAGAACCATTTTGAATGGGGATAATATTCAGAAACATACTCTGTAATGTATTCTCTTGAAGTGTTAATCTGGTATCTAAGATGATCAAGTATTTCATTGTTTGACGTATAACCAGTTTGAGAAATTTTAATTCTACCACGTTTCATTGCATGTAAAATATCATCAAGATTATTTTCAGAATCAATTACGTTAACACATCTACCAAGAGTAGATATGACATGTGAATCACTACCGGCCACCTGAATCATGTTGTTCTCCAATGCAAATTGAGCTGCGCGTGCATTAGACACCAAATCAACATTATTGCTATTGAAAACTTCAACCATGTCACATTTTTTGGCACTTTCACGTAGAGCATCAATTAGACTAAATGGGTGAGGAGCAGATGTTACTCCACCTTGTTTTGATACCTCATCAATGACCTCCTCAAGAGAAATTCCTCCTGCAATTGTATCGTGAATTCCATATGCTAGAACATGTGCACCAGTATCAGTTGTGATCTCCTCAGCTGGAAAAACATCAATATTTTTAAATTTGGTATGATCATTTTTGTATTTTAATAACTGATCATATCCGTCCAGTGTGTTGTGATTTGTAACAAAAATTGCATCTAATCCCAATTGATATGATTGTTCTAGTTGTTCTCGGATTGAAATATCACAATCATATGGCGGTTCCTTATATCCAAGATGAAAATTTGAAAAGGAGTTATGACAATGTAATTCAGTCTTTATTGGCATTTTTCACAATAATTTCTCCTTATTAGATAATAATCCTATTGAAAAAAAATGGAATTTATTTAAAAAGATCTTCATTTTCTGGACGAATTAATTCATCAATCACATGATCTTCCATCTTAAATGAATAATCACGAATAATTGCTACAGGGACATTTCAAGGCTTTTTCCCATTACTAGCTCAGCAGCAGCAGAAAGTTCATCAGCAACTGCAATTTCAGTGATACGTAAAATTTTTTCAAAAGAATCTAATGTTCCAGCATAATTTAAGATAGGATTCAACCCTGAAATTCCAATAGCACAGTTAGTTTGACCCATTCTAAAAGGACGACCAAAGGTGTCAGAGATAATTACTGCAACATTTTTGTTTGTTTGTTCCTGAATTTTATTACGTATTGTTTGTGCAGAAATATCAGAATTAATTGGAAGTAAAGTTGCATGTCCCTTCTTTTACATTACTTTCATCTACACCAGCATTTGCACAAATAATTCCATTATTAGTCTCAACAATAATAATTCCATTTTTCATTCTAACGATTCTTTTTGATTCGGATAGGATTAATTCAATGATTCTAGGATCTTTTTGATACTGAGAGCCAATGCCTTCAGATAGTAATGAAGGGGTATACAGTTGACAAATCAACAATTCGTCCTTCTTGTTTTGAGACAATTTTTTGTGCTATAACAAGAATATCCTCATCACATATATCAAAAGAATTTGAAATTAATTTAGAAATATCATCTAATGGGTTCAATCTCTTTTTCAATGTATATTGGAATAATTTGCAATTAAGATTACTAAAAAAATGGACTAAAAAATTGTTATGCAGTAGGAGTAGTTTCTAATTCCAACTTGAAGTGCTTGTTAATAATGTCCAAAATCTTTGATAGATCTTTTTCTTCCAAAATAGTGCTAGCTAAATCCTTGACTATATCTTGTGCCCGATAAGCAATGTTTAACCCACAAATATCAAATAATTTCACATCATTTGCACCATCAACTACACAAACAATGTCTTCTTTCTTCTCACCCCATTCTGCAATTTTTATTTTTGCAGATTTTGCTTTATCAGAATCAACATTAATTTTTACACCATCAAGTTTTCCATCTTTGAAAATTAATTCATTAGAATAGACATAATCAAGGTCTAATTCTTTTTGTAATCTCTCCATCATCAGAGTGAATCCGCCAGATACAGCCATGAGTTTCCATCCAGCAGCTTTTAAGACTCTGCAAGCTTCCTTTGCACCAGTCATGATAGGTAATGAATCAGCTACTTCTTGACAAGTTTTTCTCTCAAGGCCTTTCAAAGCAGCAACTCTAGTTCTAAGTCCTTCTTCCCAGTTGATTTTTCCTTGAATTCCTTGTCTAGTAATTTCCCAAATTTCATCTTCTTTGTTGAGTTTTTCTGAAAGAATTGGAAGATATTCTTCATCATACAAAACACCTTCAACGTCAAAAATTACTAGCAAATGGTTTCTAATTTGCAAAAAAATTCCTAATTATATTAAAGTTTAAACTTTTTTTTAGATCCAAAAAACGTTAGTAATAAATCACCCAGTTTTATCATACATGACATGGGCGAATTAGAACACAAATTCGAAGTAGAAATTAAAGAAAGAGAGGGAAGACACAAACTCCCAGAAAAGGTCAAAGAAGAGATGAAATCAGGAGGAATGATGGATGAGAAAGGAAAATTAAAACTAAAAGGAGTTAGCCCAAAAATGCTCAAAAGAATGAAACAGGAATTTGTCGATTGCCCAGTTTTGAAAGAAGATATTCAATTCATCCAATGTTTTGTGTGTCCAAATTTCCAAAGCAGAGTAATGGGTAAAGTGCTTTGTAAAGGGCATTCTCTATAAACACCAAAAACATAATAATTCTCACGAAAGGCTCATTAGTTAAATTAATTCTTTGAATTCTAGTTTGAATAAAGAAAATAAAGGAATTACAGTTTCAAAGAAAGAAGATTTTAGTGAATGGTATACACAGGTTGTTCTTAAAGCCAAACTTGCAGATTATGCACCAGTGAAGGGATTTATTGTTCTTAGACCTGACGGATATTCTATTTGGGAATCATTAAGAAATACATTTGATAAAAAATTTGCAAGAAATGGAATTCGAAATGGATTTTTGCCCATTTTAATTCCAGAATCACTATTAAGTAAAGAACAAAAACATTTTGAGGGATTCAATCCTGAAGTATTTTGGGTAACTCATTCAGGAAATAACGAAATAGGAGATAGACTTGCATTAAGACCCACATCTGAAACTTTAGCATACACAATGTATGCAAAATGGATTCAAAGTTGGAGGGATTTACCATTAAAAATTAATTTTTGGAACACAGCTCTCAGAGCAGAGATTAAAGGAACAAAACCATTTCTTAGAACATCAGAATTTTTATGGCAAGAAGGTCATACAGTACATGCAACACAAGAAGATGCTGAAGAAGAAGTGATGAAAATATTAGAGATTTATAAAAAAACTGTTGAAGAAGAATTAGCAATCCCAGTTACAACTGGAAAGAAAAGTGAGAAAGAAAAATTTGTTGGTGCAGTGTATACAACTACGATGGAGTCAATTATGCCAGATGGAAAAGCACTTCAAATGGGTACATCACATTTTCTAGGACAAAATTTTTCAAAACCATTTGAAGTGAAATTTGCAGATAAAGATAATGTAGAACATTTTGCTTGGCAAACATCATGGGGAGTATCTTGGAGACTAATTGGTGCAATGATTATGATTCATGGTGATGATCAAGGTCTTGTTTTACCACCAAAGATTGCACCTATGCAAGTTGTAATTGTGCCAATATACAAAAATGATGAAGGTGAAGAGAAGGTATTACCAAAAGTAGAAGAAATTAGAAAAATTTTAGAGTCAAAAGAAATTAGAGTGCACGTAGATGATAGAAGTGAATTATCACCAGGATACAAATTCA
>PVMK01141595.1_pt1 | contig 15076 bp, 16 predicted proteins | sample 1853481 | NCBI WGS metagenome assembly PVMK01 (sample SAMN08533507, study PRJNA380276) | Marine sediment metagenome, whole genome shotgun sequencing project.
ATGGCGGGAATGCGAGACAAACTCATCCATGAATACTTTGGGGTAAATCATGAAGTATTGTGGAAAACCACCCAAGAAGACATTCCCCCTGTACAAGAGCTTATTGCTAAAGTCTTGGAAAAAGAGTCCAGAAAAACAAGCCGGCCCCACAAGTCCTAAGACCGCTTAATTGCTAGCTTCAGACCTTGAAACTCAACCCATTTAGGTCGCACAGGACGACCAGGATTCGGGTTGAGGCTCAATACATTCTAGGGGAACGTTTCTACGAGATACTACCGCCGGACGAGGCGAATCCAGCGCCACATGTTTACCAGGCTAAATAGCGAAGAGGCGACATAGGTCAAGGCAGCAGCTTTGAGAATACGTCTGGCGCCCTCCATATCCGTAGGCGCCAAATATCCACCTTCTTCAAGAATTGGCAACGCCCGACGAAAGCTGGCATTCCATTCCACCGGCAACGTGATGAGATGGACCATTGCCGAAACGCTCATCGTGCCTATGGCTACTACCAAGACTGCCAGGCCCACGGCAGGAATCCGTGTAATCCCGGCCAATATGGGCATGCCAAGCATGAGATACGATCCAGCTTTTTCGGCTTTCTGCGCAAATTTGATCAGGTGGGTCCGATCTTTGAGAAGCTCGTACCCATCATGATCCTGCAAGGCATGCCCCACTTCATGGGCCGCAATCACTGCGCGTCAAGGATTGCCATTGTAATGCTGTGGCAATAGGCCCACTAATTTGGTTTCGGGATTGTAATGATCGCCCATGGGCGTGGGTTCGACGCGCACCTCTTGCAGACCAAATCGATTCAGTAAATGGCGCGCAAGTTCACCGCCAGTTCCAGGAAAATTTTCACGCGGTTGCCGGTACTGCCGAAATACCCACCACACCCAAAGCTGTGGACCCAGCACCAGGGCAATTAAAATGATGGATATGAAAATTAATCGCATAAATATGGTCGAGCTCCAACGTTCCTCCCTGTTGTAAGCAACGGGGGCACCCTACGGGATGCAGTAAGCAAGGATCAAGGTGGGGTAGAGTTCTGCAATTGGCGACAAATGGCAGGATGAAGCACACGTATTCCCCCTCGTTTCTACCTCCCCTAGCCCCTCCTTACAAAGGAGGGGATACTTGAGCACAGGAAACGACTCTTCAATAGCCACAAGAATGTCAAAATAATGTTTGCGGTTAGGACGAACAACTCACAATGATTGGCGGGCTATCATCCGGGGCCGGAAGGCCATAGGCTTCCATGCCCGGTTGATCTGTAAACGGATGACTCAGTAGCTCCAGTAATCGGTCGATTTCGGAATAGTCTTTCTCTCGTATGGCTAGCTGAATAGCGCGTTCCGCCAAATGATTTCGAAGAACATACTTGGGATTCACTTGATCCATTCGAACCTTCCGTTCAACATCCTGGCTTTTCTCGGCCTGCAATCGTTCACGATACCGAACGGCCCAATCATCAAACGCCTCACGATGGAGAAACCAATCACGAATGGTTGAATTAGCGGAAGGATCCTCCTGCGGAAAATTCCCCAAAGCCCGGAAGAATGTGGTGAAATCCGCTCGGCCGGAATCTATAAGGTTCAAAAGATCCGTCAATAATTTGTCATCGCCCGCGTGGCTTTCGACCAACCCAAGTTTGGCTCGCATCAATTCCGCATATTTCTCAAGCATGGCCTGTTCATACAGTTGCGGTGCCATCTGTAGGGCTTCTTCATTTATTAATAGAGACAACGCTTGGCCCAGAGCCCGAATATTCCAATAACCAATATCCGGCTGGTGTTGAAAGGAATAACGACCCTGATGATCGGAATGGTTGCAAATAAAGGTGGGATCATAGCGTTCCATAAACCCATACGGGCCATAATCCATCGTTAAGCCCAGAATAGACATGTTGTCGGTATTTAGCACCCCATGCGCCCAACCCACAGCCTGCCATTGGGCAACCAGATGGCCAGTTCGCATCGCCACTTCATGCAACAGGCGGGCATAGGGATTCTCAGTCTCACGGACATGCGGGTAATGATGCTCGATCACATAGTCCGCTAATAGTTTCAGATACTCATACTGGTGTCGATAAAAAAAGACTTCAAACGATCCAAACCGAACATGTGACGGGGCCATGCGGAGCAGCATTGCCCCTGGTTCCGGCATTTCCCGCCAGACGATTTCTTCACCTGCCACAATACACAAACTCCTGGTCGTGGGAATGCCCAGCCCATGCATGGCTTCGCCACACAAATACTCCCGGATCGTCGAACGTAAGACGGCCCGCCCGTCTCCATCACGCGAAAACCGAGTGAGTCCTGCACCTTTGAGCTGCAGTTCCCACCGCTCACCCTTTTCATTTCTGACTTCCCCAAGCATAATCGCTCGCCCATCACCAAGCTGGGGCACATAATGTCCGAACTGGTGCCCCGAATAGAGCATCGCAATCGGATCGCTCCCAGGCAGTAGCTTGGCGCCACAAAAATATTCCGCAAAGTCAGGCCTTGTAAATTCACCAGGATCTAAATTCAGCAGATCCGCAGCTCCAGGGTTCACACTCACGACGTACGGATTCGGAAACGGCGTCGGCTTCACCCGCTCACAAAACACTTCGGGCAACGCAGCATAGGTATTCTCAAATAAAAGATCTTCAAGTGTATTCATATGGATATTATCCCCGGTAGCCACTCCTTCCACAAGTGACGGACCCTAAGCTAGCTGGGACTCATGAAGCATGGTATGGTTTGAAGGGTGATCGATTTGCCTCCAGGAAGGCGGGAAGTAGCCGGGCTACTCATTTTGGGTTCGTATATCACAACCAGTACAGATTCATGGAACACTCATGAAGTCTTTATTTCTATGGGCCATGGTTGTCGTGAGTATATCTGGGTGTTCACGAGATCAGCATGATCATCCAAACCTCACCACAGGAGAACAACTGTTTAACTATCATTGTGCGGAGTGTCATGGGGTGCAGGGAACAGGAAAACTTTTTGATGGGATTCCTGCCAATATCCTTACTAAAAAAAGTCACCAAGAGATCATCGATTACATCACCACCGAAACGGGGCATGAAAGAGATATGCCTGTCTTTAGCACAATGCCGGCTGATGAGGCCAAGGCCATCACCGATCACTTATTAACGTTGAAAAAATCATTTGATAAAAATGGCTCACAGATTAAGCAGTTACTCATAGAGCCCTAAGTCCCTAAGTACCACCCCGCGTGCGGCTAGTTGCCAGCTTAATCCCCGTTTATCCACCAACCCCTAAGAGACAAATCTCTCGTCATCCCCGACATCTCAATCAGAACCCTGTTGTGGTTTTTGTGGTGGATGCCTGCAAATGCCAAAAGAAGAAAGAGCGGTCTAAGAATTTTCGAGGGTTAAGATATTCTTTCTTGAAAAAGAAGCAGCTTAGCTTGAGGGAATATTTCGAGTTTTTTAGGGACCGAAGTAATCCTGATTGCCAGAGGCTTTGTATCTCTTTCGATTCAACTATGTATCGGTTTGTCTCACGAAACAGAATCAATTTGGTTGACAGGATTCAAATTTCCAGTGTTTTCAAGAAAAATAGGTGTCATGAGCTTATGGCGCTGTTCTTGCTTTATCCACTTCAAAGAATTGGCAATAGCTCAAAATTCAGCAAGACATTGGAGTTCATATGATTCGGATTTGTTCATGGTGTCAGCAAGAAGGCCAACGAGCGATTCAAAAGCAGAGTTCAAAAGTTCCAGCCGCTCCAATATCTCATGGAATTTGCCGGCATCATGTGCTTGGGCTTCGACGTACTTACCGTCGAAGTTTGCTTCTTCGGCCAGTCTCAACGTCATCTCATCGTTCCAGTTCTACTTCAAGCCGAACATTCTTAATGTGGCTCTTTTCAAGTCACATTGATTCAATCCATCCGTCCCCGCGGTTTTAATCAAGTATCCATCTGCACAATAAAATAGCCTGGATTCCCTCCTTCGAGGGAATGACTTCAAAGTGCGTGGGCCGAATGTCGCGAAGAATGCGAGGGAAAGGAAGGGTGATAATGGAGCAGGGATGAATAGTTACGACTTAATTCGAACTGTTTAATCGGTTCTTGACCATGACAGTTCCCAGATTGGGCAAGCGAGAGGTCCGACGATAATCAAACCAGGCAAAGAGCAACACCCCCACTACTAGCACAGTTCCCAGTACCATGGTTCCAGGATCGTTTCCGATAAAAGCGGCAATCGGGTTCATGCGTTGCATTTCCTCATATCACTAGTGTTTTCGGCCAGTTTCTTAATTTCTTGAGATCTTCCCATCAAATCCTGATTCTTCTTCAATTGTAGATATTTATGCCTAGGTATGTTTTAAGGCATTTCGAAATAACTTTCTCTCAGCCAATTTCTTCTAAACTTTCGCCACGGAGGAGCCACCCAGTATAATGAAGACATGAATATGACACCGGATATCCACATTCCCCTTCTTCGCCCCAGGTTCGTGCTAATGGCATGCTTAATGACGACTTTCATTTGTGCCATGTCCGTTTTCCCGGTTCGGAGTGCCACTCCGACTAGCCTCACGGCAACCCCAAGCCTGGAAACACTCGAAGTCATTATCAATATCCGCTCCCGTGAGTTTCGGCCTGATAGTTTGACCATTACGGTTGGGCAAAAGACCCGGTTGGTCTTGAAAAATTTAGATACCGAACTGCATGCTTTTGTGCCTGTAGGGTTATTGGCCGACTCCCACGTGTCTGTCAGCGGGAATGGAGCCCCGCAGTTTGCTAAAGAGGGTTTTGTACGGGTACTTCTTCCCACCCGAGGACAAACCGAAATCGAGTTTACTCCGGCTCGCCCGGGTACCTATCCCTATTTCTGCGATTTACCAGGCCATATCATGCGGGGTACCATCGTGGTGCGTGAGAATTCAGGTATGGTACAGTAGCCGCTTTGCCTTAGGGGTGGTATACCCCAGCAAACCAAAAGACACTTTTCATTCAACATGTTTGCGAGGAGGAGTTGTGTTCCATGAGTACAGTTCGCCGTCAACTGATTTTGAAAGATACCCCACAACATGGGGCCGATTATGTTCCTATTCTCAACAGACCAAATGAAATCGCCATGCCTAAGTGGTTAATCATTCTCTGTGCCTTCTTCCTCATGCCAACTACGATCGTGTGGCCTGGCGATGTTGATTCTATTAACCAAGAGGAGTTGCTCACCACCATCCGTGAGTATGCCCATTCCGTCGGCAAAGGCGATCGAGTGGCAGCGGGGCAACGGGATTTTGTGTGCCTGTTGAAAATGGCGCAACAGCAGTTATTTGTGGACGGAAATTTTCCTGATGCGTTGAGCCCCATTTATGAATTGTGCGCGCAACGTCGCACAGAAGCCCATGGACGGTTGCTGAATCAAAAAGACCGGGGGTTAGATAATATTTGGCCAGGACCCGGGATGTTGGTCGATTTTGGAGATTTTCAACGATTCTATATTGCCGAAACGAGTAGCAAACAATTAGCGCCATCATTTTTTGTGATGCATGACATTGCCCGGTATGAGCCAGATCATCCCTTTTCCATTGAGCCACTGGAATCTGGAACTTTGCCGCATGCCTCCTTTCCTTCCGCTGATGAAAGTACGGTCCATGCGGCTCCCACCGCGTTTCTGACGACCATGGTTTCTTATCCGAATCCACTCACGGCACCCATTTCCAATGGTCCTGGTGCAGCTGATTGGGTCGTTCCCTACAAAAAAGTGCAACGTGTCATTCAATCCGTGAAGGTAAAATGGGTGGTGCTTTCAGATCTCAAACGATTGGGTTTCCCTATCGATCAAGCCGTGCTCGATCTTCCTCTTCCGGGGCCTCATGGAACCACCATTCCGTTCGTTGTGGATGCGGGAGGCTATGTCCCTCATTCAGCCAAATGGTTTGGGCCTGATGATCAAACCCAAGCCGCGCTGGCGGGCGTTCAGCAGGCACAAGCGGCCTCAAACTCCTTAGATGCCCTGATGCAACTCAATCGGGCCTTAATGATTGCGCCAAATAACAAACAGGTATTGAGTGTATTTGCCAATCAACTTTACCAAGGGCTTTTGAGCTATGGAGGCCGCCTCAATAGCATTCCCATTGATGATGCCCGTTTGGCTCAGCGATTCAATGAATTGTATTGGACGGTAAAATCCCAAACGGATCGATTTGATTTGGCGTTAGGTATGGAAACCGGCGGAAAGGCCGAGCCGACGCCTGCGGACTATTTGTATCGCATGATTCCAGTGATGGAAGCACTCGCCTCTCTGGAACCTGGAGATTTCCAAAATCGCATACACCTGACTTCGACCTACCGCTGGACGAATGACCAAATGGCTGCCATTTCTTCACCTCAGGAATTGTTAACTGAGGTGCCTGCTGAACAAGAAGAAGTGCGTGCCGAAGTGCTGTTGGAATTGGCTTGGGCCCGAATTGGAAAAGTGGCCTGGAATCGGCATTTCGACGATCCCGATATTCGCAAGGGCTATGACACGGCCAAGCGAGCGTTTGATCTGACCAAAGATCCCTTGAATAAATTCACCGCCGCCTATGCAATGGCCTACAGCCTGGCCTTTCACGTCCCCCGTGATAATCAAGCCATGTTAGATCTTTTACATCAAGCGAAGGACTGGTACGAAAAAATTCCGGGCGCCAGCCCAGAAGGTTGGGCTTATATGCTGGAGAACGATACCCTCAAGGGAATAGTTGAGACCGACCCAACATTCAAATCGTTATTGGCGGCACGATAAGGCAGAGGAGAAGATAAACGAAGACTCGTGAGGAGTGAGGCGTAGGGAGTATAATTAAGGGACTCCTCATTCTTTATGATCTGGCTTTTGACCTAACGGTCCGTTCTCTCTCGACTCCTTTTATCTTCACTCCTTTCCCCGTTTATCTCATGGAATTGGATTTCAGAAAAAACCCCGCTATCTTGAGTAACATGCTGGATGTGATGGCTGACGGCGTCTTCACCGTGGATGCTAAGGGCCATATCGTAGCCTGGAGCACCGGCGCTGCACGGATTACCGGCTATTCCAGCAATGATGTCATTGGACAATCCTGCCATATTTTAGAAGGCCAGAATTGTAAGGGGTTTCGAGTTTTGACGGAATTTCTTGACAATCCCTCGCCCTATCCCTGGGGGATTTGCAATCAAGAATGCAAGGTTTTAGGCAAAGACGGAAGAGAACTGTACCTCTTTGGCAATGTGTCCATCCTTAGAGATGAACAAGGCAACGTCGCGGGTGCGGTGGGGACCTTTACCGATCTCACCTCCTTTATTCTCAATAACCAAAGGATCGCGGTTTTAGAAGAACAGACGAAATCGCGAGAGGCCTTTCAGCAACTCATTGGCAAAAGCCCTGCAATGCAAGAAGTCTTTCGTCGATTGCGGCTGGCGGCGCAAAGTGATGTCACGGTGTTGCTTACGGGGGAATCCGGCACTGGCAAAGAGTTAGCCGCACGTGCTGTCCATGCCCTGAGTGCTCGCAAGGACAAGCCTTTTTTTGCCATTAACTGTTCAGCCATTCCTGAAACATTACTGGAAAGCGAATTATTTGGACATGTCAAAGGCGCATTCACCGGCGCAATTCGAGATAAGATTGGCGTGTTTCAAGCTGCGGATGGAGGAACATTATTTCTCGATGAAATTGGAGACACCAGCCCTTTACTTCAACTGAAACTGCTGCGGGTTTTACAAGAAAATGAGATCCGACGAGTGGCGATGATCGCGCCATAAAAATCAATGTACGTTTAATTACAGCCACCAATCGCAATTTACAAACGCTGCTGGCCGCAGGAACACTGCGGGAAGATTTTTATTACCGCATTCATGTGTTTGAGATTACTCTGCCGCCCATTCGGGAGCGCCGGGCTGATATCCAACTTTTGGTGAATCATTTCATGGAAGAAAACTCCAAGATTTTCCATCGTGAAATCAATGAAATCGCCCAAGATGCATTGCAACTACTTCAGGAATATGGTTGGCCAGGGGATGTGCGGTAATTGAAAACTGCCATGAACATGCATTAGTCACCGTAGCAGGCAACTGCATCACTCTTTGGGATCTGCCCCTTGAGGTCCAGCGACCCTCCTTGAAAACGTCTTCCCCTTCCACCTCTTCACCCTCTCTAGACCCGGACGAAGAAATTCGCATTCGAGAGGCGCTTCAGCAAGCTCACGGCAACAAGACGGAAGCTGCCAAACTTCTTGGCGTCAGCCGCGTGACTCTCTGGAAAAAACTCAAATACTTAGGGCCTGTCCATACATAATGTTGATGAAATCGCGCCAAGATTTGGGTTGGATTTGGACGGATCGATTGAGAACAAGCCGAGGCATAGCAGAGCTCTGGTGAGGTTTGTTCGATTGAGATCCGTTCAAAGATAGCCCGAAGATTGGATGCGAGATGTCAACGTTATGTATGGACAGGCCCTTAGACCTCAAATCCCCTGCCCCTGCCTCCGCCTAACAGCCGACATTTCCTCCAACCGTTAACTTGCTAAGTTAACGGTTAACGCTTTCTGTTCATTCCCTCGCTTACCAACGAAGCATTCAATGACGTCAAACCCCTTAAAAATATATAAGTATTTGATTATATTAATTTTTTAGTGAATTATTTAGAATTGACTATCATGGCATGAGTGTTGCTATTTTAATAAGTTTAGATGAAGAAATAAAAAAGTTCAGACACAGGATAGAGCCCGAAAGGAGTGATGCCATGATCGTGAAACAATTCTACTTACAATGTTTAGCCCATGCCTCTTATATGATTGCCGACGAAGACACCAAAACAGCAGTTGTGGTCGATCCCCAGCGCGATATCGATCAATATCTTCAGGAAGCGCGTGCCCACGGGTGGCATATTCGTTCAGTTTTCCTCACTCATTTCCATGCTGATTTTTTGGCTGGGCACCTGGAACTGCAAAAACAAACCGGAGCGGAAATCTGCATGGGATCCAAAGCCCAAGCTGATTTTCCTGTGACATCTTTCAAGGATGGAGAAGTCCTGGAGTTTGGTAATGTCAGGATCCAGGTGCTGGAAACTCCTGGTCATACACCGGAGAGTATTTCATTGGCGGTCTATGATCTGGCCACCAGTTCCGAACGTCCGCATAGTGTCCTGACAGGCGATACCTTGTTTATCGGCGATGTAGGGCGCCCGGACCTGATGGCTTCGGTGGGGATCACCGCCAAAGAGTTAGGCAGTCAATTGTTTGATTCCCTTCGAAACAAATTGATGACCCTCCCCGATGAAACCTTGGTCTATCCCGCCCACGGAGCAGGCTCCATGTGCGGCAAAAATCTGAGCAGTGAGACGGTCTCAACGTTAGGCAAGCAACGATGGGAAAATTACGCCCTGCAACCCATGACGAAAAAGGAATTTGTCGGATTGGTCACTGCCAATCAGCCGGAAGCTCCCGCCTACTTTGGATACGACGCACAGATGAATCGAGAAGCCCACTTAACGTTGGAAGTGGTGGTGAGGAACAGTCTAAACCCTCTCCCGTTGGAAGTGATGTTGGAGCATCAACAAAACGGTGCCCAGATCCTTGATGTGAGAAAAGCCGCGGACTATGCCGGGGGGCACATGAAAGGCAGTCTCAATATTGGATTAGCGGGGAAATTTGCCACGTGGGCAGGTACCTTGTTGGACCCAAAGCGCCCCATGGTTCTTATCGCAGAACCTGGAAGTGAAGAAGAGGCGATCCAGCGTTTAGGCCGCATCGGCTTTGATCACGTTGTGGGATATCTTGATGGCGGGATGCAGGCACTTCTGAACAGACCCGATTTGCTTCAAAAAGGCCAACGGATCTCAGCGCAAATGCTCGCCGAACTGTTGACTACAACCCATCCGCCTATAGTCGTCGATGTGCGCGCAGAAAAAGAATGGGAAGCAGGACATATTGATAAGAGTCTCAACATCCCTCTGCCACATCTGGCTGAACAAGTTCATAAAATTCCTGAGGGCACCCCTGTGGTCGTACATTGCGCAAGCGGCTATCGATCTTCAGCCGCCCTTGGAATTTTGGAGCAAGCCGAACGAACGCAGGCCATGGATTTAATTGGAGGTTATGACGCATGGATCACCACATGGGGACATCCCAAACACAAACTTCAATCTGAATGCACAACCAGTTGCGCATGATAATTTGGTGAATGGAGGAGAACGTATGAGCACCCTGCTACTCGACCAAGAACAGAAATCACGAAAGACAAATGACAAGGAGGAACTCTCTAATCCCAGGGAAGACTTTTTATATATTGATGTGAGAACGCCCCAAGAATTTGAGGGGGTGCATATTTCCGGGGCTCGAAACATACCCTTGCCAGATTTACATACCTATGTGGACGAACTGAAGACCCTCTCACAGGAACGCCCCATTATGTTGGTGTGCCGAACACAGAATCGGGTGAAGATAGCCTATGAATATTTAACCAACAATGGCCTGACGAATTGTGAAATTCTGGAAGGCGGCATCACGGCTTGGGTTGAGCAAGACAAACCTGTGATCAAAGGGCAACGACGAATTTCTTTGGAAGGTCAGGTTAGAGCCATCGCAGGTGGATTGATCTTGATAGGGGTCGCCTTGGGCTTCACGGTCCATAGTGGATTCTTTTTCCTTCCTGCAATCGTAGGGGCCGGGCTCCTTCACGCCGGATTAACAGATTCCTGTTTAATGGGCATGCTGTTATCCAAACTACCAATGAACCGAATCGGGAAATCTCAATCAGCAAGGGGGAAGAAAGGAGATCCATTATGAATTGTCCACGATGTGAGGGTTTGTTGATGAGCGATCAAGTCTATAACCAGGATGAAGCCATGTATGTTTTGTCGATATGGCGTTGTCTCAACTGTGGCGAAAATTTCGACTCAATGATTCTACATAACCGAATACAGCAAAAAGAAAAAGGGACAATGGAGCGCCCAAGGTCAACGAGTTGGGCAGACAAAAGAGGCCCATTGTCTATCACACGATAGAAGACCTATAATTTTTCCCAGTTCCTTAACCAGGAATTCAGACCGGTCCATCACATATTTATTAACAAGGAGGTCGTTATGCATCGTTCAACCCGTTCATTTTTACTATTAGGGGCGTTTAGTTTACTGGCTATGGGGTTTATGACCACGCCCGCTTTCAGTGGAGAAGGTAAACCAACTGATGGATATGATATTCATATCCAAGCCCCGCATATGATGGCTGACGGAACCGTTGGGGGTCCCTACCATCACTATTGCAAAGGGATCTCGGATGAAGTGCTGCAATGTCAACTTTATGAATCCACCGATTCGAACGCCAAGCTTGTCGCCATAGAATATTTTATTGCGAAAGATCTTGCCAGAAAAAATGTGCCGTTAGTCCAATGGAATAGGGCCTTTCATGATCATCAAGTTGAAATTGATACCGGGCGAGTCCAAATTCTTGATATTGAGGATCCAGCCAAAGTTAAAGCTCTTGCAGAAACCGCTGGGAAAACTGATGGCGTCATTATCCATCTTTGGGGTAAAGATAAAGTAGTTCCAGACGGAACCGTCTCCATACCCACATCACTCGGTCACGTCTTCCGGACGGAGTAACAATACTACACAGGGAGAGCCTTCGAAGGTTCTCCCTGTGGTCTACCCACAGATTCATCATCGTAAGGAGTTCTGGTTATGCCTTGGAAGATAGGAACCTTCTGGGTGTGTTGTCTCCTAGTTCAAAGTCTTTGGGCTTTCACGAGTGAGGCTGCTGATCGTAAAGTGTTGAAGTCCAGAGTGCCTCAGGATCAAATTGCTCAAGCGCGTTCCTGGTCAAATCCATTTCCATCAACGCCGGAAAATATTGAGAAAGGGAAAAATGTTTTTCACGGAAAAGCCTTTTGTGTGACATGCCATGGGCGTGACGGAAAAGGCCTTGGCAAAATTCCGGGGCTAGTAGGAAAACTGCCACGAAACTTTACAGACAAAGCTTGGCAGGAAGCCCGAACAGATGGCGAATTGTTCTGGATTTTAAAGAATGGCAGCCCAGGGACGGATATGGCCTCCTTTATCCCGCTAGTCTTGACTGAAGACGAGGCCTGGCATGTGTTATTATATTTAAGGACATTCAGCAATTAGTATCTGTTAGGAGGGCGACACGATGACAGGCTTGACCCTATTCGCGCTATCAACCTGGCTCATGTTTGCTTCTGTTCAAATCTCTAACCCCGCCGTGCTTTCCTTGCCCCCAGAACCTGAAGAAGACACACGCATCGATGAGATCTACGATCAAGAATCCCGACTTTTTATTTCTCTGTATTCCTTAAAGGGAGATGGAAAAATTGACTACGTCACCGGTCGCACCGTGCAAGGCTATATTCGTAGCAGCTACGGCAATCCTGTCTACTACCTACCCGAACATCCAATCTTTTATTGGTGGAACCACACTATGTGGAATGATCCTTTACTGGATGGGGTCAACGGCAACGAATTGGTGTATAAAGAAGAAACGGAATTTGATACTTCCCGTTACAAACCCTGTCTCTTCAACGGCCAACTCTGTTGATTGGTTTTGCTTGTTGAGAATCGCAACAACCCGACCATAGACGCTCCATCGAAACCTTTTCGCTTTTTCCTCCCCACGAAGGTGGGAGAGAGATTTTTCCAAAAACGACTTGATGCGTGCCTCCCAATTTCTCGAAAACCCCTCTCACAGGTATGACAGACGGCTTGGCGATGATGATTTCTTATGTGGATTCCCTCCCAAACCTTTAAACCTAAAAGCGGCAGTTGAGCGTGAAAAAGCTGTGCAAGCAATTGAGGTGCATAGGGAATGGAAGAATTGCGTGGTCACCTTTTGGGTGATGAGTCCATTGTTCCATTTCCTAGGTGCGTCAAGAGGTTGTGCAGACTTTCGTGCTCAACTGCTGTTTTTAGGTTAAACCTATCCTTTTAATCCTTTTGTAGGAAAGAAAGCTCCTTAGATTTATGAAGCATGTAAAAATTGTGATTGTCGGTGGGGTAGCAGGCGGAGCCAGTGCCGCAGCCAAAGCGCGTCGAACCAATGAGTCCGCAGACATTACCATCTTTGAAAAAGGCCCCTATGTCTCCTTTGCCAACTGTGGCCTTCCATATTATGTGGGGGGAACTATCCAAGATCGTGATGACCTTCTTCTTCAGACACCCGAGCGGTTTTGGAAGCGATTCCGGGTTCAAGTCCACGTCTTACACGAAGTCCTCAAGGTTGACCGAACCGCAAAATGCGTCACCGTCAAAAACTTGATTTCGGGAGAAGTGACGTCTCACCCATACGACAACTTGATTCTTGCACCAGGAGCCGGAGCCATTGTCCCGAACATTTCTGGTATTCATGCCAAGAATATTTTTTCTGTCAAAACCGTTCCCGATTCCGACGCGATCAAATCTTTTCTTCACGACTATTCCTCACAGCAGGCGCTGGTTATTGGTGGCGGGTTTATCGGGTTGGAAACCGCAGAGGCCTTGGTGCATCGAGGATTGAACGTGACTATCGTAGAAAAAGCTCCAGAAATTTTACCTCCCTTTGATCCGGATATGGCCAGACTTGTGGCTCATCACTTACGGGAGAAAGGCGTGCAAATCATCGTAGGCGATGGCATCAAAGGGTTTCATCAAACTGGGGATTTCGCCAAGGAAGCCGAATTAGAAAGCGGAACCCGGCTTCCTATGGATCTTGCCATCCTCTCAATCGGTGTCCGTCCGGAATTGAAGCTTGCGCGAGAGGCAGGGCTGGAAATTGGTCCATCAGGAGGCATTGCTGTCAACGAATGCCAGCAAACCTCTGATCCACACATCTATGCCGCCGGGGATGCCGTTGAAACCACGCACTTGGTCACCGGTCAACAAGCCAGAATTCCCCTCGCTGGTCCGGCAAATAAACAGGGCAGAGTCGCCGGAGCAAATGCCGCCGGTGGGGATTTACAATTCCATGGGGCGCTGGGCACAGCCATTGTTGAAACTATGGGTATCATCGCGGCCAAAACTGGATTGGCTGAACATGAGGCCCACAGGCATGGCTTGAAGTATTTCGTCTCGGTGATCCATCCACTGGATCACGCCGGATATTATCCGGGTGCAGAAACTCTCCATATCAAATTGGTGGTGGAGCAGGAAACGGGAATACTTATGGGAGCTCAAATCGTGGGCGAACAGGGAGTGGATAAACGGATTGATGTATTGGCAACCGCTTTACACGCCAAATTGAAGGTCCAGGATTTAGAACAATTGGATTTGGCGTATGCTCCACAATTTAATTCTGCCAAGGGGCCAGTCATCATGGCAGGCTTCGTGGCTGCCAATACCTTACGCGGAGAAGTAAATACCATCACCGGAGAAGAATTACAAAAGAAGCTGGCGACCAACACCTCTCTTCAATTATTAGATGTCCGAACACCAGATGAATATCAAGAGGCTCATCTTCCTCAGGCCCGCCTGGTTCCAGTGGATGAACTCAGAGACCATCTCCCGGATCTCGACCCCTCCCAAGAAACCGTCGTCTATTGTCGAGTCGGATTACGTGGCTACCTCGCCTCTAGAATTCTTCTTCAAAGCGGCTTCACCAACGTCTATAACCTGACCGGCGGGATTTTAAGTTTCCCTCAAGTGTAGTAATTAAGAAGCACCAAGTCCAGGCCATTTTGACTCGTAGTAGGCAATAGACTCAAGATGCTCCGCTTCCGCTGATGGGTGAAATACGTAGTTCATCGCAACAGTGCTTGAGCTTTTCGCCTAACTTCCTCTGCCGGAACTGGTTGGACGATACCTTCGTCCAATTCTCGTGCACGACGTTGTGCTTCCATCACCCAATTTTCCGCAATCTCCTCTTCGGATGGTGTAGCAAGGCTTAGCAATAGTTTCTGAGCTAATTCAGCCCGTTCTTCTCCAGATAAATTGAGAGCTGCGGCTTCAATTTGATTTAGTTTCATATGATAATACCTCCTGTTACGATTTATGCGGCTCTAACGTTCAAGGATCATCCACGTGATTGAGCAGCAGGGATATCACGTTGGATGAATCCGCTGGTTCAGCGTCTCTGATTACCCCACCTTCCTGCCATCTTGGGACGATCTTTACTCGCACAA